>Ga0134127_10001223_pt1 | contig 19523 bp, 21 predicted proteins | sample KB31753_FD_96459 | JGI IMG/M metagenome (GOLD analysis project Ga0134127, IMG submission 96459) | Terrestrial soil microbial communities with excess Nitrogen fertilizer from Kellogg Biological Station, Michigan, USA - KB3-175-3 | ecosystem: Environmental > Terrestrial > Soil > Unclassified ... | reverse complement strand
TCCACTGTCACCGCAACCGGCGCGAATCGCCTGATCGTCGGCGGCGCAGTCACGGCCAATGCAACCGCGAATCTTTCTGGCGTAGACAGTCTGCGCGTCACTGGCGCGACCTTTCCGATCTACAACAACACGTCGGCGCAGACGGGCCCGAGACTGACGGAGCTGACAGGTTCGCCGACGTTGACCGCGAATCGCACTGTCGCGGGCGGTTTGCGCATCGGCACAACGCTGGACATCAACGGGTTCACGTTGACGGTTCTCGACAGCCTGGACGTCGCCGGGTTGCTCGACATGCCTAGCACGTCGATCAGTGGACCGAAGAACGTCGTCGTCGTCGGCGGCAACGCGATGTTCGAGGGCAGCTCGTCAACAGCTCACATTAGTGCCGGAGAGCTCGACGTTGGCGGAAACTTCACGCAATCGAGCACGTCTCCGACATCGTTCGATCCATCCAGCGGATTCCTCGTGAAGCTGAACGGCACCGGCGCGCAGTCCGTGATGTTCAACCACCCGGGGTCAGCCGATTCACACTTCGACAAGCTCGAGATCACTAACACGTCGGCGAACGGCGTCACGTTCGACTCGGACGTTCAGGTGAACGGCGCGCTCGATCTCGACGCGAGCGGCATGCTGACGATCGGGACGTCGAGAACCTTGACCATCGGCAACAGCGGATCGATGCGGCTGCACAAGGATTCGAAGCTGGTCGTCAACGGCAACATCGGTCCCAGCTCGCTGTCGTGCCAGCGCCATGACCAAGCCGGATTACATCCTGCGTCCGTGACCGGGACGAACACGAGCCTACTCAACGGAACCGCGCTGCTCGCGCTCACTATCGCGAGCGGCGTCTGCGTGGACACCAACTTACCCTAATCGGTCGGCGGCCTTCTCCACTTCTCCGCGGCGTCCGACGTCATCTCGGACGCCGCGCTGATTTTATACCCCGCCGGCAACATGAGTAAACTCTCATCGACCGGCCCACGCTTGAGCGCCGACACGTCTGACGCCTGCTGCGTCTCCATCGTCGCGCCGGGCCCCAACAGCATGTGCGTCGTCGCGCGCGTCTTGAGCGCGATCGCCTGACCCATCCGCGCCGCCGCGCTGTCCACGCGCGCCGTGAGCACGCGAAACATTCCCGCGACGCCCCCGCCCGCCAATCCATTCACGCGCAACAACGGGTTCGACGGCATACCCGGAATGACCGCGACCCAGTAGTCCGTCACGCTCTCGGTGCCGATGCGTTGCTGCACCAACCCGCCGTCCATCGCCATGTTGAACGCCACCGTCATTCGATATCGCCGCGTCGGCACACCCGCGATCGTATCCGCCGCACCCAAACTGTCGAGCACCACTTTCTCATCGGACACCGTCGCCTTGACGCCCATCGCCTGCATTTGATCCATCGACCCCGACGAGAAATTGCGCGGCACCGGCACGAACTCGCGCGTCGCGGGATGCACGATCACGACGTCCAACGAATCGAACAGCAGATAATCACCTTTCTCGAACATGCCCTCCGCGCCGCCGGCCACGATGTCCAACCGACCTCGCCCACCAGCCACGACCGCGCTGCCCGTGAAGTCCACCGCGGCAACGGACGAAGGCATCGTTGCCGAACCGTGCGTCGTCGGCGTGCTCGAGATGTGGACCGTATACGTGAAGCCCGGCAGCGTTCGCGGGCGCACTGGCGATGCCTGCGAGAACACCACCGCGGGCAGAAGCGCGGCGGCGGCAGCCATCGCAGCGATCGCAACGTGAAAACGCATCATGAGTTCGACAGTCCGGAAATGCACCGACATCAAGACATCAGCGCGCGTCGTACACGACACGGCCGCCCACCACCGTCATCACGATGCGTGCCTCGGCGATCTCTTCGGGCGCCGTTCGCGTCAAATCCCGGTCGATGAGCGCGAAATCCGCGAGCATGCCGCGCGCGAGAGCTCCCTTGTTCCCCTCATCGTACGATGCATACGCGGCGTCCACGGTGTACCCGCGCAGCGCCTCCTCCACCGTGATGCGCTGCTCCGGATACCACCCGCCCGGATTCGCCCCGTCGAGTGTACGCCGCGTGGCGGCGGCGTAAATCCCTTCGAGCGGCGTCGCCGGCGCGACGGGCCAATCGCTGCCGCACGCGAGGCGCGCACCGGCATCGATCAGCGACCGGAACGCATACGTCGTCCGCGCACGCGTCGCGCCAATCACCCGTTCGGCCCAACGCCCATCGTCGATCGCATGATACGGCTGCACGCTCGCGATGACGCCGATCCCGCCAAAGCGCGCGAAATCAGACGGCGCGACGTGCTGGGCATGCTCCATTCGCAGCCGCCGGTCGCGCGCGCCATTCTCGCGCGAAACGCGCTCGTAGATGTCGAGCAGCGTCCGCACCGCACGGTCGCCGATCGCATGAATGATGGGATGCAGCTCGGCGCGATCGGCGCTCGACGTCCAGTGATACAAATCATCGATCGTGTTCACGAGAAGCCCGACGTCGCCCGGAGCGTCGTCGTACGGATCGAGCATTGCCGCGGTATGTGAGCCGAGCGATCCGTCGACAAAGCCCTTGAGCGCCCCGATGCGGAGCCATTCGTCGCCACGTCCACGCTGCGCGACGACGTCGCGCAATCGTTCCCACGTCGACAGCGGCACCGCGGCATAAATGCGCGTTCGCAGCACGCCGCGTTCGTGCGCGCGCTCGAAGACGGCCAGATCGTCCCACGTGCCCATGTGATGCACCGACGTCACGCCGTTCGTCGCGACGTAGCGCATCGCGGCATCGAGCGCGCGTTGTGCCTCCTCTGCCGTCCGCGGCGGGATGATGCGATCGATGATCCCCTCGGCGTTGTCCTTCAGAATGCCCGTCGCGTCGCCCGCCGCATCGCGCACGATGGCGCCGCCCTCTACGTCCGCCGTGTCGCGCGATACGCCTGCCAGACGTAGCGTCACACTGTTCGCGAGCGACATGTGATGGTCGAGGCGGCTGAGCCACACGGGATTGTTTGGTGTCACCGCATCGATCCACTCGCGCGTCGGCAGCTCACCGCCCCACCATTCGTGATCCCAGTCGCCGTTCGTGATCCACGCCCCAGCGGGAATCGTTCGCGCAAATTCCGCGACGCGCCGAACGAATTCCTCGCGCGTCCTTGCGTCGCGCAGCTGCACCGACGCGAGGCCGACACCGCCCTCGAGAAAATGAATGTGCGCGTCGATGAATCCGGGAACGAGCATCATCGCGCGCGCATCGACAACCTCCGCCGCAGGACGCAGCATCTTGCGCGCTTCGGCACTCGACCCGACGAAGGCGATGCGCTCGCCCGATACCACGACGGCGTCGGCCCACGGACGCCGGCGATCGCCCGTCCACACGCGAGCGTTCACGACGGCGAGCGTCGGCGTCCCGGCGGCCGATTCGCGTGGGCGATTCATGGCGCGAATAGTAGCTTATCCGGGAACGCCCCACCCCATCCAGAGACGCCTGGTCCCGCCGCGGTCGGTCCGCCGGCCAACCCGGCGCGACCTTTCCTTCGATGAGCTCATTCAACGGCTCGGCTGACAATCGTCCATTCACGAAAGGCACGGCGAAGACCGCGCTCGCGTGGTTTGCCGCGTGGTGCCTGTTGTTTGGCTCCCTCGGCGTGATGTCGATGTTCATGCCCGCCGCCCAGCGCCAGCGACCGCTCGCCATAATCGGCAACGAGCTCGGTGCGGCTGCGATGTGGGCGGTGTTGAGCGTGGTCATTGGCGCGTACCACAACCGGCTGCGGCGCGCGACGACGAATGTCTTCGCGATCGTCGCGGCGCACGTGCCCGGACTGCTCATCGCCGCGCTGATCGATTCAGCCGGATCGCGCGCGATCTCGCGCTTCTTCAATCCGAACGCGGTCGGCGTTTCGATGGTGACGCTCGTGGTGCTGTATCTCGACTTCGACGTCATCGCGTACATCGTCGTGATCGCCGTGAGCGAAGTCGCGCACGCCCGGCGTGCGTTGAATGCACGTCAGCGTCAGGCCGAACAGCTCGAGCGTTCGCTGGCGCGTGCGCGGCTGGATTATCTCGCGGCACAGCTGCAACCACATTTCCTCTTCAATTCGCTCGGCGCCGTGTCCGAGCTCGCGTATCAAACGCCGGCCGCGGCCGCGCGTGTGTTGCGGCAGCTCGCGTCGATCTTTCGCAGCGCGCTCGCCACGCGAGACGACGAGATCACACTCGGCGAAGAGATCGTGGGGATCGAGCCGTATCTCGACATTCAACGCATTCGCTTCGCGGATTGGCTGCGCATCGAATATCGCGTCGACGATGCCGCGGTCGACTGCCTCGTTCCGCGCTTCGTGTTGCAGCCGCTCGTCGAAAACGCCATTCGTCATGGATTGAGTGGCCGGCACGCCGCGGGCACGATCGAGATTTCGGCAGCCGTGCAGGACCGCGAGCTGGTCGTTTGCGTCGCTGACGACGGCGTCGGCCTCGAGGCGTCATCGGCGAACGCGGGCCGCGGCATTGGCCTCGCGAATGTGCGCGACCGCCTGGCGATTCTCTACGGCGGCGCGCACGACCTGCGGCTCGCCTCCGCGGCGAACGGCGGAGCGATCGCTGAATTGCGAATTCCAGCGCGGCGGCGCTCCCATTCACGAGACGAGAGAACTGCTCGCCGTGCGCTCGACGACGTCGGGGACGAGGTACCGAGCGTCCGCGTGCCGGCCGTGCTCAGAAACCCCGTGATCTCGCAGATCGTCGTCTGGACCATCGGCGGGCTGCTCTGGACCCAACAGAGCTTCACGTATTTCCAGCTTCGCGGACGACTCGGGAACCTCACGTGGCTTGCCGTCGCGAAGAATGACATGCCGATGGCCGTGATCTGGGCGCTGCTCGCGCCGGCCATTCTCTTCGTCGCGCGCCGCTTTCCGATTCGACGCAACGGCTTTGCGTGGCGCGTTGGCGTCTATGCGATCGCGGCGCTCGTCGTGGACATCGCACAACTGCGGCTATGGCAGTTCGTCGTCCGGTCGCATACACCGCTTCTCTCCAACGACAACGAGATGCCATTGATCGTGGGAATGCTCATCTACGTCGCGCTCGTGGCGCTGGCGCATCGCGGCCTCTTGCTCGAGTGGATGCGCGCGCGCGACGAAAGCGCGGCGGCACTCCGCACGGAGCTCGACGAAGCGCAGGAGCGCGCGATGAAACTGCAGTCCATTCCACCCGTCCTCCTGGCATCGCTCGAAGCGATTTCGCACACCGCACAGCGCGATCCGGGGCTCACCGAGCGCCAGCTCACTCGTCTTGCCGACTACCTCCGCCTCGCGCTCGAGTGCACCGATGCGCTCGGCATTACCCCAGAGCGACAGCGCGCGCTCGACGCCTCCGTCACCGAGCTGCGGCGGCTGATGACGATTCAACTCGCGGTGACCGCCTGATGCTGACCGCCATCGTTGCCGACGACGAGAAGCTCGCCCGCCGCCGCCTGGTGCGCTTGATCGAGGAGACGGGCGATGCCGAGGTGGTCGCGGCATGCGCCGGTGGCCGCGAGGCCGTCGAACAGGTCGTGACGCTTCAACCGTCGCTCTTGTTTCTCGACGTGCAGATGCCCGACCTCGACGGATTCGGCGTCTTGCGCGAGCTCGCCGGAAAAGCCTCGCCCGCGACAGTCTTTGTCACGGCGTTCGATCAGTACGCCGTGCGCGCATTCGAGGTGCATGCCGTTGACTATTTGCTCAAGCCGTTCGACACGGCGCGTTTCCGTGACGCGTTCGAGCGCGCGAAGGAGCGCGTCACCCTGCGCAGCAAGAGCGGCGGCTCGGCCGAGGATGAGCGTATGCGCGCGCTGCTGGCGGACTATATCGCGAGCGTGCAGCCGGCAGCGCGTCCGTCGCTCGACCGCGTCGCGGTGCGCGCCGACGGCGTCCTCAAAGTGATCCGCACGAGCGACGTCGATTGGCTGGAGACCGAGGGCAACTATCTGCGCCTGCACGTCGGCACCGCGAACTACCTGCTGCGCATGACCGCGGCGGCCCTCGAGCCGCAGCTCGATCCGCGCGCGTTCATTCGCATTCACCGGCGGTACATCGTGAACGTCGATCGAATCGTCGAAGTGCAGCCGTGGTTCGCGGGCGACGCGATCGCGATTCTGCGGACCGGTGCGAAGATTCGCGTCTCGCGCACGTACCGCGAGCGCCTGCACTCGCGGCTCGGCGCGCGCGGCGACGCGGACGCCGGTTGACCCAGCCCGGTCGACGCGGCCGGTCAGTCGGGCTTGACCGACGCGCTGACCGATGGTGCGATGCGAAAGCCGAAGCGCTGCTCCACGAGCTGCCGAACTTTTTGCGTGCCGATCTTGGCGGGGCTGAATCGCATGTAGGGCAGCGCCTCGCGCACCGCGTCGACGAAGCCGGGATTCGACGCTTCCATCACCTCGAACGACTTGACGTCGGCGAAGCCGGTGGTATCGACGACGTAGCGAGCGATCACCGCGCCCTCGATATGCTTGCTGAGCAGCTCGAGCGGATACGCCGGCGCCGCGCTGCTCTGCGACCGCGCGACGGCGGTGTCGACCTGAAGCACCGTGAACACCGAATCCGTTTTCGTGTCGTTGTTGCCGGGCGTTTCCGCGGGCACCGAGTCGCGCTTGGGAGTGCCTGCCTCGGGCGACCGCTCGATCGGCGTGATGGGCCGACGTGCGTCGATGCTTGCTTCACCCGGTCCGTCGCCGACGCCAGGCGAGAGCGTGATGTAGTGCACCGTTTCGCGCGATCCACGCACGAGCGGCGGCCGGTCCGGCGGCGGAATATAGAAGATGCGATTCGCCAAACTGTCGCGGTCGAGTCCGGCGGCCGGCTGCGTACCGACGATCCACATACCGATCAACAGGGCGTGGACGGCGGCACTGACGATGCTCGCCGGCGCAACGGGAGTGCGTCGAGCGTACGACTGCTTCCAGACGTGCATCATGGAAGAATGTTCGCGAAACGCACCGGGCCCGGCCAGAGCCCTGGTACGAGCCGTTCACCAGCCGTGACGAAACGCTTCGTCCCGTAATCGGAGCCCGGTCAATAGCTTTCGACCGACATGCTCCACACGTCGATCTGGTTCTGGGTCGGATTCATCGCGTTCGTGCTCGCGATGCTCTCGCTCGACCTTGGCGTCTTTCATCGCACGCCGCACGTTGTCCGGCCAAAGGAGGCCGGCATCTGGGTCGCCGTGTGGGTCTCGCTGGCGCTGCTCTTCGCGGTCGGCTTGTACTTCCTCGAAAACCGCCACATCGCGCTGACGTTTCTCACGGGCTACGTCATCGAAGAGGCGCTGAGCGCCGACAACATCTTCGTGATGGTACTCATCTTCGAGTACTTCCGTGTGCCGAAGGCAAGCCAGCATCGCGTGCTCTTCTACGGCATCCTCGGCGCGCTGATCATGCGCGGCTTGTTCATTCTGGCCGGCACGGCGCTGATTCACCATTTCCAGTGGGTGATGTACGTCTTCGGGGCGGTGCTGGTGTTCACCGGCATCCGCATGGCGTTCACGAAGAGCGAAGAGTTCGACGGAGAGAACAACCGCATCGTGAAGCTCGTGCGGCGCGTGATGCCCGTGTCACGCGACTATCGCGGCAGCCACTTCTTCACCGTCGAGAACGGCAAGCGGCTCGCGACGCCGCTGCTGCTGGTGCTCGTGTTGATCGAGGTGACGGACCTGATCTTCGCGATCGATTCGATTCCCGCCATCTTCGGCGTGACGACGCACTCCTTCATCGTGTTCACGTCGAACATCTTCGCGGTGATGGGCCTCCGCTCGATGTACTTCCTGCTCGCCGCGGTCGTCGATCGTTTTCACCTGCTCAAGTACGGCCTGGCGGTGATTCTGTCGTTCGTCGGGTTCAAGATGCTGACCGAGCACTTTTTCCGGATCGACATCACGCTGTCGTTGGCGGTGATCCTCGGCGTGCTGGCCGTATCGATCGTCGCGTCGTTGATCTGGACTCGAAATGAGCCGCCGAAGGCGGGCACCGAGGGACGGTAGTCTCGCCCATCGCCCATCGCCCAGCGCTACTTCCGCTCCATCGCATCCCGCACGTCGAGCAGGATCTCGAAGTAGAGCTGCTCCCGGCGATACGCGAAATCCAGCGCGGCCATCTGCTTGTCGTCGCCGGTGGTCTTCGCGCGCTCGAAGGCTTCGCGGTACATCTCGTCCAGGTTCGCCAGGATGCGTTCACGGGTGCGTGACATGCTGATCTTCTCGAGGGCTTTGAGGGTCAAGCGGGGAGGATCCGCGTCGTCTTGCCGCAACGGGTCCCCTCCTATCTGATCAAGGAGGTAGTTGCGCGCCTTGTCCATCAGCATCCGCCGGGACCGCGGGAGGTTGTCCATTGAAACGAAGCGGAATCTTCGAGCGCGACGAATACCGATGCGTCTACTGCGGAACGCAGTTCGACGCGAGCGAGCTCACCCTGGACCACGTACACGCCCGCGTGAAGGGTGGCGATCGCTCGGAGGGCAACTTAGTGACGGCGTGCGGGGCCTGCAACACGCTGAAGGGCCACCGCCGGCTCAGCGTCTTTCTCCATGAGAATGCCTCGGCGCGCGAGAATTTTCGGCGCTACGCGGTGCACGTGTGGCCCCGGCTCATGCGTCTGCTGAACGAGGAGCTGGCCGAGCTCGATGCGAAGAAACCTTAGCGCGTATTAGTGCGCGCTAGCGCGTGTTGGCGCGTGTTAGCGCGTGTTAGCGCAACCCCTTCTCTCTCATCAGCTGGACGACGGTGCGATCATCGTCGGCGTGCGGCTTGAGCTGCGCGAGCGCATCATCGTCGTTCGCGGCCTCGCATTGCAGCAACGGCGGCGGATTTCCAATGCCGGCTCGCGGCGTCCCGGCGCGGCGATCGACCTCGAGCACCGCGGTTACGGGCGGCGTACCCGGATCGCTCGTGCGGCGAATGCGCACCGCCGGTCCATGCGGCAGCGTGCGCTCGTAGAGGATACCGTCGTCGGTCATGCGCGGAAGTTGTGCGGCGCCGGATCATCTCGCAACAGGCGGTGATCCGGAGCGAAGCGAAGGCTCAGGATGACCGCTGAAGCCACTCCACGATCGTTTCGGCGAGTGCCTGCCATCCCGGCTCGATGATCACCGCGTGCCCGTGCCCCTCGAGCATTTCTGCCTCGACACCATAACGATGTGCGATGCGCTTCACGATACGCGGCGGAATGAAGCGGTCGTCGCTCGCGGTAAAGACCCGAATCGGACAATGGACGCGCGCGGCATCGACAGGCACACCGGTCATCGACATCTGACGTCCCGCGCGGCCGCTGTCGGCGTGCAGCTTTTCGAGGAAACTGTTCTGCGCGTCGCGCGACAGGCGATTCATCACGATCTGGCGCAAGTCCTCCCGCGCCGGCCGCACGACTCGCGACCGCAGCATCGCCGGCACGTACTTCAGCTGCTTGAGCAAGAGGCCAGGCACGAACAAGGGAATCCCACGCGGCGGCGCGGGCGCGATCAGCGCCGCGGCGCTCACCGCATCGTCGGCGGCGAGCAGTTGCGCGATGAGCCCGCCCATCGAGTGCCCAACGACGGCGGGCTTGCCGAGTGTGCCGGCGACCGTCCGCGCGTCGTTCACAAAATCCTCAATCGAGACGTCGCCGAGGACGGTCGCCGGGCGGCTTCCACGACGCCCGCGCAGCTCGACGGCATACGCCGCGAATCCACGCTCGGCAAAGAATGGCAGCCACTCTTCCCACACGCTCGCTTCCGCGAAATAGCCGTGTACGAAGAGCACGCTGCGGGGCGCGGCGCTCTTGGCATGCGCGGGCAGCGCGCGCAGGACGATGAGGCCGTCGATCGTGATCGTTTCAGTCATGGGCGGATGAGCGATAGCTTACACCGCATGGAGCCGTATGCGCGACATGTCCTCGTCTGCGTCGGGGGATTCTGCTCGCCCGACCAGCGCGGGCGCGAGCTCTACCAATTGCTCCCGTCGCTGTTGCAGCGGGAAGGCTTGCTGTTCGGCCCGACGCGCGTCAAGCGCGGCGAGACTCCGTGCCTCGGCGTGTGCAGCGGTGGCCCGATCGTGGTCGTGTACCCGGACGGCGTCTGGTACGGCCAGGTGACGCCGGCGCTGCTCGAGCGGATCGTCACCGAGCATCTGCGCGGCGGCCGCGTCGTCGAGGAGGCGGTGATCCACCGGCTGTGATTCGGCAGCGTGAGCTCCTTCCCGCTTCGCGCACAGGATGACACTATGTTTTCACACATGACGGAAACCGATCGCGCGATCGCCGCAAAGGGATATGCGCATCCCGACGCGTTGGTGAGCACCGAGTGGCTTGCCGCGCACCTCGACGATCCGAAGATTCGCATCATCGAAAGCGATGAGGATGTGCTGCTGTACGATACGGGGCACATTCCGGGCGCCTTCAAGGTCGATTGGCACACCGACCTGAACGACGCCCTGGTGCGCGACTATGTCTCGCGCGAACAATTCCAGGCGCTCGTTCGCTCCATGGGCATCGACGACTCGACGACCGTCATCTTCTACGGCGACAAGAACAACTGGTGGGCGGCGTACGCGTTCTGGGTATTTCGATTGTTCGGCTTCGAGAACGCCAAGCTGCTCGACGGCGGACGAATGAAGTGGGAGCAGGAGAATCGCCCCATGAGCACAGACCGGCCGCGCGCCGTCACGGGCTCGAGCTACACGGCGAAGGAGCGCAGCGACGCGCCGATTCGCGCCTTCATGGACGACGTCCGCCGACACGTGCAGACGAAAGGCAAGCTGATCGACGTTCGCTCGCCCGATGAATTCTCCGGCAAGAAGCTGCACATGCCCGAGTACCCACAGGAGGGCGCGCTGCGCGGCGGCCACATTCCCGGCGCGAAGAGCGTTCCGTGGGCGCGCGCCGCCAATCCCGACGGCACCTTCAAGTCGGCCGACGAGCTGCGCGCGATTTACGAGCAGGAGTGCGGTCTCACAGCCAAGGACGACGTGATCGCGTACTGCCGCATCGGCGAGCGCTCGAGTCACACCTGGTTCGTGCTGCACTATCTGCTCGGCTACGACCGGGTGCGAAACTACGACGGCAGTTGGACCGAATGGGGCAACGCCGTGCGCGTCCCGATCGAGAAATAAGGAAACTATAACAATGGATAATCCAGCGAATTCGGCGTCAACGTCGTCCGCGTCACCAGCGGCCGAGGGGCCCAAGCCGGCCGTCATCACGCGCAGTGAAGTCACGTGGCGCGGCGAACGGCTCTTCGACGCCGGCCCCGCGGGGCGTCAGCATCGCATCGATGCCGGCGCGAAGGAAGCGCCGGGTCCGGTGGAAACGCTGCTCAGCGCCGTCGCGACCTGCTCGAGCGTCGACATCATCGACATTCTCGCCAAGCGAAAAACGCCGATCGAGCGACTGAGCGTTCAGCTGGCGGGCGAGCGGCGCGGCGACTATCCGCGGCGGCTGATGAAGCTCGACATCGAGTTCCGCGTCGACGGCGTCGGCATCGAGCGCGAGCAGGCCGAGCGTGCGATCGAGCTGTCGTTCACGCGGTACTGCTCGGTGGCGTGTTCGCTGGCGCCGGACATCGTCGTGAACGCTGCCTTGACGCTCAACGGAGAGAATTTTCCGGCGCGACGGCTGCAGATCTGGACGCCGTCGACCGCGAACAACGGCAGTTAACCGGCCTTCGCCAGCGTCACCAGCACGCGCGCGCGCACGTGCCACGGCGCGGCATTCCGAACGCGCAGGCGCTGCATGGCCACCAGATAACTCTGCTGAAAGAGCTGGTAGTCCAGGCACTGCGGGCAGCGCGCGACGTGATCGCGCAGGGCCTGCGCCGCGGCCGGAGTCATTCGGCCGTCAAGGTAGTCCCACACGTGCCGAAGCACGGCCATGCATTCGTCGGGTATCGGCTTGGTATTCGTATCAGGCATTTAGTCGCTGCTCGACCAACGCCACGGAACTTCGCGCGCCGAAGCCCGCGTCCATGGCGTAGGTGAGCAATTGCTCCTGCATCAGTCGTCGCCCTCTGAACAACCGAGACCGCACCGTACCAATCGGCACACCGAGCATCTCGGCGGCCGACTCATACGATTGATCTTCCACGTCCACAATAATCAGCGTGGAGCGGAATGGTTCCGGAACGTTCGTGAGGGCATCGCTGATCGCGGGCGCCAGGTCGAGACGCGCGAACACGTCCTCGTACCCTTCCCGCACGGCGGTCGCGTACACCGACCCCGCCGCCGCCGAATCCACGTCGGCTGCCTCGAGCTCGACGGTCGGCCGCGCGCGCTCGCGTGAGCGCAGGAACACGTTGCGACAAATCGTGAAAAGCCAACGACGACAATCACTTCCCGGCATGTACGTATGCCACGACCGATAGGCGCGCAGATAAGTGTCCTGTACGACATCGTCAGCGTCGCTCTCGTCGCGAGTCAGTGAAAGCGCGAACCGATAGACATCATCGATCCACGGAAGCGCTTCCTTCTCGAATGCGGTTTCAACGGTATGCATTGAACAGTGTGTGATTGAGACGAGAGTAAATAATTGACGTGTAAATTATATGTCCGTGAGCTAGGACACGCTAGAGCTCAATTTCCCTGACTCGGCTCCTGGCGTCCCCAACCAAATTTTTTTACGACTTCCTGAAGACAACCCCAAGACGCGCTATTTTGGTCAAACCCGCTCGCTAAGGGGAACCGATTTAAACGCTTGGTTCGCTACTTAATGAGCCTGGAGGGGCCGTCCGCTGGACGCCCGAGCCCATGGACCGCCAAACCGACCCCAAAATCGACGAGTTGAAGGCGGCCCTCGCACGCAGCGAAGCGCGGTACAACGCGCTCGTCGGGCGTGGGGGATACGGCGCCTACCGCTCGTCCGCCGACGGGCGTTTTCTCGAGGCGAATGCGACCCTCGCCGCGATGCTTGGCTACGCGAGCGTCGACGAGCTCATGACGCTCGACCTGTCGCGTGACGTGTACCTCGATCCCGAAGAGCGCGGCCGCCTGATGCGACGACCCACGGCCATGCGCGGCTATCCCGACTGGATCGAAACGCGATGGAAGCGGCGCGACGGCAGCCCGATCACCGTGCGTCTCGCCGTCCGTCCGGAACTGGACGCGAACGGCGAGCTCGACACGTTCGACGGCATCGTCGAGGACGTGACCGAACGACAGCGACAGGACGAATTGCTGCGGCGCACCGAGCGAATGGCGACGATCGGCACCACGCTCGCCGGTGTCGCGCACGAGTTGAACAATCCCCTCGCGGCGATCATGGGCTTCGCGCAATTGCTGCTCAAGAAGCCGTGGCCGGCGGAAGATCGGGCCGCGCTCGACACGATCAACCACGAAGCGATCCGATCGGCCACGATCGTGAAGGACCTGCTCGCGATGGCGCGCAAGCGCGACGTCGAACGCCGTGTCCGCACCGACGTCAATGACGTCGTCGGCTACATCGTACGCACGCGCCGCTATTCGCTCGAGACGGCGGGCATCAGCTTCATGCTCGATCTCGATCCGACGCTGCCCATGGTCAACGGCGATCGCGCGCAGCTCGAGCAAGTCATTCTCAATCTCATCAACAACGCGGAGCAGGCCTTGCGTGCGCGCATGGACACGCCGCACATCACCGGCGTCGGCCACGTGCGCATTCGCACGCGCCACGACGCGCGCGACGTCATCATCGAGGTCGAGGACGACGGTCCTGGCATTCCCGAGTCGGCGCGCTCCAAGATCTGGGATCCGTTCTGGACGACGAAGGAGGAAGGAGAAGGCACGGGACTCGGGCTCGCGGTGGTGCACGGCATCATCGTCGAGCATGGCGGCACCATCTCGTTCGAGAATGCGCCGACGTCGGGCGCGCGCTTCGTCATTCGTTTGCCGATCGCGACGGAAACGATCATGCCGGCGTCGTCCGGCCAGGCCTCGCGCCCGCTCGACGTGCTCGTGGTCGATCCCGGCGCATCGGACCTGCTGTTCGTTGAACGATTCCTCACCTCGCGCGGGCACGCCGTGATCAACGCGAGCAACGGCGAGCTCGCGCTGCGATTATCGGAACAGACGACGTTCGACGCCGTCGTGTGCGACGCACGCCTTCTCACGCGCGACGGGACACCTGTCGCGACGCTGCTGCGCGGCACGTCGGGGTGTGCCGAGGCGCGCTTCGTTCTCTCGGCGGAAGCGCCGCTCGAGGATTTGCGCCTGCCCACGCCGATCGAGGGCGCAGCGTTCGTCGCGCGTCCGTACGACGTCGAAGAGCTGCGTCGATTGATCGAGGGCGATTGAGCGCCGCCGAGTCGCGGTCGCGAATCGTTGTCGCGTTCGCGGCGGTGTACATCGTGTGGGGTTCGACGTACCTCGCCATTCGCTACGCGGTGCAAACGATTCCGCCGCTGCTCATGGGCGGCGCGCGCTTCGTCGTTTCCGGCGCGATCCTGTACGCGTGGGCTCGCTGGCGCGGTGCACCGCGTCCGACGTCGCGCGAATGGCGCGATGCCACGATTGCGGGCGCGCTCATGCTCTGTCTGGGCAATGGTGCCGTCGGATGGGCGGAGCAACGCTTGCCGTCGAGCCTCGCGGCACTCATCGTGGCGGTGGTGCCGTTGTGGATGGTGATCCTGGATTGGCTACGGCCGCGCGGCAAGCGTCCGAGCGTGATGGTGATGCTCGGAGTGTTCGTGGGACTGGGCGGGCTCGTGGTACTGGTGGGTCCGCGCACCATCATCGGCCAGGGCGACGTCGACGCGACGGCGACGGGCGTATTGATGGTCGGCTCTCTGGCATGGGCCGCGGGATCGATCTACAACCGGTACAGTGCTCGTCCGGCATCCTCGGCCATGGCGACCGGAATACAGATGCTCGGCGGCAGCGTGACGCTGATCGCGCTCGGCGCGGCGATCGGCGAGCTGCGCGGATTCGGCGTCGCGCAGATCTCCGGCGTGTCGTGGCTCGGATGGTTGTACCTCGTGACGTTCGGGTCACTGATCGGGTTCACGGCGTACATCTATCTGCTTGGCGCGGTGTCGCCGGCGAAGGCGTCGACGTACGCGTATGTGAATCCGATCGTCGCCGTGCTGCTGGGGTGGGCGATCGCGGGCGAGTCGATCACGCCACGGACACTCGTCGCGGCGGCGATCATCATCGGGGGCGTGGCGATGATCACTCTCGCCCGCAGTAGAGCGACAAAAGCTTGACCACGGAATTTGAACGGCGACAAGAACGGACAGGCACGGAGACGGCGTGAACTGCAGTTGACTGCCGTCAAGATTTTTTTAGAAAACCCTCATTATGCTCGGCGGTTCGAAGCGGCCTGAGGGTTTCCCAAAAAAGTTCACCTTCAAACGTTCAACGCCGTTTCCGTGCCGATCCGGTCCTAGGGTGATGTCTTCCCGCTCACCCATCCTTCTCTAATTCTGACTTGTTCCGTGGTCGCGTTCGGAGACGGACTCACTCGCCACGTGCCTCGATCGAGCGTCATCCCCGCCGGTCCGAGCACTTCGTCATAGTCCATGTCTTCCGTGCCCCCGACGTGCCGCTCGAACCACGCATGCATGTCGACGCCGGCGGCATCGCTCACGGCATGTTCCACGTCGTCTTCCGTGTACCCGCGGCCCTGTAGATAGTATGACGCGTTCGCCGCGCCCCACGTGCGGTCGCGCAAGAGCCGGAAGGCATCGTCGAGCGACTTGCGGTTGCCCGTGTGCTCGCGGATGAACAAATCGAGATACAGCGCGATGCCCGCACCCTTCGTGTAGTAACTGAAGAACGCGGCGGGATTCACCGCGTATCCTGACGTGGCGCCGTCGAAGAACGGTGCCTCGAACGATGCCATGCGCGCCGACACTTCCTTGCGCCCCGGCGCCGTGAGATTGGCTCGAACGAGCTGGCTCGCCGCCGAATAGATCTGGTCGGCCGGTTCTACACCGGAGCGCGGCAGCGCCATCATACCGTAGTACTGCGTCCACCCTTCGCCGACCCACAGACTGGGCTGATAGATCTCATGCGTGTAGTCGAAGGGGCCGAGTGCGGCGGCGCGTACGCGCTTCATGTTCCAGACGTGGAAGTATTCGTGTGCCGCGGTGCTGAGGCCGGGCAGCACCGCCGCGCCCTCGCTCCAGGGCGTGCGGTCGATGATCTGCGTGGAATAGAGATGCTCCATGCCGTCGCCGCCCGGAAAGCCGATGTTGAACAGGAACGTGTACATCTCGAGCGGCGGCGGACTGAAGACCGTGTTCTCGTAGCGCACGATCTTGGCGAGATCGTCGAGAAAGCGGCGGCGCAGCACGTTTGGTGCGGCACCGTTGTGGTGGATCATCGCGCGATAGATGCGATTGTCGATTCGCAGCGTATCGAGCATCAAGGAAGGAGAAACTTCGGTCGGCGTGTCCGCGAGGCGGTCATAGTTCTCGAACGTGTAATCCGCCTGGTTGCCGGAATGTGAATCTCCATTCACAATTTGCCAGCCCTGCGGTACGGTGACGTGGAGCCGCACGGGGTTGGGCTTGTGATCGACGACGTACATGAAGAGCGACGGACCATTCCAGTTCGCGTGCGCGGTATCGAGCACGCTGAACGTGCCGGACAGCGTGTTGGCGAACACGCGATACCGCACCGTGATGCTGGTCGCGCCGCCGCGATAGATCCGCCACAGCGATCCATTCTCGCGGTCCCAGCGCACCGGAGCGCCGTTGCTCGTCACGGTGAAGTCGGTGACGTTGCGCGCGAAAAAGAACGGCGCGTAACGCCCCGGCGACCACACGGGCATCTGCAGCCTGACGACGTCGCCGGCGAGATTGCCGACGTCGAGCTGAATGTCGTACTGATGCTGCGCCGGATCGCTCCAGCCAACGCGATACGCGATATCGAACGGCGCGCCGGATGACCCGGATGACGCCGACGCCGCGTTCGGCATGGAGCTCGGAACCATCGACGCGTGACCGCCGCACGAAGTGAGCGTAGCGAACGTAGCGAACGTGGCGAGCATGGCGAGCATGGCGAGCGCGGCGGCGATGTGCGAAAGACGGGCAGTGCGTGAGACCACGAAGCTCCTCCGGATTTCGATGAACGTCAGTGCGGTGAAGACTGAGCCCATTTCGCGCCGGGCGCCACTGGCCGCCTGCGGGTGCTCGCGAGCTTCGCGGGCATGCATAGCCATGCATAGGCATGCGCATTGCCGAGTCGGCCGCGTATCGGCAGAGACATTCAGCGAGGAACTCGGGCATGGCGGCTCGCAAACGGTCCAGCGGTTCATTGATCGAATACAAGCGCAAGCGCGACTTCACCAAGACGGCGGAGCCCGCGGGAACAGCCGGCACGCGATCGAAGCACACGCTTCGCTTCGTCATCCAGAAGCACGCGGCGAGTCATCTGCATTTCGACTTTCGTCTCGAGCTTGACGGCGTGATGAAGAGCTGGGCCGTGCCGAAAGGGCCGAGCTACGATCCCGGCACGCGTCGGTTGGCGATGCAAGTGGAGGATCATCCGATCGAGTACAACACCTTCGAAGGCACCATTCCGAAGGGACAGTACGGCGGCGGCACGGTGATGCTGTGGGATCGCGGCACGTATGAACCCGAGGGCGGAGGCGGCGAAGATGCGCTGCGCGACGGCTACGAGCGCGGCGATCTCAAGTTCATCATGCACGGCAAGCGCATGCGTGGCGGATGGGTGTTGGTGCGCATGCGACGCGACGAGAACGGCAAGGCGCAGTGGCTGTTGATCAAACATCGCGACGACGACGCGGACGCCGAGTACGACGTCGTGTCGGATGTGATGACGTCGGTCACCACGGGCCGCACGATGGAGCAGATCACGAGCGGGCGGAGCCGCGTGTGGAACAGCAATCGTGAATCGGACGACGAGCCGCCGGCGAAAAAAACCGCGCGACGAAAATCCGCGGCGAAAAAGACGGCGGCGGCTCCGCGAAAAAGGAGCAAGAGCGCGCGACCGAAGAGCGCCACGAAACACAGTGCCAAACGCGGCACGAGGCGCGGTGCCAAGCGCGGTGCCAAGCGCGGTGTCAAGCGCGGTGTCAAGCGCGGTGTCAAGCGCGGTGTCAAGCGCGCGGGCCGAAAAGTGTGATCCGCGTCACGCCTTTAGCGGGCTGATTCGGGCTTTTTGCGGGCCGTAGCGGCCACAAGCTTGCAGATGGAATAGTTCGGTACTGGCGCGCAGCCGTGCGCGGCGACATGCTGCTTGTGTTCGCTGTTTCGTCTCACCGCTGAGAGGATGCACATGGCTCTGTTCGCCCGTCGTACCAACCTCCCTCAAGCGACCGGGTACTCGGTCGTCGACGAACAGCTCGTCATTCGCGGCGAGATCAGCACCGAAGGCACGATTCGCATCGACGGCCGCATCGAAGGGCGGCTGCACCGCGCCGACACGATGATCATCGGCGCCCACGGCGTCGTCGTCGGCGACATCGAAGCGCGCGAAGTCGTGATCGCCGGAACGATCGAAGGCAACATCGTCGCCGGCACCCGCGTCGAGATTCAGGCATCGGCCTCCGTGCTCGGCGACATTCGCAGCACGGCGATGATGCTGCACGAAGGCGGCACGATCAACGGCCACGTCGTGGTCAACCGCCACGAGACGCCGGTCGAAGGGCGCCGGCTCGAGCTTGCACCGCCGGAACGCGCGGCCGTGTTGACACGCTAAACCCGATGCGCAGTCCGCGCCGCCGTTGGACGCTCATCCTCGTACCACCGGAACCCGGCGCGCGGACGCATCGCGTTTCGGTGAGCAGCCGCGTGCTGAAGACCGTTGCCACGGTTTCGACCGCCGTTCTCGCGGCGACCGGCATCTGGTCGGGGGCCAACGCGCGGAGCGTCGTGTTCACGACGGACGAGTTGGCCGAGGCGCGGCGGACGGTGTTGACGTTGAATGATTCGGTGCAGTCGCTGCGCGCGAAGGTGATGTACGACGCGGCGATGGTGGATTCCGCGCCGTCGATGATCATGCCGGTGGCCGGTGAATTGACGAGCCGCTTCGCGCGGTCGCGCTTTCATCCGCTGCTGCACTTCTTCCGCCCGCACGAAGGCATCGACCTTTCGGCGCCGGCGGGAACGACCATCGTGGCGCCGGCGGTATCGACGGTGACGTTCGTCGGCTGGCGGTTGGGTGATGGGCTGACCGTGGAGCTCGCGCACAACGGCGGCATCACGACGCTCTACGCGCACTGCCGTACGACGCTCGTACGCGTCGGCCAGCGCATTCCCGCAGGATTCGCAATCGCGACTGTCGGCAGCACCGGACTCGCGACCGGACCGCACGTGCACTTCGAGGTCATGCTCAACGGCAAGCCGATCGACCCGATGAAATTCCTGTCGAGCCGCGACAGCATCAATCTCGTTGCGGCGCACACAGCAGTCGCCGGGAACGAGCACTAGGTCTCTGACCGCCTGAAAAGATTCGTAATATTGCTTGTGTGGCCGGCAGGTCCAATCTATACTTTGACCATGCCACGTCCTCCCGCGTCGTTCCGACTGAAGTCGCAGGACACGAAGGAGTTACAGACGTTGTTGCATGGCGGAGTCCAGCAGGTGCGCGTGGTCCTTCGC
>Ga0134127_10001222_pt1 | contig 19549 bp, 21 predicted proteins | sample KB31753_FD_96459 | JGI IMG/M metagenome (GOLD analysis project Ga0134127, IMG submission 96459) | Terrestrial soil microbial communities with excess Nitrogen fertilizer from Kellogg Biological Station, Michigan, USA - KB3-175-3 | ecosystem: Environmental > Terrestrial > Soil > Unclassified ... | reverse complement strand
GCAAGGGCCAGCGGGGGCTGATCGTGGCGGCGCCGCGCACCGGCAAGACGGTGCTGCTCCAGAACGTGGCCAACGCCATCGCCAAGAACCATCCCGAGGTCTACCTCATCGTCCTCCTCATCGACGAGCGGCCGGAGGAAGTCACCGACATGCAGCGCTCGGTGAAGGGCGAGGTGATCTCCTCCACCTTCGACGAGCCCCCCCAGCGGCACGTGCAGGTGGCGGACATGGTGCTGGTGAAGGCCAAGCGGCTGGTGGAGCACAAGCGCGACGTGGTGATTCTCCTCGACTCCATCACGCGCTTCGCGCGCGCCCACAACGCGGTGATCCCCTCCTCGGGGAAGGTGCTCTCCGGCGGCCTCGACGCCAACGCGCTCCAGCGGCCCCGGCGCTTCTTCGCCGCCGCCCGCAACGTGGAGGAGGGTGGCTCCCTCACCATCATGGCCACCGCGCTCATCGACACCGGTTCCCGGATGGACGACGTCATCTTCGAGGAGTTCAAGGGCACCGGTAACATGGAAGTCCACCTCGATCGGCGGCTGATGGACAAGCGCATCTTCCCCACCATCAACATCGAGCAGAGCGGCACCCGGAAAGAGGAGCTCCTCCTCGAGAAGGACGAGCTCCAGAAGGTGTGGCTCCTGCGGAAGGCGCTGTCCCAGCTGAACCCCGTCGAGGCCATGGAGCTGCTCCTCGACAAGCTCAAGCTGACCAAGACAAACAAGGACTTCCTCAGCCAGATGAACCAGCTCGCCTAGCCCGCCGGGCCCCCGTCTTTCGGGGTCCGCCCGGTCAAGTTGGCCAGTTTCTTGCCTTTTCCAGCCATGGCTGGTATCCTTTGACCTTCATTCAGGAGGTGCGCCGTGAAGGCAGGCATTCATCCCGAGTACGTCGATACCACCATCAGCTGCAACTGCGGTGAGGTCATCCACACCCGCTCCACGGTTCCTGCCATCCGCGTGGAGGTGTGCTCCAAGTGCCATCCGTTCTACACGGGCAAGCAGAAGTTCGTGGACACGGCCGGCCGCGTCGAGCGCTTCCAGCGGAAGTACAACAGGAAGCCGATCGCGGAGGCCTAGCGAGCCCGGCCGGCTTCCGCAGCCGCGGCCTGGGCTCCTCGTCCGCTTTCGCCCGTTCTCGCCCTCCCCACGCGCGGCGGTGCCGTGCCTTGCCCGCGCGCCTTTGAGGGCCCCGTATGTTTGACAAGCTTCGCCAGCTGGAGGAGCGGTACGCGGAGCTGCACCGCCGGCTCTCCGACCCGCAGGTGATCGGCCAGACCAGCGAGTACGCGCGCACGGCCAAGGCCGCCGCCGAGCTCTCCGAGGTGGTGGAGAAGTTCGGCGACTACAAGGGCGTGCTCCAGCGCCTCTCCGAGGCCCGGCACATCGTGGCCGAGGACGTCGATCGCGAGATGCGCGAGCTGGCCCAGGCGGAGGTGGACGACCTCGCCGCGCAGCAAAACCGCCTGGAGGAAGAGCTGCGCGCGCTGCTGCTGCCGCGCGATCCCAACGACGACCGCAACGTCTTCGTCGAGATCCGCGCCGGCGCGGGGGGCGACGAGGCCGCGAACTTCGGCGCCGACCTCGCCCGCATGTACACCAAGTACGCGGAGCGCCAGAAGTGGAAGGTGGAGGTGATGGACAGTCACCCCACCGGCGTCGGCGGCTTCAAGGAGATCATCCTCTTCATCCAGGGCAAGGGCGCCTGGAGCCGGCTCAAGTTCGAGCGCGGCGTGCATCGCGTGCAGCGCGTGCCCGCCACCGAGTCCAGCGGCCGCATCCACACCTCCACCGTCACCGTGGCCGTCCTGCCCGAGGCCGACGACGTGGACATCAAGGTCGAGGAGAAGGACATCCGGGTGGACGTCTATCGCTCGTCCGGCCCCGGCGGCCAGGGCGTCAACACCACCGACTCCGCGGTGCGCCTCACCCATATCCCCACCGGGCTCGTGGTGACGTGCCAGGACGAGCGCTCGCAGATCAAGAACCGCGCGAAGGCGCTGCGCGTGCTCAAGGCGCGCCTGCTCGAGCGGGCGCAGGAGGAGCAGGCGGCCGCCATCGCCGCCGACCGCCGCAGCCAGGTGGGCACCGGCGAGCGCAGCGAGCGCATCCGCACCTACAATTTTCCCCAGGGGCGGGTATCGGACCACCGGATCGGGCTCACCCTGCACAAGCTGCCGGCGGTGATCGAGGGCGATCTCGACGAGGTCATCGACGCCCTCACCGCCTGGGACCAGGGCCGGAAGCTCGCGGAGACCACGGCGTGACCATCGCGCTCACCGCGGCCACCCCGCGCGCGCTGCTTGCCGAAGGCGCCCGGCGCCTGACGGAGGCCGGGCTGCCCACGGCGCGGCAAGACGCCGAGTGGCTTCTGGCCGCCGTGCTCGGGGTGGAGCGCCTCGCGCTCTATCTGGAGCCCGAGCGGGGGCTGGCCGAAGCGGACGGGGGCCGCTACCGCGCCCTCGTCGCGCGGCGCGCCGGCCACGAGCCCCTCCAGCACCTGCTCGGCTACGAGGACTTCCGCGGCCTGCGCCTCCGCGTCACTCCCGACGTCCTCATCCCCCGCCCCGAAACGGAGGGACTAGTCGAGTGGGCCCTCGAACTACTGGCAGGGTTGTCCGCCGACGGGGGGCGAGCGGGGGCCATTTCGAGGCCCCCGCTGATGGTAAATGGCCAGTCCATTGGCCGCGCATTCCCCCTGCTCCTGGCCGACATCGGGGCAGGCTCCGGCGCCATTGCCTGTGCGCTGGCCACGGAGCGCCCCGACGCTCGAGTGCTCGCGACGGAGCTGTCGCCGGCCGCGCTCTCCGTCGCGGAAGGCAATGTCCGGGCGCTGGGCCTTGCCGATCGCGTCCGTCTCCTCGCCGGCGATCTCCTGGAGCCGCTGGCCGCCGAGCCGGGCCGACTCGCCATGATCGTCGCCAATGCGCCCTATCTCCCCAGCGGGATTCTTCCGTCGCTGCCGCGCGAAGTTGTTGACTTCGAGCCCCGCCAGGCGCTGGACGGCGGACCCGACGGCCTGGCGGTGATCCGGCGCCTTCTCGCGGTCGCGCCCGCGGCTTTGCGGCCCGGCGGCTGGCTGGTGCTCGAGATCGGCGAGGACCAGGCGGCGACCGTGGCCGGGCTGATGGATGCCCAGGGCTTCGTCGATGTCGCCACCCGCGAGGACCTGCGTGGGGTCACGCGCTATGTTGCGGGGCGCCTGCCCGCGACGGCGGTGGCCTGATGCCGGTCAAGCTCGTGATCGAGGGTGGCCGGCCCCTCCGTGGCGAGGTGGCGACCAGCGCGGCCAAGAACGCGGCGCTGCCCGCGCTGGCCGCCGCGCTGCTGACCGCGGAGCCGATCATCCTCGAGAATGTCCCCGCGCTGGCCGACGTGCGGACCATGCGGTCGCTGCTCGAGAAGCTGGGAGGCGAGACGGCCGACGCCGCCGACGGCAGCACGCGGATCTGCGTGCGCCGGGTGACGAGCCCCGAGGCGCCGTACGAGCTTGTCTCCACCATGCGCGCGTCCGTGCTGGTGCTGGGCCCGCTGGTGGCCCGGGCGGGGGTGGCGCGGGTGGCGTTGCCCGGCGGCTGCGCCATTGGTGTGCGGCCCATCGATCAGCACCTCAAGGGGCTGGCCCGGCTCGGCGCCGAGATCGCCATCGAGAACGGCTACGTCGAGGCGCGGTCGAGCCGGCTCAAGGGCGCGCGCATCACCACCGACCTCGTCACCGTCACCGGCACCGAGAACCTCATGATGGCGGCGGCGCTGGCCGAGGGCACCACCGTGATCGAGAACGCGGCCCGCGAGCCCGAGGTGGCGGATCTCGCGCGCCTGCTCATTGCCATGGGCGCCCGCATCCAGGGGGCCGGCACCGAGCGCATCGAGATCGAGGGGGTTCCCGAGCTGGGCGGCGCGCGGCACCGGATCATCCCCGACCGCATCGAGGCGGGCACGCTGCTCGCGGCGGCGGCCATCACCGGCGGCGACATCACGGTCACCGGCGCGGAGCCGCGGCATCTCGGCGCCACCCTGGCCAAGCTGGAGGAGTGCGGCGCCGTCTTCGAGGTGCTCGGCGATCGCGTGCGCTGCCAGGGACCGGCCCGGCCGCGCCCCGCCGATATCATCACGAGCCCGTATCCCGGCTTTCCCACCGACATGCAGGCACAGCTCATGGCGCTCCTGGGGCTGGCCGACGGCCAGTCGCGGATCTCGGAGACCATCTTCGAGAACCGGTACATGCACGCGGCCGAGCTCGCGCGTCTGGGGGCGCGCATTCGCACCGACGGCTCCTCCGCCGTGATCCAGGGCGTCCCCAGCTACCAGGGCGCGCCGGTCATGGCCACCGATCTCCGCGCCTCCGCCTCCCTGGTGCTGGCGGGACTGGCCGCGCAGGGCACCACCGAGATCGCGCGCGTGTATCACCTGGATCGGGGCTACGAGCGGATGGAGGCGAAGCTGTCCGGCCTCGGAGCCCGTATCTCGCGGGTGCGCTCATGAGCGCGGTGCTCACGCTCGCGCTCCCCAAGGGGCGGCTGCTGGAGCCGGCTCTGACGCTGCTGAGCTCGCTCGGCATCACCGGGGTGGATACCGACTCGCGCCGGCTCCTGGTCACCGACGAGGCGCGCGCGCTGCGCTTCATCTTTCTCAAGCCCGCCGACATCCCAACCTATGTGCAATACGGGTCGGCCGACCTCGGCATCGTGGGCAAGGACATCCTGGCCGAGCAGGAGCCGGACGTCTACGAGCCGGTCGACCTCGGTTTTGGCTTTTGCCGGCTAGTCGTGGCGGAGCCCCGCGCCCTCTGGGAGCGCGACGATCCCGCCAAGTGGTCCTGGGTGCGCGTGGCCACCAAGTACCCGACCCTCACCGAGCGCTACTTCTCGGAGCGCGGAATCCAGGTGGAGATGATCCGGCTGGACGGCTCCATCGAGCTGGCTCCGCTGGTGGGCCTGGCCGAGCGCATCGTGGATCTCGTCCAGTCGGGCGAGACCCTGCGCGCCAACGGCCTCGTGGAAGTGGCCCAGATCATGACCTCCACCGCGCGTCTCATCGTCAATCGCGCCTCGCTCAAGACCGCGCACGCCCGGGTCAACGCCCTGGTGGACGCCATGCGCCAGGCGGTGGCGGCGAGGCCATCGCGATGAAGCTGCGGCGGCTCGACACGGCCGCGCTGGGCGTGGACGGGGTGGCGCGCGCGCTCGACCGGGCGCCCGAGACCGTGGACGCGGCCATCCACCGGAGCGTGGAGGACATTCTCGCCGCGGTGCGCGCGCGCGGCGACGCCGCGCTGGTGGAGCTCACCGAGCGCTTCGATCGTGTGCGGCTGGCCCCGGCGGCGCTGCGCGTGACCGCCGCCGAGTTCGACGCCGCCGAGCGTCAGGTCGGCGAGGCCACGCTGGTCGCGCTCCGCTACGCGGCGGCGCGCATCGAGGCCTTTCACCGCGAGGCCATGCCGCGGACCTGGCACATGACCGACGCCTCCGGCTCGCGACTGGGCCAGGAAGTGCGGGCGCTGGAGCGGGTCGGCATCTATGTGCCGGGCGGCCGCGCCGCGTATCCCTCCACGGTGCTGATGACGGCGGTGCCCGCGCGCGTGGCGGGCGTGCCGGAGATCGTCCTCGTCTCGCCGCCCGGGGCCGACGGCAAGCTCGATGCCGCGGTGCTGGCCGCCGCGCGCGTGGCGGGGGTGACGGAGGCCTATCGCGTGGGCGGCGCGCAGGCGGTGGCGGCGCTCGCCTACGGGACCCAGAGCATCCGGCGGGTGGACAAGATCGTGGGGCCGGGCAATATCTACGTGGCGCTGGCCAAGAGCCGCGTGTTCGGCGATGTCGGCATCGACATGCTGGCGGGGCCGAGCGAGGTGGTGGTGATCGCGGACGCCGCCGCCGATCCCGCCTTCGCCGCCGCCGATCTCCTGGCCCAGGCCGAGCACGATCCGATGGCGCGCTCCGTCCTGCTCTCGCCCTCGGCGGCGCTGCTCGATCTGGTCGAAGCGGAGACGCTTCGCCGGCTGGAGACCTTGCCCCGCCGCGAGATTGCGGCGAGCGCGCTCGAGGCCAATGGCGCCCTCGTGCTGACGGCGAGCCTGGAGGAAGCGGTGGACGTGGCCAATCGCCTCGCCCCCGAGCACCTCGAGCTGCTGGTGGCGGAGCCGGACGCCCTGCTCGCGCGCGTGCGGAGCGCGGGCGCCGTGTTTCTCGGCGGCGCCACCCCGGAAGTGGTGGACGACTACGTGGCGGGCCCGAATCACGTGCTGCCCACGGGCGGCACCGCGCGCTTCGCCTCCGCGCTGTCCACCGAGGACTTCATGAAGCGGCTGAGCGTGATCCGGTACACGGCCCGCGGTCTCGCGGAGGCCTGGCCCCACCTGGCCGAGCTGGCCCGCGTGGAAGGACTCGCCGCCCACGGGGCCGCGGCGCAAGTGCGCATCGAGACGAGGGGAGGCACGTCATGACCGACAAGGCCCGGGGCACCGAGCCCGCGATCCCGCGGCAGGCCCGCGTGGAGCGCAAGACCAAGGAGACGCAGATCGTCCTCCAGCTCGGCCTGGACGGCACCGGCGCGTCCAAGGTCGAGACCACCATTCCGTTCTTCAACCACATGCTGGAGGCCTGGTCCAAGCATGGGCTGATGGATCTGTCGGTGGACGCCCGCGGCGACATCGAGGTGGATCTGCACCACACGGTGGAGGACGTGGGCATCTGCCTGGGCAAGGCGCTCAAGGAGGCGCTGGGCGACAAGCGCGGCATCGTCCGCTACGGGGCGTCGTTCCTCCCCATGGACGAGACGCTGCTGCACGCCGCGGTGGATCTCTCCGGGCGGCCGTTCCTGGTCTTCAACGTGCCGCTGCAGCGGACGCGGATCTCGAACTTCGACCTCGACCTCCTGAAGGACTTCTTCCGCGCCGTCGCCTTCAATGCCGAGATCACGCTGCACGTCACCATGCACTACGGCGAGAACCTCCACCACATCGCGGAGGCCACCTTCAAGGCGGTGGGCCGGGCCCTCGCGGAGGCCACCCGGCTCAACCCGCGCGTCTCCGACGTGCCGTCCACCAAGGGTAGCCTCTAGAGGCAAGCCATGATCGCCGTCATCGACTATGGCCGGGGGAATCTCGGAAGCGTCGAGAAGGCCTTCGGCCGCCTGGGCATGCGCGCGGTGGTGACGGAGGATCCCCGCGTGGTGGAGGACGCGGAGGCGGTGGTGCTGCCGGGCGACGGCGCCTTCCATGACGCGATGGCGAACCTCGGCGCGCGTGCGCTCCTGGATCCCGTGCGCGCCACCATCGAGGGAAGCCGCCCCTTCCTCGGCATCTGCCTGGGCTATCAGCTCCTCTTCACCGAGAGCGAGGAGTTCGGCCAGGGCAAGGGCCTGGACATCCTTCCCGGCGCGGTGCGGCGATTCCCCCGCGGGCCCAAGGTGCCGCACATGGGCTGGAACAGCGTCGAGCACCGGGGCGATCTCGCGCTGTTCGAGGGCGTGCCGAGCGGCGCGCACTTCTACTTCGTGCACTCGTACTATCCGGAGACGGACGACCCGTCCGTCAAGGTGGCCTCCTGCACCTATGGCGTGAGCTTCGCCGCCGCGGTGGAGCGCGGGCCGCTCTTCGCCACGCAGTTCCACCCCGAGAAGAGCCAGAAGTGGGGCCTGCGCCTCCTCGAGAACTTCGCCGCCTTCGTGCGCGACCGGCGCCGGTAGCCATGTCCTTCACCCTGATTCCGGCCATCGATCTCCGGGGCGGCCGCTGCGTGCGGCTGCTCCAGGGGCGCCTGGAGGACGAGACCGTCTTCTCCGAGGACCCGGTGGCCACCGCGCGCGGCTGGCAAGCGCAGGGCGCCCGGCGGCTGCACGTGGTGGATCTCGACGGCGCCTTCGGCGGCCGCCCCGCGCAGACCGACATCATCCGCGCCGTCATCGCCGCGCTCGGGATCCCGGTGCAGGTGGGCGGAGGCCTTCGCGACGCCCCCGCGGTGCAGGGCGTGCTGGACGCGGGCGCCCGGTGGGCGGTGGTGGGCACCCGCGCCGCGCTCGACCCCGCATTCCTGGGCGAGATCTGCGACGCCTTCCCCGGCCGGATCATCGTGTCGGTGGACGCCTCCGACGGCAAGGTGGCGGTGGACGGCTGGAAGCGCGTGCTCGAGCTCGAGGCCACCGACCTCGCCCGCGATGCCGCCGCCGCCGGCGCCGCCGCCGTGCTCTATACCGACATCGCCCGCGACGGGACCGAGCGGGGGCCGAATATCTGGAGCACGGAGGCGGTGGCGCGCGCGGCCGGCATTCCCGTGCTCGCCTCGGGTGGGGTGGGCTCGCTCGACGACATCCGTCAGCTGGTGACCATTCCCGGCGTGGAGGGGGCCATCGTGGGCCGGGCGCTCTATAGCGGCGCGGTGGATCTCCGGCGCGCGCTGGCGGAGGTCCGGTAGGCCATGCTGGGCAAGCGCCTCATTCCGTGCCTCGACGTGCAAGGCGGCCGCGTGGTCAAGGGCGTGCGCTTCGTGAACCTGCGCGATGCCGGCGACCCCGTCGAGGCCGCCCAGGCCTACGACGCGCAGGGCGCGGACGAGCTGGTCTTCCTCGACATCGGCGCCTCGCACGAGGATCGCGCCACCATCCTCGACGTGGTGCGCCGCACCGCGGAGGGCATCTACATGCCGCTCACCGTGGGCGGGGGCGTTCGATCGCGGGAGGACATTCGCGCCCTGCTGCGCGCGGGCGCCGACAAGGTCTCGCTCAATACCGCCGCGCTGGCGCGGCCCGCGCTCATCTCCGAGGCGGCGCGCGCCTTCGGCAGCCAGTGCATCGTGGTGGCCATCGACGCCAAGCGCGAGCCTTCGGCGAACGGTCCTCGCTGGGGCGTCTACACCCACGGCGGCCGCCGGCCCGACGGGCGGGACGCGGTGGAGTGGGCGCGCGAGGTGGAGGCGCAGGGCGCGGGCGAGATTCTCCTCACCAGCATGGATCGCGACGGCACCGGCGAGGGCTATGACCTCGAGCTGACGCGCGCGGTGTCCGACGCGGTGTCGGTGCCGGTCATCGCCTCGGGCGGCGTGGGCACCCTCGAGCACCTGTACGAGGGCGTCACCGCCGGCGGCGCCGACGCCGTCCTGGTGGCGTCCATGTTCCACTTCGGGCGCCATCAGGTGGGCGAGGCCAAGGCCTATCTGCGGGAGCGCGGCGTGGCCGTGCGGATCGAGACATGAGCGTCCTGGACGAGCTCAAGTGGGATGCGGCGGGGCTGATCCCCGCCGTGATCCAGGAAACCGAGACCGGCGAGGTGCTCATGGTGGCCTGGATGAACCGGGTCGCGCTCGACGACACCCTCCGCACCGGGGCGGGCCACTACTGGTCCCGCTCGCGCCAGCAGCAGTGGCGCAAGGGCGAGACGTCCGGCCATGGCCAGCACGTGGACGGGCTCTACGCCGATTGCGATCGCGACACGCTCCTGGTGCAGGTGCACCAGGAGGGTGTGGCCTGCCATACCGGCGCGCGCACCTGCTTCTTCACCCGGGTGGCGGGCGAGGGCGCCGCGGCGCCGCGCGCGGGTTCCGGAGGCCCGGCCTTTCTCGAGGTGCTCGAGCGCACGCTGAATTCGCGATTGATCGAGCGGCCGGAGGGCTCCTACGTGGCCGGTCTCTTCGGCAAGGGTGAGGCGTTCATCTGCCGGAAGATCGGCGAGGAGGCCACCGAGGTGGTCACGGCGGCGCTGGGCGGCGAGAGCGAGGAGCGGCTGGTCTCGGAGGTCGCGGATCTCTGGTTCCACGCCATGGTCCTGCTCACGAGCCGCGGGATCCCCCTGCGCCGCGTGGTCGCCGAGCTGGAGCGTCGCCACGCGGGCGGCTCCGCGCCGGCCGGAGGCGTCCGGTGAGGCGAGCGCTCGCGCTCCTTCGCCTCGCCCCGGCCCTGCTCGCCCTGGCCCTCGTCGTCACGGCCTGCGCCACCGCCAACCGTATCGAAGGCGGCGTCTTTCACTCGAGCAAGGGCTATTCGGTGAGCCTGCCGGGCGGCGAGTGGCAGGTGGCGTCCGGCACCGACGCCGATCTCGAGCTTCGCCGCGTCGCTCCCGCGGGCGGCATGCTGGCCGATGTCACCTGCGGAGGGCGAGTCGCCGATCGCTCGGCGCCGCTGCTGGTCCGCCAGCTCACCTTCGGCCTCAAGCACCGGACGGACGTGCGCACCGACGAGGTGGTGGTGAAGGGCCGCCGGGGCGCTCGGACCACGCTGCGGGGGACGCTCGACGGCAAGGAAGTCGCGGTGGACGCGGTGAGCCTCAAGGAAGACGGCTGCGTGTACGACTTCGTCTATGTGGCCCCCGTGGACGATTTCGATGACGGGCGCCTTGCCTTTCAAATCTTCGTGGAGAGCCTGACGCTGGACTCGGAGCGGAGCCGCTGATGCCCTGGGCCGAGACGATCAACCGGCACGCGCGCGAGTCCGTGGTCTGGTACGGCGGGCTGGGGCTCCTGGCCGCCCAGGTGGCGCGCAACCTCGCCCTGCCGCCGCACTACTTCAAGCTGGTGGCGCGCGAGATCGACACCATCGGCGTGCGCTCGGTGATGGTGGCGCTCACCGCCGCGCTGTTCACCGGCATGGTGCTGGCGCTCCAGACCGCGGTGAACATGGCGCGCTTCGGGGCCGAGAACTACGTGGGCCCGGTGGTGGCGCTGTCCATCCTGCGCGAGCTCGGGCCCGTGCTCACCGCCATCCTGGTGGGCGGCAAGGTCGCCTCCGGGATCACCGCCGAGCTGGGGTCCATGAAGGTCACCGAGCAGATCGACGCGCTCCGCGCGCTCGGCGTCAACTACGTGAAGCGGCTCATCTTGCCGCGGATGCTGGCGGCGGTTATCGTCTTCCCGCTGGTGACCGTGCTCGCCGACTTCACGGGGCTCGTGGGCGGCATGGTGGTGGCGGTGTTCGATCGCGAGGTGGATCCGTACCTCTACTGGAACACCATCGCCTACTGGGTGGTGATCCGCGACTTCCTCACCGGCCTCGTCAAGAGCCTGTTCTTCGGGATCATCGTGACCCTCGTCGGCTGCTACAACGGCCTCGCCACCGAGGGCGGGACGGAAGGGCTGGGGCGCTCCACCACCGCCACCGTGGTGCAGGTGGCGATGGGGGTGATCGTCTCCGACTTCTTCCTCACCAAGCTCCTCCTCATCCTCTTCTGGTGATGGCCATGCGCGAGGGGGAGGCGCTGGTGGAAGTGCGCGAGGTGCGGAAGGACTTCGGCGACAAGCCGGTGCTGCGCGGGCTGAGCCTGACGCTCGGCAAGGGCACGACGCTGGCGGTGATGGGGGGCAGCGGCTCGGGCAAGACGGTGCTGCTCCGCATCTGCGACGGCCTGCTCGCGCCCGATGACGGGGAGGTCTACCTCTTCGGCACGCGCATCGACAATCTGCGGGAGGAGCAGATCCTGCCCGTGCGCCGCCGGGCGGGCTACGTGTTCCAGAATGCCGCCCTCTTCGACTCCCTGTCCGTGTTCGAGAACGTGGCCTTCCCGCTGCGCGAGCACGCCCGGTTGAGCGAGGGCGAGATCACCGACCGCGTCCATCGCTTCCTCGACCTGGTGGGGCTGCCCGGCATCGACGAGCGCCTGCCCGCGGAGCTGTCGGGAGGCATGCGCAAGCGGGTGGGTATCGCGCGGACCCTGATCACGGAGCCGGAGGTGGTCTTCTTCGACGAGCCCACCGCGGGCCTCGATCCCACCAACTCGCGGCTGGTGGCGGAGCTGATCGCCGAGCTGCGCCGGGGCGTGGCCGACACCGCCATCGTGGTGACCCACGACATCGAGTTCGCCGACATGGTGGCCGACCGGATGGCGATTCTCTATCAGGGCCGCTTCGTGGAGACGGGCACGCCGGCCGAGATCCATCGCTCCACCAACCAGGTCGTCCGCAACTTCCTCGCGGGCGAGCTGCGGGAGGGCTAGGATGGCCGATCGCCGGTCGCTGGTGCTTCAGCTGCGGATCGGGACGTTCATCGTCGTCGCGCTGCTGATCTTCCTGGGCATCATCTACCTGCTGGGCGCCCAGTCGCGCATCTTCGAGCGGAAGTACGATCTCTACGCGGACTTCATCGAGGTGGGCGGGCTGATCGAGGGCGCCACCGTGCGCCTGGCTGGCGTCCAGATCGGGCGCGTCACCAGCGTGGAGCTCTCCCCCGAGGTGGGCGGCAAGGTGCGGGTGACGCTGAGCGTGGCCCGTCGCTTCTCGGAGCGCATCCGCAAGGACTCCGAGGCCCAGATCGTGACCCAGGGCCTCCTGGGCGACAAGCTGATCGACATCACGCAGGGCAAGCCGGAGCTGCCGCCGCTGAAGCCGGGCGAGGTGATCGCCACCAAGGAGTTCTTCGAGATGGGGCGGCTGTTCGCGTCCGGGGCGGGAACGCTGGCCACCATCAACAAGCTGGCGGTCACGCTGCAGGCGACGCTGGAGAAGGTGGACGCCAGCGGCGCGGTGGAGGATCTCCAGGCCACCGTGAAGGCCGCGCGGCGGGTGGTGGACCAGGTGGAGAAGGGCAAGGGCTGGCTGCACGTGCTCCTCTACGAGGAACCGGAGGCGCTGCGCCAGCTCAACGGCCTGCTCGCCGACGCGCGCGCGACGCTCGGGCGGGCGCGCAACGAGGACAATGCGGTCTCGGTGCTGCTGTCGGCGGAGAGCGGGCGCTCCGCGCGCTCGCTGCTGGCGGCGGTGGACTCGCTCACGCGCTCGATCGACAAGGCCAAGGGGCCGGGGGGCGCCGACGAGCCGGGGCTCTTGCCCACCTTGCTCTTCGATCCCCAGTACAAGCCGGTGGCCGAGGACGTCCGCGCGGTGGCGCGCAACTTCCGCGACATCTCGGAGCGTCTCGTCCAGGGCCAGGGCTTCATCGGGGGCTTGCTCAGCGAGAAGGGGGACGGCCCCATGGGCGAGGCGGCCGCCGACTTCCGGGTGGCGATGGCCAATCTCCGGGTCATCACCGATCGGCTCAAGGCCGGGGAAGGGACCGTGGGTGGGCTCCTGGAGGACCCGACGGTGTACGAGAACCTCGCCGCGTTCCTCGAGGGCGCGCAGCGGAGCTATCTGCTGCGGACCTTGATCCGCTCGTCCATCGGCAACTCGAGCTCCGGGGGCAAGGCCGCCTCCGGGGAGAAGAAGTGATGGCGCGCGAGCGCGCGGTCTACCGCTGCCAGACGTGTGGATTCGCAGGCCCCAAGCCCGGCACCTGCCCCGACTGCGCGCGGGGAGGCGAGTACCTCGCCCTCGTCGAGGAGCGGCCGCAACCGGCCCGGGCGTCGCGGCCCGCGCTGCAGCCGGGCTCGCGGCCCCAGCGGCTGTCCGAGATCCGCGTGGAAGAGGGTGAGCGCGCGCGCACGGGCATCGGCGAGCTGGACCGGGTGCTGGGCGGCGGCGTGGTGCGAGGCTCCCTGGTCCTCGTCGGCGGCGAGCCCGGCGCGGGCAAGTCCACCCTCCTCATGCAGACGAGCCGCTTGCTGGCCGCCGGCGCGGGGTCCGTGCTCTATGTCTCCGGCGAGGAGTCGGCGGCCCAGGTGAAGATGCGCGCGGATCGGCTGGGCGTGGCGGCGGAGTCGCTCTACTTCCTCGCCGAGACGGATCTGACCGCGATCGAGGCCCACGTGGCCCAGCTCGCGCCCAAGGTGCTGGTGGTGGACTCCATCCAGACCATGTTCCTCCCCGGGGTGGAGTCGGCGCCCGGCAGCGTGAGCCAGGTGCGCGAGTGCGGGGCGCGCCTCATGGTGCAGGCCAAGGCGCGCGGCATGGCCACCTTCCTGGTGGGCCATGTCACCAAGGAGGGCACGCTCGCGGGCCCGCGGGTGCTCGAGCACCTGGTGGACACGGTGCTCTACTTCGAGGGCGAGCGGCATCACGCCTATCGCGTGCTCCGCGCGGTCAAGAACCGCTTTGGATCCACCAATGAGATCGGGGTCTTCGAGATGGGGGAGGGCGGCCTCACCGAGGTGAAGAACCCATCGGGCTTCTTCCTCTCCGAGCGGCCGCGCGGCGCCCCGGGCTCGGTGATCGTGTCCAGCCTGGAGGGCACGCGCCCGCTCCTCCTCGAGCTCCAGGCCCTGGTGGCCCCCGCCAATTTCGGATCGCCCCGCCGCACCGTGATCGGCGCGGACTACAATCGCGTATGCCTGCTCCTCGCGGTGCTCGAGAAGCGGGTGGGGCTGCCGCTCATGACCCAGGACGCCTTCATCAATGTGGCGGGGGGCGCCAAGGTGACCGAGCCGTCGGCCGATCTCGGCGTGGTCATCGCGGCGGCCTCCAGCTATCTCGATCGGCCGGTGCGCGGCGACGTGGTGGTGATCGGCGAGGTCGGCCTGACCGGTGAGGTGCGGGCGGTGGCGGGATTGCCGGCCCGGCTCCGGGAGGCGGCGGCGCTGGGCTTTGCCTCGGCCATCGTTCCACAGAACAATCTCGCGACGCGCGAGGCCCAGCCTCTGGAGGTCCAGGGGGTGGGATCAGTCGAAGAGGCCGTGAAGGCCTTGCTCGGGGGTTGACGGATGACGCTCATCATCGCGCGTCTATGTGTGCTGGCGGTGGCGACGGGGGCGGGGGTGGCGCTGGGCCCCGCCCTCGGTCTCCGGGCCGCGAGCCACTGGCTGGGCCTCGCCGGCTTCCTCTGCGGCGTGCTGGCGGTGGTGCTCGAGTGGCAGGGCCGCCGCGTGCCGGTGGACCGGCTCTTCTGGGGCGCGGCGGGCGGCATCGCGGGCGTGGCCCTGGGGCTCGGCGTGGGCAGCGCGCTCGGCGCGGTGGTGCCCGAGGCGGGCGGGCTGGGGCGCGGCCTCTTCTCGCTCCTCCTGGGATATCTCGGCTGTGCGGTCACCCTGGCCAAGGGCGACGAGCTCGAGGGCATGTCGGCCAAGCTCTTCCCCAAGACGGTGGCGCTCAAGCAGGCCTACAAGGTGCTCGACACCTCGGTGATCATCGACGGGCGCGTCGCCGACGTGTGCGAGTCCGGCTTCCTGGAGGGGACCATCATCGTGCCGCAGTTCGTCCTGCGCGAGCTGCAGCAGATCGCGGACTCGTCCGATGCGCTCAAGCGCAATCGCGGCAAGCGCGGCTTCGACGTGCTCCAGCGGCTCCAGCGCATGAACAAGATCGTCGTGCGCATCCACGATCAGGACTTCCCGCAGATCCGCGAGGTGGATCGGAAGCTCATCGAGCTGGCCAAGACCCTCGGGGGCAAGGTGGTCACCAACGACTACAATCTCAACAAGGTCGCCGAGCTGTCCGGGGTGCCGGTGCTCAACATCAACGAGCTCGCCAATGCTATCAAGCCGGTGGTGCTGCCGGGCGAGGTGATGCACCTGCAGGTCATGAAGGAAGGTAAGGAGGCCGGGCAGGGTGTGGCGTATCTCGACGACGGGACCATGGTCGTGGTAGACCACGGCAAGAAGCACATCGGCCAGATGCTCGACGTCACGGTGACGAGCGTGCTGCAGACCACGGCGGGACGGATGATCTTCGCGCGGCCGGCTCCGGCCGAGGAGTCCGTGCATTGAGGCAGGCCGTGGTCGTGGTCCCCGCGGGCGGTTCCGGCACCCGCATGGGCGCGCGGCTGCCCAAGCAATATCTCGGCCTCGCCGGCGCGCCGCTTCTCGTCCACACCCTGCGCGCCCTGTCCCGCGCCGCCTGTGTAGCGGCCCTGGTGGTGGCGGTGCCCGCGGAGCGGGTGGCGGCCACGCGGCGGCTGCTGCTCCGGCATCGGCTTCCCCGCCGCTGCGAGATCGTGGCGGGCGGGGCGGAACGCCAAGAGTCGGTCTGGCTCGGGCTCCAGGCGGCAGGGGACGCCGAGTGGGTGCTGGTCCACGACGCGGTGCGGCCGTTCATCACCGCCGAGCTCGTCGCGCGGGTGCTCGCGGCGGCGGGGGCCACCGGCGCCGCCACGTGCGGGCTGCCGGTGCGCGAGACGGTGAAGAGGGCGGGCGAGGACGGCACCGCCGAAGCCACCCTGGACCGGACCGGCCTCTGGCTGGTGCAGACGCCCCAGGCGTTCCGCCGTGACCTCCTCTGGGAGGCGCATGACAAGGCGCGCCGCGACGGGTTCGCGGGCACCGACGACGCCGTGCTGGTGGAGAGGCTGGGCGGGCGGGTGGCGCTCGTGCCCGGCCTCCCCCAAAACCTGAAGATCACCACTCGGGAGGATCTGACCATGGCGCGGCGCTGGATGACGCGGAGCGGGCGATGACGGAAATCCGGTCCGGACTCGGCTTCGATCTTCACCCCCTGGTGGCCGACCGGCCGCTGGTGCTGGGAGGCGTCACCATTCCGGGTCCGCGCGGGCTCGGGGGCCACTCGGACGCGGATGTGCTCACCCATGCGGTCTGTGAGGCCCTGCTGGGGGCCTTGGCCCTGGGCGATCTGGGCCGGCTGTTCCCGGACACCGACCCGCGCTACGCGAGGATCTCCAGCCTCGAGCTGCTGCGCGCGGTGATCGAGGTGGTGGCGGCCACCGGCGGGCGCCCCCTCAACGTGGACGCCACCGTGATCTGCCAGGCTCCCCGGCTGGCCGATTTTCTCGACCAGATGGCGGCGCGCCTGGCGGAGACCATGAAGATCGCGCCGGGCCGGGTGAGCGTGAAGGCCAAGAGCCCCGAAGGCCTGGGCCTCCTCGGCCGCGAGGAAGGCGTCGCGGCCATGGCGGTGGTGTCCGTCCAAGTCAAGTGAAGTCAACCTAGGGAGCGCCCGTGCCGATCCGGATCCACAACACGATGACGCGGAAGAAGGAGGAGCTCGTCCCCGGGACCCGGGGCGAGGTCTCCATGTACGTCTGCGGAGTCACGGTGTACGACTTCTCGCACATCGGGCACGCGCGCAGCGCCATCGTGTTCGACGTGATGCGCCGCTACCTGCGCTTTCGCGGCCTTCAGGTCCGCTTCGTCCGGAACTTCACCGACGTGGACGACAAGATCATCCGGCGCGCCAGCGCGGAGGGTGTCACCGCGCGCGAGATCTCGGAGCGCTTCATCGAGGCAGAGCGAGCGGACATGGCCTCGCTGGGCATCCTGGCCCCCGACGTGGAGCCCAAGGCCACCGAGCACATCCCGCAGATGATCGAGATCATCCAGCGCCTCATCGCCAAGGGCCTGGCCTACGCAGTGGAGGGCGACGTCTACTTCGAGGTGCGGAAGTTTCCGCCCTACGGTCGGCTGTCCGGCAAGAACCTGGACGATCTCATGGCGGGGGCGCGGGTGGACGTCGACGAGCGCAAGCGCGACCCGCGCGATTTCGCGCTGTGGAAATCCGCCAAGCCCGGCGAGCCGCAGTGGCCGAGCCCCTGGGGACCGGGCCGCCCCGGCTGGCACATCGAGTGCTCGGCCATGGCCGCCCAGCATCTCGGTGAGACCCTCGACATCCACGGCGGCGGCGAGGACCTCATCTTTCCGCATCACGAGTGCGAGATCGCCCAGTCCGAGGGCGCCACCGGCAAGCCCTTCGCGCGCTACTGGGCCCACAACGGCCTGCTCAACCTGGGCGCGGAGAAGATGTCGAAGTCGCTGGGCAATACGCTCTCCATCCGCGAGATGGTGAAGCGCCACGATCCGGAGGCCATCCGCCTCTATCTCCTCGGCGCGCACTACCGGCATCCATTCGACTTCAGCGCCGAGCGCATCGAGGAGTCGGGACGCGGGCTGGCGCGGCTGCGCGGGCTCGTGACCGAAGCGGAGCGTCTCGCCGCGCGCGGCACGCCGCCGCCCGGCCCCGACAACGGGCTCTTCGACGAGGTCGCCCGCGAGCGCGCGCGCTTCGAGGCGGCGATGGACGACGATTTCAACACGCCGCAGGCGCTGGGCGTGCTCTTCGATCTCGCCCGCACGCTGCAGGGGGCGCGCACCGCGGTCACCGAAGGCCGGGCGGGGGCGGGCGCCTTCCTCATGGGCGTGGGCGAGCTGGTGACGCTGGCGCGCGCGCTCGGGCTGCTGGAGGCCCGGGCCGAGCCCGCCCGCGAAGTCGACTCGAAGCTCAAGGCCAAGATCGACTCCCTGATCTGGCTGCGGCAGGAAGCGCGCAAGCGCCGCGACTTCGCGGAGGCGGACCGGCTGCGCACGGAGCTCGAGTCGCTGGACGTGGTGATCGAGGACACGCGGGACGGCACGAGCTGGAGGCTGCGCCGGTGACCGAGCGCGAGGGCGCCCCCCTGTTCGGCCGCAACCCGGTGCTCGAGGCGCTCCGCGCCGAGGGGCGCAGCGTGGAGGAGGTGGCCATTCTGTCGGAAGGCCGCGGCCCCGCGCTCCAGGAGCTGCTGACCCTGGCGCGCAGCCGCCAGGTGAAGGTGTCCTACCGGACGCGGGATCAGCTCAACGCCATGGCGGGAACCACCCACCATCAAGGCGTGGTGGCGCGCGTGTCGGAGGCATCGTACGCGTCGCTGGATGACCTCCTCCGCGTCCCGTCCGAGCGGGGGGAGCCGGCCTTCTTCCTGGCGCTGGACCGGATCCAGGATCCGCGGAACCTGGGGGCCGTGCTCCGCAGCGCCGAGGCGACGGGGGTGCACGGGGTCATCCTGCCCAAGCATCAGGCGGCGGGCCTCACGCCGGGGGCGGCGAAGGCCGCCATGGGCGCGCTCGAGCACATTGCCGTGGCCCGGGAGACCAACATCGTCCAAGTGCTCGAGATATTGAAGAAAGAGTCGGTCTGGGTCATGGGCGCCGCTCAGCAGGGGGGGCGGGATCCCTGGAGCGTGGACCTGACGGGGCCCGTCTGTCTGGTGCTGGGTGGGGAAGGGGACGGTCTGCGTCCCCTGGTGACCCGGACCTGCGATATGCTACTCACCCTGCCCATGCGGGGGAAGATCGGCTCGCTGAACGTCTCGGCGGCCGCGGCTGCCCTCTGCTACGAGGTGGTGCGACAGCGGATGATGGCCCCAGGATCAAAAAGGCCTTGACTTGTCAAGGCCTCATAAATAGAGTGAAGTTTTGCGACTGCTGGCGTAGCTCAGGGGCAGAGCAACTGCCTTGTAAGCAGTGGGTCGGGGGTTCAAATCCTCCCGCCAGCGCCAGTCTTTTCAACCGTAAGATCAAGGAGTTGTAGTCCTGGGGCGAACAGCGGGGAGATACCCAAGTGGCCAAAGGGGGCAGACTGTAAATCTGCTGGCGAACGCCTTCGGAGGTTCAAATCCTCCTCTCCCCACCACTTGCAGGGTCCCCGTGGGGCGTGTCGAGTCGGCAGGCGGGAATAGCTCAGCGGTAGAGCGCCAGCCTTCCAAGCTGGGGGTCGCGGGTTCGAATCCCGTTTCCCGCTCCAGCCCCGGGGTCGGGGGCAACACTGGATGGGTCATCGGTTCTGGACGTGTCGAAACGTGTGCCCATGTAGCTCAGTTGGCAGAGCGCGTCCTTGGTAAGGACGAGGTCTCCGGTTCAAGCCCGGACATGGGCTCCATCAATATAAGCAGCGCCGACAACACCGCGCGGTAGCGAGCGAGGAGGATCCCGGCATGGCCAAGGCGAAATTCGATCGGTCGAAGCCGCACGTGAACGTGGGGACGATTGGGCATATCGACCACGGCAAGACGACGTTGACGGCGGCGATCACGAAGGTGTTGCACACGAAGTTCAG
>Ga0134127_10001216_pt1 | contig 19572 bp, 15 predicted proteins | sample KB31753_FD_96459 | JGI IMG/M metagenome (GOLD analysis project Ga0134127, IMG submission 96459) | Terrestrial soil microbial communities with excess Nitrogen fertilizer from Kellogg Biological Station, Michigan, USA - KB3-175-3 | ecosystem: Environmental > Terrestrial > Soil > Unclassified ... | reverse complement strand
TATGCAATCGAGTATCAGGGTGAGGCGTTCCTCGCACTGAATCGAATCGCCGAAGCGCAATTCAACTTCCTGCGGCTCTATGCAGTGGCGCCCGATCACGCCGCTAAACTGCTGCAGGCGATGAATGCATGGGTGGAAGCGAATAAGGCAAAGCCGCCAGCGGGCATCGATGTGCCGGCGCTGGCGGCCTGGATTGCCGAGAAGGCCGCGGGGTTGAAGATGGACGAGAGACCGAATTGGTGACCTAGCTCTTCTTCCAACCTGTCCAACCTGGGCCGTGCACGACCTGGCCCGGCTTCGCGCCGGTGTGCTCGCCGTCGCGCAGGACCTGGGTGCCGTTCACGAACACGTGCACCATGCCGACGGCGTATTGGTGCGGTTTGTCGAAGGTCGCGAGGTCGTTGATCTTCGCCGGATCGAACACCGCGATGTCGGCGAAACAGCCCTTGTCCAGGCAGCCGCGATCCTTCAGCTTGAAGCTCTCGGCCGGCAGTCGCGTCAGGCGGCGAATGGCGTCCTGCAGCGTCGTCACCTTCTGATCGCGCACGTAGCGGCCGAGAAAGCGCGCAAACGTGCCGTAGGCGCGCGGATGCGGATTGCTGAGGAGGAACGGACCTTCCGGCGCCGAAGCCTCGGCGTCCGAACCGATGTTCACCCACGGCTGCGACAAGCCGAGCTTCACGTTCTCTTCCGACATCAGGAAGTACGCCGTGCCGACGCGCGTGTGATCTTCGATCACCAGGTCGATCGCCGCGTCTTCGGGCGATACGCCGCGCATCTTCGCGACCTCGGCGAGCGTCTTGCCGGTGAGCGGCTTGAGCTTGTCGGTCTTGAAGCCGATCAGCAGCACGCGATCCGGCGAGCCCGCCGCGAGCAGCAGGCTTTCCCACTTCGCATTGGGGTCGCGCATCTCGGCAATGACTTTCTTGCGCACGTCGGGTTTCTGCAGTTGGGCGACCCAACCGTCGATCCCGCCCTGCTGCACCCACGTCGGCATGGCCGCGTCGAGACCGGTTGCGCCGGCCGTGTACGCATACATGTCGGCAGTGATCGGCAGACCCTCCTTGCGCGCGGCGTCGATCTTCGCGATCGCCTGGGCCATCTTCGGCCAGTTCTTCTGGCCCGCGGCCTTCAAGTGATAGGCCTGCGCGTGCACTTTGGCTTCACGAGAAATCCGGATCAGCTCATCGAGCGCTTCGAGAAAGCGATCGCCCTCGCTGCGCATGTGCGAGATGTAGCCGCCGCCGAACTCACTCGCGGCCTTGCACAGCGCGATGAGCTCATCGGTCTTGGCGTAGGACGCAGGTGCGTAGATCAGCGAGCTGCCGACGCCGAGCGCGCCTTCGCGCATGGCCTGGCGCACCAGGTCCTGCATCTGCTTGAGCTGTGCCGGCGTCGGCGCAACGTCATCGAACCCGACCACGTTCTCGCGCACCGTGGTGGCACCGACGAACGACGCGACGTTCGGCGAAACGCCCTTCTTGGTCAGGAAGTCCAGATACTCGCCGAGCGTCTTCCAGGTAACGTCGTAGCGGATGTCGCCCTGGGTCTTGATCATCTCCTCGCGGACGCGGTCGTTGACCGGGCCCATGGAGTTGCCTTCGCCGAAGATCTCGAGCGTGACGCCCTGCTTGATTTCGCTCATACCGCGGCCGTCGTAGATCAGCGATTCTACGGACCAGGACAGCGTGTTGATGAAGCCCGGTGCGACCGCGAGCCCATTCACGTTCACTTCCTTATCGGCGCTGTAGTCCTGCAACTTGCCGGTGGCGACCACGCGCCCGGCTTTCACGGCCACGTCGCCGCGAACCGGCGCGCCGCCGCTGCCGTCGTAGATCACGCCGTTGCGGATGATGAGATCGACTCGCTCGGCGGCATCGATGCCGCAGGCGAACGTCGCCAGCAATGCAAGACAAAACAGCCGCGCATGCGGCGGCAGGAAACCAGTGCGCACTCTTCCCCCTTTCGCTCAGCGTCTTCGGGTTGGAGCGCGCACTCTATCTCAAAAGCTTACGCGGCGGCCTTCTCCAGCGCCTTGTCGATCAGCGCGACGAGGTCCGCTTTGCGCGGCAGGCCGACCTTCTGGGCGAAAACTTCGCCGTTCTTGAACAAAACCACCGTCGGTACGGCGCGGACAGCCAGGCGGTACACCGTTTGCTGGTTCTCTTCGATGTCGACCGTCGCCACGGTCAGCCGGCCCGAGTACTCGTTGGCGAGCTCGTCGACCATCGGCTTCATCGCCTTGCACGGGCCGCACCAGTCCGCCTCGAACTTCACCAGCACAGGCGTGGCGGAGCCGAGCACCTGCTCGGCGAAGGTCGCGTCGGTCACGGGAACCAGTTTGCTCTCGGGCTTGCTTTCGCTCATCGAACCCTCCGGGTTTGCAACGGCTACAAAGCTGCGCTCATTAGGCGCAATCGGCAATCGAACTTCGCGATGAGGTCCATCGAAACTGTCGATGGTGCTAGAGTCCCTCGGTGAGCCTGTGCCGTGCCGATAAAGTCCTGCTTGCTGGCGGTGCCGCCGTGCTGGGTTCGTCGGCGCTGCTGACCGCGACGCCGCTTGCAGTTGGCGCCTCCGCAGCGTTCCTGGCAGTGCTGACGGACGGCATCTTCCGGCCATCCTCCAGCGTCCTCTATCCGACCATTTCTCACGGTCCGCGCGATCGACCGCGCGTGGCGTTGACGTTCGACGACGGCCCCGATCCCGAGGTCACGCCTTCGATTCTCGACACGCTCGATGCGGCTGGTGCGCGCGCGACCTTCTTCGTCATCGGTCGCCACCTGCAGAGACATCGGCACATCGCGACTCGCGCACTGCGCGAGGGCCACGAGCTCGGCAATCACTCCTGGATGCACTCGTACTTCCAGAATTTCTATCGCACCGACCAGCAGCAGTCGGACGTCGAGCGCAGCACGCGATTGATCCAGGAATTATCGGGCTCGGACGCGGAGCCGCTGTATCGACCGCCGGTCGGATTGAAGAGTCCGCCGCTCGCCCGCGTCGCGCACGCACGCAAGTTGAAAGTTATCGCGTGGTCGCTGCACAGTCGCGACACGCTGGCGCGCGATGTCGATGCGACTGCTGCTCGTGTGCTGTCGCGCATCACAGCGGGCGATATTGTGCTTATGCACGACGGCCACGACCGCGAAGGGAAGCATCGAAGGCTCGCTGCGGCTGCGCTGCCGCTGATCTTGCGAGGTCTGCGCGAACGCGGGCTGAGCTCGGTCACGGTCTCCGAGCTGCTGGGTCCGTAGCAACTCTGCCGTATGCCCCGCGGCAATGCCCCGACACGCGGGGAACAACCGCAGCTCTCGTGCCTTGAATCAATACACCATTGATTTCTGTTCGAAGGAGGCACGCAATGTTCCTATCCCGGCGAGGCCCGTTTTTCTGGAGTCGGCGGCGTACGCGATACAGCATCGGCGCAGCTGCCGGCTTGGCGGCTGTAGGCGCAGTAGCAGCCGCCACGGCTGTCTACTTCCTCGACCCCGAGTCTGGTCGGCGTCGTCGGGCCTTGCTGCGCGATCAGGCAGTCCGCGCTGGCCAGCGCGGACGCGAGTTGGCAGGCAAGTTCGGACGCAGCATCTCCAACCTCTCGTGGCCGCAGCTGATCGGCATCGGTGGCGACGTGAGCGACGGCGTGCTCGTGCAGAAGACGATCCACGTCTATGCAGACGTCGATGAAGCCTATGCCTGCTGGCGCAAGCTCGAGGAATTCCCGCGCTTCATGAGCCACGTGCGCGAAGTCACGAAAATCGATGACACGCACTATCACTGGAAGGTGGACGGCCCGGCCGGAGTGCCGGTCGAGTGGGACGCAGTGATCACCGCGGATGTCCCCGGCGAGCTGATCGCATGGCGCACGATGGAGGATTCGGCTGTCCAGAGCGTGGGCGTAGTGCAATTCGAGCCATCGAATCGTGGCGGCCAGCGTTATGGTAGTGCGCGCGTTCACGTACGCTTGTCGTATCGCCCGCCGGTGAACCGCGTGGGTCACACGGTCGCCAAGGTCTTCGGCAAGGATCCGCAGCGGCAGATCGATAGCGATCTGTCGCGCTTCAAGACGTTCATCGAAACCGGAAGACGGCCGCGCGACAACGCGGCGGCATCACAAGCGCGCCACTAGCGGCTGGCTTTCTCCTGCTCCCGCGCGCCGCCGAGAATTCCTCGCAGCGCGTAGTTGCCTTCGTGGCAGGCGTATTCGTAGATCGCATCGTCCGTGCGATAGAACGGCATCTCGCCGGTGAACGGCCGGGTGAAGGCCTGCGAATCCTCCACCGTGAAGCGATAGTGGATCTTGTCCGGCGCGACGCGCGTGAACCGCTCGATGACGCGCGCCTCGCGGGTCGCGCCGCGAAAGCTCTCGTGATCGGTGAAGTTCGTGGTCTCCACGACCAGCGTCTCGCCTTCCCAGCGTCCGATGGAATCGCCCATCCACTTGCGGACGTTGCTCGCGACGTGCGTACCGCCGAGCCGCACGACACGTGCGTCGTGCACCATCTCGACCAGGATCATGACCGCATCCTTGCTCTGCACGATCTGGTAATGGTTGTTGTACAGCACCGGCAGCATCGGCGGGCCTGAGCTCGAACCGAACGCCAGCAGACAACGCTCGCCGAGTGGCCGCGCTTCGGGTCCATCGAAACTCAGGCGCGGGCGCGCAGCCAGGTACTTCTGACGCTCGGCAGTGAGCGGCGGAATCTTGCCGTTCGGCGGGTCGATCAGCAGCGAAGTGCGCTTCTCGCCGTCGATCGCCACGACCTGCGAGCCGCGATCGAGCCAGAAATTGTTATAACCGCAGCCGCGGCCGAAGTCCTTGCAATCGCCCAGCAGCTGCTTCTTCAGATCCGTCGCCTTCGCGGAATCGCTGACGAGCGTAGCCTCGGCGCCTTCGAGGCGCGCGGCCTCCTCCGGCGTCAGTGCACGGCGATCGCCGAACTCATCGGGCCGCTCGAGGGGAGTGATCGTCGCGCTCGTCCACATTCCCTGCAGATCCGGCTGACCGTCGGCAGTGCGCGGCGCGCGCCATTGCGGCTGCTGAGCGAAGGCGCTCGCACATACGAAGACGCAAAGGAGGACGATCGGCGTTCTCATTAGAACGCGTACTTTACACCCACTCTTATCGTGCGCGGCTCCTCCGCACGGCTCACTCGCCCTTCGACCTGCTCGCCTGGCGGATCGAGACCCGCTACGTTTGCACCGTAGAAATAGACGATGTCCTTGCCGTCCTCATCGAGGATGTTGAGCGCCTCGGCGTACACCGTAACGCGGCCCGGCTTCCACGCGGCGCGCAGATTCACGCCGGTCTCGGCATCGGCGCGCAGCGAGTTGTCTTCGATCAGCGGGTACTTGCCGAGATAGCGCACGCGCACGCTGGCCTCCCAGACATTGCGCACCAGCGACACACCGAGCTCGCCCGCGTTTTCCACTGCGCCGGCAACGTAGCTGCCGTCCGGACTGTCGACGTAACGCGCGCGGCTACCCGTCCACACAGCATCGATCGCGACCCAGGAGAGCGGCCGCCAGAATGCCACCACTTCATAGCCGCGACGGTCCGTCGCCGGACCGGGCTCGACGGAATTCGAGTCGCCGACGAACTTCAGCTCGCTGTCCAGCGACAGCCACCAGTAGGTCGTAGTGATGTTGAACGCGCCAAGCTCGAAGCGCGCACCGACCTCCTCGCCTTCGCCCTTGCTCAGTCCTTGCACCGGCGTCACTGTGTTCACGACGCCGCGCGCGTCGTTCGAATGAAAGCCGCGGCCCCAGTTCGCGTACAGCTCGACGTGCGGATTGATGCGATACGCAGCGGCGAGCTTCGGCGATACGGCGCTGTCGTTCGCCGAGCCCTGGTCGAGACCCGGCATGCGTGCGCGAACGTCGAAGTCGAAGTAATCGGCACGCAAGCCGGCCGTCACTCGCAGACTGTCGAGCGGCTCCCACTGCGCCTCCGAGTACGCACCAACCGAGCTTTCGTTCACTGCGACTCGGCTGATGTCCTCGAGCGCGCGGCCCGCATCGGTGTGCTGCAATCCGACGTTGCCGATGTCGTCATAGCGAGTCTCGACGCCGGCAGTCAGTGCGAGCGTGTCGCTCAGCTGCAGCTCGCGCTGATAGCGTCCGCCGCCGATCCACCTGCGATCGAATTGATTGATCTGAAAGTCATACGTCGCATTCGAGAGCATGCTCCAGTCGTAGTACTGCGCCCACAGCGACGCACGCCAACCATCGCCGAGCAGACGAGCCGCGCCGATCCAGCGTAGCGTTTCGCCGGTCGCAGTCGGGTCCAGCGCGCAGAACGCGTCTTTGCACACGCTCGTGCCGATCGCCCGCTCCGGAATCTGCTCGGTCGGACGCCACTGCGCGTGATAGCCCGACAGGCTGAATTCGAGCGTGTTCGAACCGAGCGGCCGCACGTACTTGGCCCACATCGATTGATGCTGCAGGTCTTCCGGCAGCTGCCACGGGCCGTCGTAGGTCTTCCATTGCGCGATTCCCATCAGCTTGCCTTCCCCGACGTCCACCGAGGTGCCGGCCGCGGCGCGGCGCCAACCGTAATCGCCGTCTTCGAGCGCAATGAACGGGGCGACGTCGCGGCTCGTCGTCATGAACGACGAGCCGGCCATCGAGAAGTCGCCGATGTCGGCGCGATAAGTGCCCTTGCGGTAGTCGATGCGGTCGATGACCTCGGGAATCAGGCCGTTGACGTCGAGATAGCCCTGGCCATGCCCATGCGTGCGCATGTTCATCGGCACGTCGTCGATCACGGTCGTGAAGTCGGTCCCATGATCGAGATTGAAGCCGCGCAGAAAGTACTGGTTGGCCTTGCCGGAACCGGAATGCTGGACGGCGATCAGGCCGGGCACGGCTTCCAGCAGCTCGGCGACTCGCAGCAAGGGTCGGACCGACAGGTCGGCGCCGCCGACGGCACCCTCGCTGGCCGCATCAGCCTTGCCGATGAGCGCCTCGCCGCGCGCGAATACCACGACTTCCTCGAGCACGTCCCCGGCCAGCGCCGAGGTGCAGGCCAGCAATGCCGGCGCGCAAAAGCAAAGAGCCCTGACTGGCTGCAACGTCCTTCTCCCAACACCGCGGTGGAGGGAGAACTCTATTCAGCGCCCATGCCGCAGCCAGTTATTCACCGTTAGTAACGGTTAACGTTGACTCTTCTTGATCCAATCCCGCACCCGCACCTCGACGATATCGAGCGGCAGCGGCCCGCCGAGCAGCAACGTGTCGTGGAATTGGCGGATGTCGAAGCGCTCGCCGAGCGTCTGCTCGGCCTCCCGCCGCAGCTGGCGGAAGCGCAACTCGCCGACCTTGTAGGCGAGCGCCTGGCCGGGCCAGGAGATATAGCGCTCCAGCTCCGTCTGGATGTTGTGGGGAGCGAGCGCCGAGTTCTCCGTGAAGCAGCGCCGCGCCTGCTCGATGTCCCAACCGAGCCAGTGAATGCCGGTGTCGGCGACCAGCCGACAGGCGCGCCACATTTCGTATGAGTAGCGCCCGAACAGCTCGTAGGGATCGCGATAGATCCCCATCTCTTCGCCCAGGAACTCCGAGTACAAGCCCCAGCCCTCGGTGAAGGCCGTGACGCTGATGTTGCGGCGGAAGTACGGCAGGCCGCTGAGCTCCTGCGAGAGCGCAATCTGCAAGTGATGACCCGGCACCGCCTCGTGCAGCGTCAGCGCCGGCAGCTCGTATAGACCTCGCTGATCGAGGTGCGTCGTGTTGACCATGTAGCCGCCAGCCTGGCCCATCTGCATGCTGCCCTGCCAGTAGCGGCCGGTCGTGTAGCCCTCAGCCATTTCGGCGGGCACGGGCCGTACGCCGTACGTCAGGCGGGGCAACGTGCCGAACAAGCGCGGCAGCTGGTCATCAGAGCGCTTCGCAATCTCGCTCGCCTTCTCCAGCAACTCGGTGGCCGTATGCGCATAGAAGCGCGGATCGGTCCGCAGCATCTTCAGGAACTCGGCGAAGCTGCCTTTGAAACCGGTTTGCGCGATCGCCTTCTCCATCAACCCGCGAATGCGTGCGACTTCGTCCTCGCCGAGCTTGTGGATCTGATCGGGAGTGAGGTCGGTCGTGGTGTGTTGGCGAACGAGGAAGCGATAGCTCTCCTCGCCGTGCGGTGTCGTGCGCCACGCGAGCGCTGGCCGCGCCGCAGGAACGTACTCGCGCGCCATGAAGTCGTTGAACGCGCGCTGCGCCGGATAGATCTTGTCGCGGACGATCGCGAGCGCCTTGCCGCGATATTCGGCTTGCGCTGCTGCGGGAATGCTCGCCGGCATGCGCCCGAACGGCAGCAACAACGAGCTGTCCTCCGGTTTCACTTCCACCTGCTTGCGCGCGGTTTCGAGAACGCGATCCACGACGATGCGCGGCTGCGTGTAGCGCGTCTTGATGCCGCGCTTCAGGTTCGCGACGTTCTGCTGATAGAACGCCGGCACTGCTTCGAGTCGCGCGAGCCAGGCATCGGCATCTTCGCGCGAAGCAATGGTCGTGGTTCGTGCGAGATAGTCCGCGATCGTATGGAACCCGCTGTCGTTCTCGAACGGGATGCGGCCGAAGTCGAACCGCAGCTCTTCGATCGACTCCTTGACGATGCGGGTCAGGAGCTGATGGTTCACCAGGGACTCGCCTGCCAGCTGACTCGCATCGATCTTCGCGAGACGTTGAGAGAATGCAGTCAGCCGCTGGCGCTGCGTGTCCTCCGCCTCCGGACGCACGTCCGGCAAGCGACGCAGAGCTGCGCGATCGCCCTCCTGCCCGGCGGAGATCGGATCGACCTCTCGAATGAAGGTCTCGTAGTCAGCGACGATCTGTTGCAGCGAGCTTTCCGCCGTTTGCGCTCCGGCCGTCACAGTCACGAGCAGGAGCGACAAGGCGGACCATGCACGGATCTTGCGCATGATCAGTGGCTCAGCGCATCGCGCACGGCTTCGTGGAAGGCAGTGCGGAACGCCGAGAGCTCCTTGCTCTGCGCGCTCGGCCACAGCCCGTGCGTGACGATGACGATGTTCTGCGGCTCGTAGATCTCGATCGACTGACCGAAGATGCCGCGTGCGCCGAAGTCACCCGGCCCGACGAGCCACCACTGATATCCATAGCCCGGCATGGACGGCGACGGCGTGGTCGAATCCTTGATCCAGTTCTCCGGCAGGAGTGAAGTGCCGTCCGCAAGCACACCCTTGCGCAGCGCGAGCAAGCCGATGCGGCCGTAGTCGCGCAGCGTCGCGCTCAGGCAGCAGCCGGCATGTTCCGCACCGTATTCGTCGGCGAGCATCCAGAAGGCGTTCGACTCCATCGCGAACTTCGACCAGATCTTCTGGCTCGCATAGCTCGACAGATTGTTACCGACGGCGGCGCGCACGATCGCGCCGACCAGATGCGTCTCGCCGGTGTTGTAGTTGAACTTCGAGCCCGGCGGCGCGACGCGCGGCAACGCGCCCATGTACGTCACGAGACCCAGCGAGCCGCCTTGCGCCGCGACGGCGCCGATGCGTGCCACATCCGACTTGGGATCGGTGTAGTCCTCGTTCCAGCCGACGCCGGAGGACATCTGCAGCACCTGGCGAATCGTCACGCCTTCGTACGAGGTGCCCTTGAGCACTGGCAGGTACGACGTGACCGGGTCGTTCACATCTTTGATGTAGCCATCTTTGATCGCAGCGCCGACCAGCATCGAGGTCAGCGACTTCGCGACCGAGAACGATGTCCACTTGCTCGTCGCCGTGTGACCGAGCGCATAGCGCTCGTACGCAATCTTGCCGTTGTGAATCACGAGCAGGCCCGCGACGTGATTGTGCTCGAGATACTCGCCGATCGTGTAGCGCTTGCCCGCGACTTCGAACGAAACCTTCGACAGATCCTCGAGCGCGACGGGCAGCGGATAGGCCGGATGCGTCTTCGGATCGCCGCGGCTGATCTCGCGCGTCAGGAAGATCCGATCCATGTTCGGGTAGCTGGCCTGCTGCTGCTCCGGCGTCCAGAACAGCACGCGGTCGGGCGGGCCGAGGGCCTTGGAGTCGAGGGCGGCGGGTGTGTCCGCGTGGGCGAAGAAGGGAATCGCCGCAAGCGCGGCACAAAGCAGGAATCGACGCATGGAAGGCCCCCTGTTCTTGTAGGGGCCCAATTGTAGTCAGGCTTTAGCCTGACTATCTATTTGCTCAGCTCGGCCGCCGGCAAACCATTGCGCAGGACGCTCGCCTGGAACCCGCGCTCCGACAGCAGATACCCGCACGCGGAACTCCGCCGGCCGGTGTCGCAGCACACGACGTAGTGAACGTTGCGGTCCAGCGCCTTCATCTTCAGGCGCAGCGATTGCGCCGGAATGTTGAGCGCGCCCTCCGCGCGATAGTGCTCGTACTCCGACGGCAGCCGCACGTCGAGCCATTGCCCGCCGCCTGCGACGATGCGCTTCGCCTCGGCCCACTCGACCCATTGCAGCAGCGGCTCGTGCAGCAGCGTGCGGAAATCCTGTTTCGACAGCCGCATCAGTGCGCCGTCGCTGAGCATCGTGATCGTCGCGTTGCGCTTCGCTTCGGAGATGAGCGCTTCCTCGCCGAAGGTCTCGCCCATCTTCAGCTCGGCGAGCTTCACCCCTTCCTTGTTGAGTGGCGTCTCGCGCGCGACCGAGCACGAGCCCTTTACGACGACGTAGAAATAGTCGCCGGCATCGCCTTGCTTGATGACGACTTCGCCGGCGCGATAGTCGACGCGCTGCATGCGCATGAAGACCGCCTGGATGTTCGACGGCGGCACCTTGTGGAATGCCTTGGTCTGCAGCAGTGCCGTCATCCAGTCGTCGGCAGGGCTGCCGCCCTCCTCCGACTCGCGCAGCTCGATGACCTTGTAGCTGCCGGTCTGGTCCCAGGTGACGACGACGTCGAGAAATTCGCTGTCGATGTGCAGGTATTCGATGCGGTCGGAAGTGACGACGGCCGAGTACGGCCGCGGCAGCGCATGCGCCAGCGGGTTTTTCGCCTTCGGCGTGCCGCTGCGGACCTGGCCGATCACCTCGCCCTCGGCCATCAGGTCGACGGTGCCGCTCAGCAGGTAGTAGGTCTGCTTTTCCTCATCGCCTTCCGTGAACAGCAGACGACCCTTCGGCGCCTGCAACCGGCTGGTCCGCTTGGCCAGCGCGGCGAGGTTTTCCGGCTTCATGGCGTCGAACGGCGAAAACCGCCGCAGCAGCGCCAGATCCGAAGGACTTGCTGATAACTCCATGCACCCGGTCTTTTTATCTGCGAGAGCGGCAGTATAGGCAGCCGCTCACGGGCGGAGGGGGACCGATCTCACACTGCCGGTCCTCGCAGTCGAACCGGCCGTAGGCAAGTCCAGGAATCTGCGCAGGTTGTGACCCGCGTCAAGGCTGTTCACGTGGAGTTCACCCCCTGGAACGCATCATGGCGCCAACCGTTTCACTACGGGATGCGAGGTTTATGAAAGTTCAGGTGCTCTCACGAAATGCGGTGTTGTGGCTGGCCGGCCTCATCGGCCTGGCCGCGGCCCACTACGCCCATGCGCAGGAGCCGGTGGTCGACCCGCCTGGCCGCGTCGCGCGCCTGAGCCTCATGGACGGCGACGTTTCGGTGGCACCGGCCGGCACCGAGGAATGGGCCGATGGCGTGGTGAACCGGCCGATCACCAGCGGCGACCGGCTCTCGGTCGGCGCCGACGGCCGTGCCGAGCTGCAGGTCGGCACCGCCAGCGTGCACCTCGATCGCAGCACCAGCTTCGAGTTCATCGAGCTCGACGACGACGTCATGCAGATGAGCCTGACCGACGGCGTGGCGACGATCCGCGTGCGCACGCTTGGCGATCGCGAAAAGATCCAGCTCGAGACCCCGAACGCGACGGTGTATTTCAGCCATCCCGGCGACTACACCGTGCAGGTCGATCCGCAGAGCGACCGCACGATCGTCCGCACGCGCAATGGCGAAGCGGAAGTGACCGACGCCTCCAAATCGTTCCGCGTGCGCGCCGAGGAGGAAGGCACCTTCACCGGGCTCGACGGCTTGACCGCGGACATCGGCAGGATCACGCCGCGGACCGCTTTCGAGTCCTGGGCGAACGATCGCGACCGGCGCGGCGACACGTCCGAGTCGGCGCGTTACGTCTCGCGCGAGGTCGTCGGTTACGAAGATCTCGACGGCCAGGGCGAGTGGATCAACGAGCCTTCCTACGGTTACGTGTGGCGCCCGACGTATGTAGTGAGCGACTGGGCGCCGTATCGCTACGGCCGTTGGGGCTGGGTCGCGCCGTGGGGCTGGACCTGGATCGACGCTGCGCCCTGGGGCTTCGCGCCGTTCCACTACGGTCGCTGGGCATTCGCGAGCCATCGTTGGTGCTGGGTGCCGGGCCCGCGCTACGTCCGCCCGTATTACGCGCCGGCTCTCGTCGGCTGGGTCGGCGGGCCGTCGGTGAGCGTGTCCGTCGGCTTCGGCAGCGGTGTCGGCTGGTTCCCGCTCGCACCGCACGAAGTGTACGTGCCGTGGTATCGGCACACGCCGCGTTACGTGCGTCACGTGAACGTGTCCAACACGATCATCGTCAACAACATCAACGTGACGAATGTGTACGGGCGTCGCGGTCAGCGGCCGCAGTACACCTTCGGCAACATGGCTAATGCCATAACAGCCGCGCAGCGCGACGCATTCGTCGGCGGTCGTCCCATCGGCACCCAGCGCGTGCATGTGGACGAAGGCCAGCTGCGCCACTGGCGCGACAACGTGCGACCTTCCTCGATCGCGCCGGAACGCGACAGCATTCTCGCGGGTCAGGCGCGCCGTGAGGCGCCGCCGCGCGCGGCGCTCGCGCAGGAAAATCCGAAGCGCGGCGGCGGCGGCGATTTCCGTGCCTCGCGCGTGGCTGCGGAGCAGATCCGGCGCGCGCAGAGCAGCGAGCGGAACATCGCACCCGAGAAGCGCGTCGCGCTGCGCGAGCCGTCACGTAATTCCCAGTCGATCGAGAGCCGCGAGCCGGAACGCGTGCAAAGCATGCGCGGTGAATCCGAGCGGCGCGCGCGCGATCACATGGAACGTCCGCCGGTGCAGGCGCTGCAAGGCAGCCCGTCCATCGAGAGCCGATCGAATCAAAGCGGCAGCAACGAAGTGATTCGGCGCGCGCGCGAGAGCCTCGATCAGCGCGACACATTCCAGCGCGACAACAGCCGCCGCGAAGTCCGCGAGCAGCCCCGCGCACGCGAATCCAGTCAGCCCGAGCCGCGGCAGATCGAGCGCCGCGAGTCGCCGATCATGCGCGAGTCGCCGATCATGCGATCGCAGCCGCGCAGCGAGCAGTCGCAGCCGCGCATCGAGCGCAGCCATTCGGAGCCGCGCTCGTCCGGGTCGAACGAGATTCGCAGCAGTCCGCCGCCGCGCGAAGTCCGTAGCAGTCCGCCGCCGGATACCAGCTCGCGCCAGAACAGTAATCAAGGCAGCAGCCGTCACAGCGGCGGCAACGACAACAACGCCAGCTCGCGCGACCGCCCGAATCGCCGGCCGGACTGATCGCACCAGCCGGTTGCGGAAATTTACAATCGCGCGGCGAGACGCTCGGGCCATACTGCGCCCATGCCGAATCGCCGCGCTGTTCTCTTCATCTTCATCACGATCCTGATCGATTCGATCGGCTTCGGCATCATCATGCCGGTGCTGCCCGAGCTGATCATGCAGCTCAGCGGCGCGGGCCTGAGCCAGGCGGCGCGCTACGGCGGTTGGCTGTATTTCGTGTATGCGGTCGCGCAGTTCTTCTGCGCGCCTGTGATTGGCAATCTCAGCGATCGTTTCGGACGGCGCCCGGTGCTGCTGTCGGCGCTGTTCGCGCTCGGCATCGACTACGCCGTCATGGGCATGGCGCCGGGCTTGGCCTGGCTGTTCGTCGGCCGCCTCATCTCGGGCATAGCGGGCGCGTCCTTTACACCTGCCTACGCGTACATCGCCGACATCACTCCGCCCGAAAAACGCGCGCAAAGCTTCGGGTTCGTCAGCGCTGCATTCGGGCTCGGCTTCGTGCTCGGGCCGACGATCGGCGGCCTGCTCGGCTCGCTGGGTCCGCGCACACCGTTCTTCGTCGCCGCGGGCCTGGCACTGATGAATGCGACGTTCGGCTTGTTCGCGTTGCCGGAATCGCTGCCGCGCGAGCGACGGCGTGCGTTCGAATGGTCGCGGGCCAATCCGTTCGGCACGCTCATGCAGTTGCGCAAACAACCGGTGGTCGTAGGCCTCGCGGGCGTAACGTTCCTGTGGATCCTGGGCCATCAGGTCCTGCCGAGCACCTGGGCCTTCTACACGATGCTGCGTTTCGGCTGGTCGGAAGCTGCCGTCGGCCTCTCGCTCGCCGCAGCCGGAATCGTCATGGCGATCAGCCAAGGCGGCCTGACCAAGGTGCTGGTCCCCAAGCTCGGCGGCGAGCAACGCGCAGCGCTGGTCGGACTGCTGAGTGGCGCAGCCGTCTACTGCTGCTATGCCTTCGCGCCCTCCGGCTGGATGATGTACATCGGCATCCTGGGCTGGGGCCTCGCGGCAATGAGCTGGCCGTCCTTGAACGCTCTCATGTCCCAACAGGTCCCGCCGAACGCCCAGGGTGAGCTGCAAGGCGGACTCGCCAGCCTGTCGAGCCTTGCGGCGATCCTGGGGCCGCCGCTCATGACGCAACTGTTCGGCACGTTCTCCGACTCCGCCGGAGCAGTGTATTTCCCCGGAGCTCCGTTCTTCGCCGCCGCACTCCTGGCGCTCGCGAGCGCTATCATCCTGCTATGGATACGCGGCGAGCACTCTTCATCACTGGCGCCTCAGGATTCGTCGGCGGCGCGATAGTTCGCGCGCTCGCGGACCGTTACTCACTGCGCGCCCTCTCGCGATCGGAGAACAGCGACGCTGCGATCCGCGCGCTCGGAGCGACGCCGATCCGTGGCGAGCTCGGCTCGGTGGCCACGGACGCGATTGCAGGCTGCGAGACCGTCATCCACTGCGCGGCGTTCGTGAAGCAATGGGGCACGCGCGAGCAGTTCTGGAACGCCAACGTCGAAGGAACGCGTCAGCTGCTGCAGGTCGCACGTCAGGCCGGCGCGCGGCGCTTCATCCATATCGGCACTGAGGCTGCGCTGTTTCACGGCCAGCACATGCGCGATATCGATGAGCGCTACCCGTATCCGGAGCGCACGCCTTTCCTCTACTCCGAAACCAAGGGTGCTGCGGAAAAGCTCGTGCTCGCAGCGAACGCCCCCGGCTTCGCCACGCTGTCGATCCGCCCGCGCTTCGTGTGGGGCCCGGGCGATCAGACAATCCTGCCGGTCCTGGAAGCGATGGTGAAGAGCGGACGGTTCGTGTGGATCGATGGCGGCCGCGCGCTGACCTCCACCACGCACATCGCGAACCTGGTTCATGGTGTCGAGCTGGCGCTCGAGCGTGGCAACGGCGGCAATGCGTACTTCGTGATCGACGAAGGCGTGACACCGATGCGCGAATTCCTCACGGCGCTGCTTGCGACGCGTCAACTGACACCGCCAGCGAAGACGATTCCAGGATGGCTCGCGCGCACGCTCGGGACGGCGACGGAGACGGCGTGGGGCGTGATGGGCAAGACGAACGATCCGCCGCTGACGCGGTTTGCAGCGTCGATGATGTCGCGCGATTGCACGATCACGAGCGATAAGGCACGGCGGGAACTGGGGTATGAGCCAGTGATCTCGCGCAACGAAGGGCTAAGAGAATTGTCAGGCTAAAGCCTGACTCTTATTTTTTCTGGACTTTCCACCCGCCGCCGGCGAACACCTGATCGCCGCCTTTCGGGACCAGGCTCCACGTGCCTTCCGCCGCGCCGCCGTTGAACGTACCGGTGATCGCGACGTCGGCTTGCGTGTCGAGCGGAAACTCGTAGCGCGCCTTCATGTTCTGGCCGTCGAAGCTCAGCTCTTTGAACTTCGCGGTGTAGTCGCCCTGTTCGGTGCCGACCGAGACGCCGCCCGCCGGCTTGCCGTCGCTGCCGCGCTCGATCGTGAGATCGAAGCGACCGGCACCGCCGCCTTCCCATGTGCCGTTCCACGTTCCCACGAACGCGGCGATGTCGGACTGCGCCACCGCTACCGCGCCGAGCAGCGCAATCGCCGCGGCCGCTAACCACTTACGCATGAGCATCTCCCCCTTCTTATGAATTCAGCATCAGCTCGTGAAACAGGCGCACGCCGCTCTCGCGCTTGGGCGAGTACGGACCGCTGCGATACGCGCGCGAGTGCAGATTGAACTGCACGGCTTCACAGATCTGCGCGTCCTCCGCCTGCACCTCTTCGCTGAACCGCGCCAGCTCGATCCAGCGCTCGTTGGTTTGCGGATCGGGCAGCGGCTCGTAAGCGAACCACTCGAAGCGCACCAGCGTGTTCGCGGCATCGAGCGGAATCACGACGTTCGATTGCAGCTGGCCTTCGTAGATGTTCAGCATGATGTTCGGGAACAGCCAGTAGTAGTAGGCCTCGCCGTCACCGACCTTGCCCTTGTAGTGCTCGCTGCCCTCGCGCACCGGCGCATGCTGGAGCGTGTGACGCGCACCGAGCTCCGTGACGTACTGTCGATAGTCGATCTCGCGATTGAGCGCGGGATGCACGAGCGGGATGTGATAGCCCTCGAGGAAGTTGTCGACGTACACCTTCCAGTTGGCTTTCACTGCGAAGTCGCGCGTCGCGACGAATCCCATGCGTTCGAGGCCGAGCGGCGCGCAGCGCTCGCTCACACCGGGAAACATCTCGTCGAACGCGGGCGTCGCGGGATCGAGCGCGGCGAACAGCAGCGGACCGAAGCGATGCACCTTCACGCTCTGCAGCCGGATCTGGGTCGGATCGAACTCTTCCGCGCCCTCCATCTCCATCGTGCGCAGCAACTGACCGCCGAGATCGTAGGTCCAGCCGTGATAGCGGCACACCAGCCGCTGCGCCTTGCCGCAGCCGTAGGCGATCGGACCGGCACGATGCCGGCAGACATTGAAGAAGCCGCGGAGCGTGCCGCCGTCGTTGGTGAACAACAGCGGCTCGTTGCCGAGCCGGGTCGTGAAGTAGTCGCCGGGATTGGCGAGCTGGCCGACATGACCGACGATCTGCCAGGAGCGCGCAAAGACACGCTCGCGCTCGGTGGCGAGGCGAGCAGGATCGATGTAGAACTGGGCGGGCGGCGTCTTCATGGCGCCGCAGTTTAGCAAGGAGCTATTTCTTTGGTGCTGCGGCCTTGGCGGCAGCTTCCTGTTCCTGCGTACGGGCGCCGGCGAGGATGCCGGGCAGCGCGTAGTTGCCTTCGTGACAGGCGTACTCGTAGATGTGCTCGCTGGTCGCATTCATCGCGACCTCGCCGCTGAACGGCTGCGTGAACGTATCCGGATCCTCGACGGTGAAGCGATACAGAATCTGGTTCGGATCGACTCGGGTGAGGCGCTCGGTCACCTTCAGGTTCTGGCCGCTCGCGCGGAAGCTCTGGTCGGGACGGAAGTTCGTGGTTTCCACGACCAGCGTCTCGCCCTCCCACCAGCCGATCGAATCGCCCATCCACGTGCGGATGTTCGCGGGCCGATGCTTGCTGTTCAGCCGCACGACGCGCGCGTCGTGAACCATCTCGACCAGGATCACCACCGAGTCCTTGCCCTGCACGATCTGATAGTTGTTGTTGTACAGCAGCGGGATCATCGGCGGGCCCGCGCTCGAGCCGAACGACAGGATGCAGCGCTCGCCGAGCGAACGCATCTCCGGACCATCGGCAGCCCCGCCGCCATCACCGCGGCTGCGGGCCGCCACGCGCTGCGCCATCCGCTGTTTCCCCGCGTCGGTCAGCGGCGGCATGCGGCCGTTCGGCGGATCCACCAGCATCGAGGTGCGCCGCTGGCCGTCGATGCTGATCAGCTTCGTGCCTGGGTCGACCCAGAAATTGTTGTAGCCGCAATTCGCGCCGCTGAAACCGCGGCCGCAGCTCGCCGGCAGATCCTCGACCTTGGTCTTCGGGTCGGTCGGCGCATCGGCGGTGGCGTTGAACTTCGCTTCGGCGTGCTCCAGCTCGTCCGCTTCCTGTGCGCTGAGCACCAGCTGCTCGCCGTACTTCTCCGGCCGCTCGAACGGGGTAATCGTCGCGTTGGTCCAAGTGCCCTGTAGATCTGGATCTGCGAAAGCCGTCGTCGTGCACAGAGCTGCGCCAAGCAGGGCGCTTGCGACCAGTCGCACTCTCGAGTCGAGCATTGGTTTTCCCCGGAGTTCGCCGAACGCACGGAGCTTAGCGGCGGGCAAGGCAAAGATCTGTCATGAAGTGCCGGCACCGCGTCTGAGAGATTATTCTGACCCGCGATGGCCAAGGGGGATTTCACTGTGCGGACTTCACGATTTTCTTTTTGGGGATCTTCGCTGTTCGTCGCCCTCGTCCTGTGCCTCGGCATCGGTGCCGCGCAGGCGCGCAACGTCAGCGTTCCGGAAACCAAGCCCGAAGCCGTCGGCTTCTCGAGCGAGCGCCTCAAGCGCCTCGACGCGGGCATGAAAGCGATCGTCGACAACAAGCAGCTCGCCGGCGTCGCCACGATGGTCGCGCGCCACGGCCAGGTCGTGCAGTCGATGGTGTATGGCCAGCAGGACATCGCGAGCAACACGCCGCTGCAGAAGGACACGATCGTCCGCATCTATTCGATGACGAAGCCGATCACCGGCGTCGCGATGATGATCCTCTACGAAGAAGGCAAGTGGAAACCGACGGATCCCATCAGCCGCTACATCCCCGAGTTCAAGGACCTGAAGGTCTTCAAGAGCCTCGATGCGGACGGCAAGCCGGTCGCCGAGTTGCCGGGCCACCCGCCGACCATGGGTGAGCTGATGTCGCACACGGCTGGCTTCACCTACGGCCTGTTCGGCAGCTCGCCGGTCGACAAGATGTACCAGCAGGCGAACGTGCTCGCCGCGACTTCGCTCAAGGACTTCATCGACAAGGTCGCCCCGCTGCCGCTCGCGTACGAGCCGGGCCAGGGCTGGGTGTACAGCGTCAGCGTCGACATCCAGGGCTACCTGGTCGAGAAGCTGTCGGGTCAGCCGTTCGCCGATTTCCTGCGCGAGCGCATCTTCGAGCCGCTCGGCATGAACGACACTGCGTTCTTCGTGCCGCAGAACAAGCTGTCGCGGCTCGCGACGATCTACCAGTTGACGCCGCAAGGCCTCGCGCCGATGCCGCGCGATCCGAACGTCAGCTCGCCGCCGGGATTCCCCTCGGGCGGCGGTGGCCTGTACTCGACGATGGGCGATTACCTGCGGTTGGCGCAGATGCTCGCGAACCGCGGCGAGCTGAACGGCGCGCGCATTCTCGCGCCGAGCTCGGTCGCGCTGATGACCAGCAACGCCGTGCCGGATGCGGTGAAGGCGGCGGGCAAGTTCGGTATCGGCAACTACCGGCAGCAGCCGGGCTTCGGCTTCGGCTTCGACGTCGCGATCTACGAAGAGCCGACGCGCATGGGCACGAGCGTCGGCAAGGGCACGTTCCTGTGGGACGGCATCGCCGGCACGTGGTTCTGGGTCGACCCGACCAACGACATCGTGTTCGTCGGCATCATCCAGCGCTGGGC
>Ga0134127_10001214_pt1 | contig 19587 bp, 20 predicted proteins | sample KB31753_FD_96459 | JGI IMG/M metagenome (GOLD analysis project Ga0134127, IMG submission 96459) | Terrestrial soil microbial communities with excess Nitrogen fertilizer from Kellogg Biological Station, Michigan, USA - KB3-175-3 | ecosystem: Environmental > Terrestrial > Soil > Unclassified ... | reverse complement strand
CTCGGGGTCACCCTGGATGCGGCGCCGGGATTCGGGCTGGTCGTCTCGTACAACCCCGGGTACCAGAGCGTCCTCAAAGATCTGAAGGACTCGACGCGGCAGCGGATGGTCGCCATTGAGTTCGGTTTCCCCGCTCCCGAGGTCGAGGAGGGCATCGTGGTGCACGAGGCAGGCGTCGACGCGGCCACGGCCAGTGAGTTGGTGAGGTTCGGCCAGGCGATCCGCCGTCTGGAGACGGGGGGACTTCGCGAGGTGGCGTCGACGCGCGTGCTCATAGCAGCGGGTCGGCTGATCGCCGAGGGCCTGACCAGTCGCGATGCCGCGAGGGCCGCCATCGCGGGGCCACTGACCGATGACGCATCGGTGGGTCGCGGGCTCAGCGAGATGATCGAGGTCTACCTGGGTGACGCAGACTCGACTCGATGATTGACGCTGCTCAGCGTCGCAGCTACTGTCAGAACAAATATTAGGTCGCTCTCCGAGAGGTGCCATGTCCTACGAAAGCACCGCTGAGCCGATCAAGGTCGGCTACCTGATGGATTTCACCTTGCCACCGGGCTTCCCCGAGGATCTGCTGGCCTCCTTCACGCGGTGCTTCGACCTCGTCTTCGAGGAAGCCGTCGAACAGGGGCTGATGGATCGCCCGGTGCAGATGATCTACCGAGAGGTGGAGGGTCTGCCGAAGGGTTCGGTGAAGTCGGTGATCGACGCGTTCGGCGAACTCGTCGACGAGGGCTGCCTGGTGGTCTTCGGCCCGCACATCACCGATAACTGCGTGCCGACCCGCGAGGCGATCGACGAACGGTTCAGGGTTCCCGCTATCAGCGTCACCGGCACCGACGACTGGCTCGGCGAATGGACGTTTTCGTTCCCTCAGGGATCGATGACCGATGAACCGATCTTCCTCGCCGATCTCGTCGCAAAGCGAGGGATGAGCCAGATCGGTGTCCTGGTCGAGCAGAACCTCATCGGCGAGAGCTACCTGAAGAACCTGCGAAGTGCGTGCGCCCGCAAGGGTATTCGAATCGTCGCAGAGGCGGCCATCGCCCAGACAGCGCAGGACATCAATGACGCCGTGCGTACCCTGCACGACGCGAAGGCCGAGGCGATCGTTCATCTCGGTTTCGGTTTCGGAATCGTCTTCATCAACCCGGCGCTCGAGGCGGTCAACTGGGATCCGCCCAGGTTCACCACGACCGCATTCCAGAACGCCTGGGTCAACCCGATCATGTGGCAGGCGTTCATGGGGTGGACCGGCGTTGACCAGTACGACGAGGGTAATCCGATCGGGCAGGAATTCCTCGACCGCTACGCGAAGCGGTACGACGGCAGCCGCCCCGAGTACTGCGTGTCGGTGGTGAACCGCGATGTCGCCGCCACCCTGGTCCGCGCGTTCACCGATGCGCACCCGCTGAGTCCGCGCGGCGTGAAGGAAGCACTCGAGCGGGTCAAGATGATGCCCGCCGCCTCAGGTGCGCCCGGAACCCGTGTGTCCCTTGGTAAGTGGACCCGCCGGGCGTGGATGGGTTCGGGGTATCTCGTCGCACGCACTCTCGACGCGGACGGCATCAACTCGCACTTGGTGGATCGGTTCGGAGACGAAGGCTGATTCATGACCGGACGGCGGACGAGAGGAGCACCATGACGACTCAGGAATCCAAACCGCTCGACACACAGGCCGATTCACCGGCCCCGGCGCGCACCGGCCGGAACTGGGGGCGGGTGATCTCCCTCTTCGCATGGCTCGGCTTCCTCGGGTTGTTCGTCGCCGTCGGGCGGACGGACGTCGACCCGCGCGTGGCCAACCCCAACGTCGAGGGACGCCCCCGGCCGGTTGAGTTCCTGACGGGATTCGATCACTGGCAAGTCATCCCGCAGATCGGCGCCTTGATCATGGTCGTGGTGCTGACCATCGTCTTCATCCGTGGCTGGCGAAAGAACCCCGGCAGCCCTGTGCTGCTGATGGTCTTGGTTACGACGCTCATCGTATGGCAGGACCCGATCATGAACTGGTCGCCGTACGCGGTGTACAACCCCGCGTTGTTGCACTGGCCGGAATCCTGGCCCCTGATCATGATGTCGCCGACCGTTGAACCCTTCATCGTGTTCGGATACGTGACGTTCTATTTCGGTCCGTACTTCCCGGCAATCTGGATCCTGCGCAAGATGCAGGCCAAACGCGGTCCGGAAGCGTTCGTCACCCGGCACCCGCTGATCAGCCTTGGCGCGCTGGTGCTGGTCATCGGCTTCATCTTCGACGCCATTCTGGAGATCAGCCTGGTGCGCACGGGCCTGTACATCTACTCGCAGGCGATCCCATTCGGCACAATGTTCGGAGGCAGCACCTTCCAGTTCCCGCTGATCTGGGAGTCGCTGTCGGTCACCTTCGTGATGATCCCGGCGGCGATCCTCGTCTACCGCGACGACACGGGGAAGTCGGTGGCGGAGAAGCTCGCGGCGAAAGCCAAGTTGTTCCCGACGAAGCCGGTGCTCGGCACGTTCCTGGTGATGTTCGCGATCATCAACGTGTCGTACTTCGCCTACGGCGGGTGGTTCTGGGCTATCAAGGCGAGTGGTCTGGCGACGTCGGTGGCGTGCCCGTGGCCTTACCCAGAGGCCAAAGTCTATGACCCGCAAGGGTATTACGAGAAGGCCGGTGCCGAGGGGCCGTACTCGGTGGGGAAGTGGGCCACCTGGCAGCAGGGCCTGCCGAACGGGCGGCCCGACGTCGAACCACCACCACCCGGCAACGGCGCCTGCGCACCGGACAACGCGAATGGGCGATGAGCGCTTGCGCGAAGAGCAGAGCATCACTGAGCCGCAAACCGTAGTCATCACCGGCGCGGCCCGCGGTCTGGGGTTCGCCTCGACCGTGCGGCTCTACCGGGAGGGCTGGCGGGTGGTCGCCGCCATGCGCACACCCGACCGCGCGATGCCGTTGCTGCGCGAGGCGACCGGGGCGAAGGAAGACGACGACCGGCTGATCGGCGTACAGCTCGACCTCATCGATGGCGCGTCGATCTCCGCCGCCGCCAAGGCAATCGAAGAGCGCGCCGGCGCACCGTACGCGCTGGTGCACAACGCGGGGATCTCCGCCGCCGGAATGGTGGAGGAGACGGATATCGACCTGTGGCAGCGGATGTTCGCCACCCACGTAATGGGCCCGGTCGCGCTGACAAAGGCGTTGCTGCCGTCGATGCGCGCGGCAGGACAGGGCCGCATCGTGTTTGTGTGCAGCTCGGCCGGGGTGCGGGGGCAGCCGGGAACCGGACCGTACTCGGCCAGCAAGGGCGCCATGGAACGTTGGGGCGAATCATTGGCCGCCGAAATCGCCCCGTTCGGACTCGGCGTGACGATCCTGATCACCGGTACCTACGACACCGACATCATCACCGATGCGGGCACCACCGACGACCGTGATTTCAATGGACCCTACGCACGACTGCACCAGACGATGAACAGCCGTGGCCGGTTCGCGATCAAGTTCGCCCGGTCACCGGAGAGGTTCACCGACGGCTTGGTGAAGGCGCTGGCCGATCGCGGGGCGTTCCGCCGCCACGGCGTCGGACCGGATGCGTCGATGCTGTTGGCGTCCAACAGATTGCTGCCGTCCTCGGGTATGCACCACATGTCCCGAGTCGTGCTCGGCATTCCCAGGCAGGGATCGATGCGCGGCGGAGCTTACCCGCTGACGACTGCGCAGCGGGCGATGGTGTTCACCGCCAAGGTGCTTCCGCAGCCGGTCGTGGCTCGATTAACGTCGCTTGCGATGCGGCTTTCGCCAGTAAAGCCCGCAGCCGACGAAAGCGGGAGCAATGACTGAGGCACCGAAGGTGACGTTCGAGTCGCGCATGATGATTGACGGCAAGCTCGTCGACGGTGAAGCGGGAACGTTCACCAACATCAACCCGGCGAACGAGGATGTGCTCGGCGAGGTCGCCGACGCGTCGAAGGCCGACATGAACCGGGCGATCGATGCGGCGCGGCGCGCGTTCGACAACACGGACTGGTCGACCAATCGCGAGCTGCGCAAGCGCTGCCTTCTGCAGCTCCACGATGCGATCGAAAGTGAACTGGAGGAGTTACGCGAGGAACTCATCCTCGAGGTTGGTGCACCGCGCGCGGTGACCCACGGCCCGCATCTGGATGCTCCGCTCGAGGACGGCCTCAAATACCCTGCCAGACTGATCGATTCCTTCGAGTGGGAGTCCGATCTTGGCGACAAGGTCGTGTCCGTGACCGGTGTCAACACCAGACGAAAGGTGTGGCACGAGCCGGTCGGCGTGGTCGGCGCCATCGTCCCGTGGAACTTCCCCTTCGAAGTCACCATCAACAAGCTCGGGCAGGCGTTGGCCACCGGCAACTCCGTCGTGCTGAAGCCCGCGCCGAACACCCCGTTCAACGCAACCCGTCTCGGCAGGCTGATCGCCGAGAAGACCGAGATCCCAGCGGGTGTGGTCAACGTCGTGACGGCATCGGATCACTTCGTCGGCGAGGAACTCACCCTGTCGCCGAAGGTCGACATGATCTCGTTCACCGGTTCGACTGTGGTCGGTAAACGCATCATGGAGAAGGGCGCCGCGACGATGAAGCGGCTCTTCCTCGAGCTGGGTGGAAAGTCGGCGACCATCGTGCTGGAGGACGCCGACTTCAACACCGCCTGCCTGATCGGCATCGGTCCATTGATGCACGCCGGACAGGGCTGTGCGGCGCCGACCCGAATGCTGTTGCCGCGTTCCCGCTACGACGAGGGAGTCGCGATCCTGCGCGGCATCTACGAGAACATCAAGGCCGGTGATCCTCAGGATCCCGGCACCATCTGCGGCCCGGTGATTTCGGCCAAGCAGCAGTCGCGCATCCTCGGCTACATCCAGAAGGGGGTGGACGAGGGAGCGACGATGCTCGTGGGAAGCACCGAGGCGCCCAAAGAATTCGACAAGGGATTCTGGGTCACCCCAACACTTTTCATCGATGTCGATAACAAAATGACGATCGCCCAGGAGGAGATATTCGGGCCCGTGCTCGTCGTCATTCCCTACGACGACGAAGAAGACGCGATCCGCATCGCCAATGACAGTGTGTACGGCCTTGCCGGCAATGTGATGTCGAGCTCGCTGGACCACTCACTTGCTGTTGCGCGCCGGCTGCGTGCCGGGTTCATCGGCCTCAACGGGACCGCGGGTTACGGCGCGGACACACCGTTCGGCGGCTATAAGGACAGCGGCATCGGACGCCAGAACGGCGTGGTGGGCTTCAGCCAGTACACGGAAGTGAAATCCGTCGCCTACCCGGCGACATGACGAGCGCTTTCGCGAGGAACAGCCAATCCTGAAGGAGCAGCATGTCAGATCTGTTCGACGACCTCGAGGACTTCGGGGCGTTCGACGACGTCGTCTCGGGCAACGTCCGCGACCCCTATCCGGAGTTGGCCAAACAGCGCCACGAGACGCCGATCCAGCGCATCGACATGTCCGCGATGCCCGGCGAGGAGGGCAAACCCGTCTTCATCGTGTATCGGCACGAGGACATCCAGCAGATGTTGCGCGACCACGAGACGTTCTCGTCCAACGCCGTGATCCAGATCTTCGGCGACGTGTTGGGCCACGGGGTGATGCTGGGCATGGACGAGCCCGTGCACGGCAGGCTCCGGTCGCTGGTGACGAAGGCGTTCACCCAGAAGGCGCTGGTCCGTTGGGAGGACGAGATCGTCGGGCGCATCGGCAACGAGCTCATCGACCAGTTCGCCGCGGACGGCAAGACGGACTTGGTCAAGACGTTCACCTTCCCGTATCCGACCCGCATCATCGCCGCCTTGCTCGGCCTGCCGGAGGAGGACTTCCCGCAGTTCCAGCGCTGGTCGATCTCGATGCTGAGCTTCACCGTCAACCCGGAACGCGGCCTGGCGGCATCGCAGGCGCTGGTGGACTATTTCAAGCCGATCCTGGCGGACCGTCGGGCGGACCCACGCGAGGATCTGATCAGCAGCCTCGCCGCGGCCGAGATCGACGGGCACAGGCTTGCCGACGAGGACATCTACTCGTTCATCCGGCTATTGCTGCCCGCAGGCGTCGAAACCACATATCGGTCACTTGGCAACCTGTTGTTCGGGCTTCTCACCAACGTCGATCAGTTGGAGGCGGTCCGCGCCGACCGCTCGCTCATTCCTCAGGCGATCGAGGAGGCGGTGCGCTGGGACGCGCCGTTGCTGAACATCACCAGGGTCGCGACGCGCGACACCGAACTCGGCGGCGTGCAGATTCCGCAGGGCTGCTCGGTGATGCCCATGCTGGGCGCCGCCAACCGGCAGGAGGACCGGTATCCCGATCCGGATCGCTTCGACATCTTCCGACAGGCCAAGGTCCCGATCAGCTGGGGGCACGGTGTGCACGTGTGCCTCGGCATGCACCTGGCACGGCTCGAGATGCGCACGGCCATCAACCTCTTACTCGACCGGTTGCCCAATCTGCGGCTGGATCCCAATGGCGACGACCCACATATCCGTGGCATGGTGTTCCGCTCGCCGACATCGCTACCCGTGCTGTTCGACGCGCAGTAGGACATGCGTTGACCGAACTGCGATTCGATGACCGCGCTGTCGTCGTCACCGGCGCGGGACGCGGTATCGGGCGGTGCCATGCATTGCTGCTGGCTGCGAGGGGCGCACACGTCGTGGTCGCCGACAACGGCGCGGGCATAGATGGAGCGGGTTCATCGCGAGCACCGGCGGACGAGGTGGTCCGCGAGATCGCCGACGCCGGTGGTGAGGCGGTGGCGTGCCATGCCTCGGTCGCTTCCGAAGAAGACGCCGCCGAGATCGTGAACACCGCCGTGCGGGAATTCGGTCGTCTGGACGCCGTCATCAACAACGCGGGGATCTCAGCGCCCGGCCCGTTCGACAGCCTCTCGGTCGACCAGTTCCGCAGAATGCTCGAAGTCCATTTCTTCGGAACGCTTTTCGTCATCAGGGCCGCGTGGCCCCATATGGTGCGGGCAGGCTACGGGCGGGATCGTGAACACCGTGTCCGAGGCCATGTTGGGCGGTCTGGCCGAGTTGACCAGCTACGGAGCGGCCAAGGGCGCGGTATTCGGGTTGACGCGGAACCTCGCGACCGAAAGCTCGGCGCACGGCATCCGCGTCAACGCTGTTGCGCCACGGGCGTATACCCGGATGTCGGCCGAACAGTCGGATAAGGTGGCCGCCCAGATGTCGTTCACCGACGAACTGATGGCAGAGATCAACGCGAGCATGCCGCCCGATCTGTGCGCGCCGGCCGCCGCATATCTCGCGCACGAATCCTGCTCCCTGAACGGGGAGATCCTGCAGGCGGGCATGGGCAGCGTCGCGCGCATCGCCGCGGTGGTCAGCAATGGCATCTACGAGCCGACGATCAGCGTCGAGGACATCGCCGACCGACTCGATCGAATCATGGACGTGCGGGAGGCGCACGTGTCCGATGCTGCCGCGGCCCAACTCTGAGGTGGGTGGCCGGGCACTGATGTGTAACCTAATGTTTGTTCAGGGCTGTCGGCACTGACGTACAGCGAGGAGGCGCAATGAGCGATTACGAGTCGGTCGACTACTTCACCGACATGTCGTTGGTCCCCGACCCGTATCCCTATTTCGACCATCTGCGTGCCAAGTGCCCTGTGCAGCAAGCGACGCCGTACGGCGTGGTGGCCGTGACCGGGCACCAGGAAGCCCTTGCCGCCTACAAGGACCCCGCGATGTCGTCCTGCGTCGCGGTTGCCGGCCCCTTCCCTCCGTTGCCGTTCACGCCGGAGGGGGACGACATCAGCGCCCAGATCGAAGAGCACCGCGCGACGATCCCGATGGCCGAGCACGTCGTGACGATGGACGCCGAGGCCCACCAGAAGACGCGCGGCCTGCTGAGCAAGCTCATCACCCCCAAGCGGCTCAGCGAGAACGAGGACTTCATGTGGCGCCTTGTCGACCAACGGCTCGACAAGATCATCGGCCGCGGCGCATGCGAGTTCACGGAAGACTTCGCGAAGCCGTTGGCAATGCTGGTCATCGCCGACCTCCTCGGGGTGCCGACCGAAGACCACCAAGAGTTCAAGACCATTTTCGGCAACGAACCACTCGGCGAGATCGAAGGGACGCAGGGCGAAACCGTTGCGCACAACCCGCTGTTGTTTCTCGACGAGAAGTTCACCGCCTACATCAGCGACCGCAGGCGAGAACCGCGGTCCGACGTGCTGACAGAACTCGCGGCGGCGACGTATTCCGACGGATCCGTGCCCGATGTCGACGAAGTCGTCAAGCTGGCGACGTTCCTGTTCGCCGCAGGCACCGACACGACGACGAAGTTGGTCAGCACGGCCATGCGGGTGCTCGGCGAACGGCCCGACATCCAACAGGCGCTTCGCGACAACCGGGACCAAATCCCAGCGTTTCTCGAGGAGTGTCTACGGATGGAAAGCCCCGTCAAGAGTCATTTCCGACTGGCGCGGACCACGACGACGATCGGTGATGTCGAAGTCCCCGCGGGCACGATACTGATGATGCTTCCCGGAGCCAGCAATCGCGACCCGCGCAAGTTCGACGAGCCCAACGAGTTCCGGCATGACCGCAAGAACGTGCGCGAGCACGTGGCATTCGCGCGTGGGCCTCATTCCTGCCCCGGTGCGCCGCTGGCGCGCGCCGAGGCGCGCATAGCGATGAATCGGATCCTCGACCGGATGGCCAACATCCGGATCTCGGAGGAAATGCACGGGCCTGCCGGGGACCGCAAGTATGAGTACGAGCCGACGTTCATCATGCGGGGGCTCACGGCGCTGCACGTGGAGTTCGATTCCATTCCAGACGCCTGACGGTCGTCCCACCGATGTACACGATGCGGTTCGACATGCGCAGCCCGGAGGCGGGCGCGCCGACGCCAGAGCTCTACGGCGCGGCGCTGGAGATGTGCACGTGGGCCGAGACTCGCGGTGCAGTGATGGCCGTGCTCAGTGAGCATCATGCGACCTCCGACGGCCACCTCCCGTCGCCGCTCCTGCTGGCTTCGGCGATCGCCGCGCGTACGTCAGTACTCAATGTTCTGGTGGCCGCGGCGGTGTTGCCCTTCTATCACCCCGTGCGACTCGCGGAGGACATCACCGTCCTCGACAACCTCAGCAAGGGCCGCATTCACTATGTCTTCGGAATCGGCCACCGCGCAGAGGAATACGAGCACATGGGCATCGACCTCCGCCGGCGCGGCAAGATCGCCGACGAGAGCATTGCGCTGATTCTTCGCCTGCTCGCGGGTGATCCGGTGGAGGTCGACGGACGGCGGGTACACGTGACGCCGCCACCGGCGACCAAAGGCGGGCCGCGCATCATGATCGCGGGTGGCAGCGTAGCGGCCGCCAAGCGTGCCGGCCGTCACGGACTCGGTTTCATCGCCTTCACGAACACCCCAGAACTGAAGAAGGCGTTCGAGTCGGAATCGCGGGCGCACGGCCACGAGCCTGGCCCTGCGCAGTTCCCCGACGGGCGCAGTCCCACAGCGGTATTCGTCGCTGACGACATCGACGCTGCATGGGCTGAGATGGGTTCGTACCTGATGCACGACGCCCGCATGGCCGCCGCGTACCGCCACGGCGATGAATCCGTCGCGAGCATCACCCGCGCCGACAGCGTCGACGAACTGCGCTCAGCACAAGGGCCTTACGCGGTGATGACGATCGATGACGCCGTCGCGCAGATCCGGGGCGGCGCCAGCCTGCAACTGCACCCGCTGTGTGGGGGAATGCCACCCGATCTAGCCTGGCCATACCTCGAGCGCGCTGCAGTGGCTACCGCGCGCGCCCGCGGCGAAGGATGACGCCAGTCGTCAAGACCCCGCTGTCCGCAGCTGCGTGCGGTACGGTCGAACGACACCGTCTGTGCTGGCGCATCGATCCGTCGTCTGGAGCCGGGTGAGCATCGAGTCTGTTGCGGAGTTTCGCGCAAGAGCCAGGGCTTGGCTCGCCGCCAACATGCCGCGCGTCGATGTTGCGAGTCCTCCAGTTCTGGAGCGCGATTCGATCGCTCTGTGGCAGCGCGCACGTGAAATTCAACGCAGGCTGTACGACGGCGGATTCGCCGGCATCTGCTTTCCCAGCGAGTACGGCGGGCTGGGGTTGGATTATGAGTACAAGAAGGCGTTCGATGCCGAGGCCGTCGGCTACGAGATGCCGGTGGTGTTGAACGTCCCGTGCTTCGCCATCTGTTGCGCGACCATCCTCGACATGGGTAGCGAGGAACAGAAGCGGACCCATATCGCGGCGGCGCTTCGGGGCGACGAAGTCCTGTCCAGTTGCTGTCCGAGCCCAACGGTGGCTCCGATCTCGCCGGCGTTACCACCCGGGCCGAACGGCGGGGCGACCGGTGGGTTGTCAACGGTGCGAAGACCTGGAGCACCGGCGCATTCGCGGCCGATTTCGGACTGTGCTTGGCGCGCACCGACTGGGAGGTGCCCAAACACGACGGCCTCACCATGTTCCTCATGCCGCTGCGGGCGCCTGGGCTCACGATGAACCGGATCCGCCAAGTCGACGGCACAGCGGAATTCTGCGAGGAGTTCTTCGACGACGTCGAACTGGGCGACGACGCCGTGGTCGGCGAACCAGGCAGGGGTTGGGAGGTGGCTTCGTGCCAGCTGTACTACGAACGCAGGACCATGGGCGATGGGTCGGAATTCACAAGCGGGGCCGGGATCCTGGCGGCCGCTGACGTCCAGATCGACCTGCTGCGGCTGGTTGAAAGGGCAGGCAGGACCGGCGACGCCCGTGTTCGCGAGATCGCCGGTCGGGCGCTGGTGCACCGCGTGGTCAAGGAGCAGGCGAGTGAGTATGTCTACCGAGCAGTGCTGGACGGCCGACTGCCTCCCGCGGCAGGGTCGATCATCCGGGCGCTCATGGCAGAAGCCCACAACGTCGAAACCGATGCCGCCCATGCGATTACGAGCACAGGCGCGGTCGTCGAGGCGGAACCTGAGCTATTCGCCATCGGTAATCGATATCTCGGCCGACAGATCGCCAATATCGGCGGCGGCACGACGGAGATGGCACGCAACGTCATCGGTGAGCGGGTACTGAACTTTCCGCGCGAGTATGCCGCTGACCGCGGTGTGCCCTTCAACCAGGTGCGGCGCAACAGAGAACGGAGCCAGGAGTGAATGAACAACTGCGTGACATCAGAGAGTTCACAGGCGATGCCGACGGGTACCGAGACGAGCTGTATCGGCGCTGGACGGGCCTGCTGAGCTATCGCTACATCGGGCGCAACCATTCGTCGATGAACGTGGGAGAAGTCGACGACACCGTCGTCATTCGCCGCGACATGCGAAACGATTCAGGTGGAATCATGGTGGCGCCGTTGGCCATAGCCTCACCCGAGGGTTGTCAGACCGACCTGATCGCAGTGCCGAACCCGGTGATCGCTTCCGTGCAGATCGTCGACCCCGGTTATGACGTGAAGAAGGTCGAGGTTGTCGACTCGGGCAACGTGCACCAGGGACGCACGATGGGCTACGGGCGCTGCAAGATCGTCGACGCCGATAATCCTGACCGGATCATCGCCTTCAACGAGGGGCAGGGCGCGATCATCGGGATCCCGCCGGAAGGCCTTGACAAGATGGATGTTTCGGGCACGGAGCTGGTGATCGAGGACTCACCCGATCTGCCGCCGCTCTGGGAGGCATTCGGAGCGTCAAAACGTCCCAACGGTCAGTGGATACTGCCCGCCCTCAGCCTCGAACTCGCGTCACCTGACGCCGCGCTGCACATCGGACCGCAGCACGTCGTGCTCGAAACCGCGGCGATCGATCTAGCAGCCGAAGCGGTGGGAACCAGGAAACTTCAAGTGGTCAGCTGGCACGTCATGTTCATGGCGCGAGGCAAGGTCGGACCGTTCCGCGTCGACGGCACCGCGCACCCAAGCGATTCCGGCAAGGTTGGGGTGCGGATGCTCCTGCACGACGAAGGCAACGGTGACAAGGCTGTCACCTCGGCTGCGGCGATCTTCGAGATCGTCGGCTAGTCGGGCGGCGCCTTTGCCGGGGTTGACGCGGCGCGAAGAAGTGTGAGTGACTTCGACGCTGACGTCGGTCTGGACGTCGCACCCTGAGATTTGGTCGCATGGTCGAACTGAAACCAAATTTTTGTCCCGAAAGGTATTGCCTACATCGCCCCTGTCTCATAAATTTCGGTCAGCGGCGAGCGTGGGATTCGCCCGCGCCTTGGAGGAACGGCGGGTGACGCATGGCCGGAAGGCTTGAGGGCAAGGTAGCATTCATCACGGGTGCAGCGCGTGGGCAGGGCCGGGCGCATGCCATCGCGATGGCCAAGGAAGGCGCCGACATCATCGCCGTCGACATCTGCCGCGACATCCCGTCGAATCCATATCCCCTGGCGACGCCCGACGATCTCTCGGAGACTGAGCGCTCCGTCAAAGAGGTCGGCCGCCGCGTGGTGGCGAAAATCGCCGATGTACGCGAGCGGCACGAGTTGCGCGACGCTGTCGAGGCAGGCTTGGCCGATCTCGGCAAGATCGACATCGTCGTGGCCAACGCGGGCATCTTGCCGATGGCCGTGGGCAGAGCGCACGACGCGATGTCGTTCGTGGACGCCAGTGACGTCGACCTGCTCGGCGTGATGAATACCGTCGCGGTCACAATCCCTCAGTTGCCCAACGGAGCCTCGGTCATCATCACGGGTTCGACGGCTGGGATGATCCGCGGCACCACCGACAACCCGAACATGGGTCCTGGCGGCAGAGGCTATGGCTGGAGCAAGCGCGTGCTCATCGAGTACGTCGAGGAGATGTCCATGGCGCTCGCAGAGCGGATGATCCGGGTCAACGCCATTCACCCCACCAACTGCAACACCCATTTGTTGCAGAACGACGGGATGTACAGCATGTTCCGCCCCGACCTGACCGCCGAGGGCAAGCAGGCGACGCGCGAGGACGCCGAACCGCTGTTCACCATCTTCCAGGCCATGCCCATCCCGTACATCGAACCCGAAGACATGGCAAACCTCGCGGTGTTTCTCGCCAGCGATGAGAGCCGCTACATCACCGGACAGCAGATTCGTGTCGACGCCGGATCATTGCTCAAGTGGCCCAACGGACCCGGGGGATAGGCGGGTGCCGCGTCACCCGCTCGCAGAGGTCGCCGTACCCCACCAGTAGACGATGAACGGTTCCATGCTGCGGCTGACGAGTTCGATGCGCGGTCCTGTCGGGCCCTTGGCGTATGCCCAGAGTAGCGTGCCGGAGCCGTCGGGATTGTAGGACTTCACCTCGAAGGTCATGCCATTGGATTCCAAAGTCGCCAAATCGCTTTCGACGTCATCGGACCAGTAGCCGATGTGGTGCACACCGGAGTCGGCGGGAGTCCAGACAGTACCGGGAACGGTCTGGAGTAATTCGAGCCGGGGGTCGGCCCTCGAATAGGCCATCTTCATCGGGATGGTCACCTCGCCGTCCGGCGTCACCGCGTCCTGGTCGACGGAGACGACCTCAGTCCACGTATAGCCCGCCACGTCGGCGAGCCAATTCATCGTCTTCTCGAGGTCGTCGACGACGACGCCGGTGTGGTAGAGGCTTTCGGCCTTCACTGGTCCTCCTTCACGGTTGCGCTCCTGATGTCTTGTTCGAGCCATTGAACTTCGCTGTGGTTCTCACGCCCGCTGGCGGCTAGAAGCTGTTCGAGCGCAGCACGTTTCACTTCGAGCGCATGGCGATCTGTCGGAGCGTGGGCCAGCACGATGTCGATCAGGTGCAAGGCCTCAAGGGGACGGCCCGCCTTGGCGTGCGCCTGGGCGCGATCGGTCAGGGGCGCGGTCCCGCCGATGAGGTCGACGATGTCCGACCACACCGATGAGGGCGGTACCTCGTAGAGCTCGGTGGTTGATTCGTAACGGAACCAGCCGACATGCTCCTCCCAGATCGCCCGAACGATCCACGGCACCTTGCCGTGTACCTGAGGCAGCGCCATGTCGGGTGGCAGTGTCACGTCCTGCATCAGGGTCCACAGGTCTGCGCCGGAATTCATCCCGTCGATGGTGCGGTCGCGGAGATAGACCGTCGCGTCGCGCACCTTGGTCAGCGTTGCCGAGATCTCGTCGGCGCCGCGGAACACGTCGTGGCCGTTGATGAGTGTGTGCGGGCCGAGCGCGATCACCCGGTCGACGGAATGGACGAACGCCATCGCGCTGCGAATCTTGTCGCCGCGCAACGTATACAGGTTGGGTACGTGGCCGAAGAACGGACCCAACAAGTTGCCGATGAACACCGTGCTGTGTTCCGGCATCCAGACCACGAGGGCGTCGGTGGTCTCCCCGCCGGGGGTGGACAACAGCTCGAAGCGGCGGCCGCCCAATTCGAACGTGTGACGGTCGATGAAGGATTCAGTGAGCACCGGCTCGGGTGGGAGCGTCGCCGCCTGCGTCTCGACATCCATGAAGGCGCCCCACAGCTTCATGATCCGCCGGACGTAGAACGGGTGCAGATGCCGCCAGTATTCGCGCACATCGGAGTGGTTCGCCTGCGCGACTGTCTGCACGCCGGGACCCGCGAATTGACTCCACCCGCCGACGTGATCGGGATGGCCTTGGGTGAACGTGATCATCCGCAACGGACCGCTGCCGACTCGCGAGAAGCGGGTCTTGATGTCGGGCGCCTCGAAATCGGTTCCGGTGTTGATCATCAGATCGCCGTCCGATGTCGTGACCAGGTAGCTGTTGGCGATGTTTCGAGACATGAAGATGCCGTCGCCCAGATCGGCGGCCTCCTGGTCGCCCTCGCCCTGTTTGACCAGTTCGTCCAGTGACGGCGACATCCGCGCGACCTCCCGCGATCGATTCAGACACAACCTAACATTTGTTCTCTACGGACGTATAGTATCCGTCGGCATGACGGCGTCCCTCTCTTCACAGTCGGCTTCGCGCGTGGACGAGCTCGTCACACGTGCGTGCGAGCGCGCCTGTCTCGACGACTTCGGCGGCGATTCGTGGCGGGAGGGTCTGCGCCTGCTGGTCGATGCGTGCGAGTCGGCGCCAGGAGTGAATCCTGGCGGACGCGAATTCGTCTACGGGCAGTTCGTCGCTGCGTTGTGGAATCGGTTGCGGGTGATCGACTACATGAAGTGTCACCCCGAGGTGAATGAGCAACGCATCGAGCGACCGCTGGTGGTGCTGGGTCTTCCGCGCACCGGCACCTCGCTGGCGAGCTATCTGCTGGATCAGGATCCGCTCCGGCGTTCGTTGTTGACTTGGGAGGCAGAGGATTCCGTTCCGCCCGCGCCACCGGAGTCGCTGCGCACAGATCCCAGGTGTCTGAAGAAGAAGGCCGAACTCGATGTGCTCGCCGAAGGCCTGAAGGCGGCGGAGATTCCGATGGTGCACTGGGATGAGGCCGACGGGCCGACTGAGTGTCTTTTCGTGCAGAACCAGGACTTCAAGGCATACCTGTGGGAGGCGTACATGCCGACATCGGCGTACGCGGACTGGTTGTCGCATGCCGACATGTCGAGCGCCTACGAGTATCAGCGGACGGTATTGCAGATGCTGCAGTCGCGCGCACCGGGGGTGTGGTCGCTGAAGATGCCGTCACACGCAGTGCACATCGAGACGCTGCTGGCGACGTACCCCGACGTGCGGATCGTGTGGGCGCACCGCGACCCGTTCAAGTCGACTGCGTCGTTCCTGCGGCTGAATTACCTGTCTCGAGCGGTGCTTGGTGCCGAGGTTGACGTGGATGTGATCGTGCCGAACGTGTTGCAGCAGTTGAGGGAACACGTCGACCGTCCGCTGGCGACGCGGCGCCGGATCGGCGACGAGAGATTCTTCGACCTGCACTATGCGGATTTGATGCGTGATCCGATCGCCGTGATGCAGTCGCTGTACGAATGGGATGGGGACCCACTGACGAACGCCACGGAACACGCGATGCTCGACTGGCTCGATGCTCATCCGCAGGATCGCTTCGGTGTTGCGCCCTACTCGCTGGACGGCTCCGGGGTGACCCGCGCCGACCTCGAGCCCCTCTTCGACGAGTACCTGTCGTTGTTCGACATTGAATTGGAAAGTGACGCGCGATGAAGGCGGCGGTGACAACCGAGGATCACGGCTTCGAGGTTGTCGAGCTCCCCGACCCCGCACCAGCTGCTGACCAGGTGGTCATCCGCGTTGCCGCCTGCGGCGTATGCGGGTCCGACCTCAAGGCGCAGCCCTTCGCGCCTGCGGGCATGGTCATGGGACATGAACTCGGTGGTGAAATCGTCGCTGTCGGCTCGGCGGCCGACGGATGGAAGCAAGGCACGAATATCGCTGTGCTGCCTGTCATCTCGTGTGGTTGGTGTCGATACTGCCTGACCGGGTCGGTCTCCCACTGCCCGTCGGCAAGCTACATCGGCATGGGGCCGGCAGGCGGATTCGCCGAGTTCGCCGCTGTACCCGCGCGACACGCATTCGCAGTCCCCGCGGAGTTGCCGACCGCCTGCTCGGCATTGGTGGAACCGTTCGCGGTGGGTCTGCACGGTGTGCACAGTGCGGAGATCTCCGCCGGTGACGACGTTCTCATCGTCGGTGCGGGCGGTGTCGGGTTGACCACCCTGGTGTGGGCGCTGCGGAAGGGCGCCGGTCGAGTCAGCGTGGCCGACCCCGACAGGGGTCGGCGTCAGGTGGCCGGCGTGCTTGGCGCCACGGATGGGTTCGCGTCAGCGGCGCAAGCCGACCCCGGCGCATACGACGCGGTGGTTGAATGCGTCGGGCGGCCCGAACTGCTCCAAGCCTGCCAGCCCGCGCTGCGCCCGCGCGGCCGCATCGTCATTTCCGGAGCGTGCGCGGAGCCGACGGCGATCGAGCCCATCACCGCGCTACTCAAGGAGATCACCGTCCGTTACTCCGTCGCATACACAATCGACGAGTTCCGCGAGGTGATCACCGCTTTCAGCTGCGGCGACGTCGATCCCGTCGCGACCGCAGGTCCCACATTCGAACTCGCCCGCATAGCGGACGCTTTCGACGCGGTGCGTGAAGCCCGGGTGCTGGGCAGGGTCTCGGTCATCCCGTGACCTCGTCACGTCGCGTGTTCGGCTGCGACGCCGGTGATCACGGATCGCAGATAGCGTTCGAGATGTTCGGCGCTGTCCATCTCGGCCAGGCCGTACGCGAGCCGGAAGAGGAACCCGCCGAGGAAGGTGACAACGGCGAAGGCCTGCTCCTTGATGAGCTCCTCATCAATCGGTGCGCCGACTGGCTGGATCTGGGCGACGGCCGCTTCACTGATCGTGACGAATTGTGCCGTGAGGCTGTCGAACACCGCCCCCAGTTCAGCGTCGCGTGACGCGATCATCATCAGCTCGAATCGGGCCCGTGCGCGTGCACGTTCCGGCTCGACCGCCGTGCGCATGGCTTGTTCGGCGAGGCGCGACAGCAGGGAGTCGACCTCGCCTTGACTCGTCGCGTTCAACGCCTCGGTGAAGTCGGCGACGTCGAGCTCGATCACCCGGTCGATCGCACCGCGCAGCAGCGCCGCTCGCGTTTGGTAATAGAAGGATGTGGTGCCGTCGGCAAGTCCCGCGTGTCGGTCGACGCGAAGATGGGTCACCCCGCGCGCTCCGCCCGCAGCGAGTAATTCGATCGCTGCGTCGCAGAGGTCGCGGCGTCGCTGCTCGACGTTGGGTTTTCTTCTCATCGCGGTGGCGACAGTGTATCGACCACGGCAAACCCCAGCGCGGCATCAATCGGGTCGGTGGAGGAAGCCGTAGAGCGTCGCCTGAACGAGCTCGTCGACGATCGCCTCGCGTGAGGGCGGGTTGGGTCCGAAGAACGTCGAACGCATCGCCACCATGCCGACGATCATCGCGACCGTCGAGTGCGCCGGTAGGTCAGGTTGGTTCGACCGCATCCCGCGGATCTGCATGCCCTCCGCGCTGATCTGGCTGAGCACCGTGAGCGCTCGTCGGATGTCGGCGATGCCGGCGCCCTCGATTTCCTCCTCGCTGAGCCCATCTGATGCGACAAGTGTCAACAAGAGCCCCCGATGCTCAACGAGTACGTCGTAGAGCTGCCCTACGAACTGCCGAGACAGCTCCTCTTCGTCGGTTTCCTCGGGCACGACGGCCTGCCACGTCCTGCCGAAGTCGTCGACGAAGTTCGTGAAGGGCAGTACGAGGGCTTCCCGGAACAGGCCGGCCTTGGAGCCGAAGTGGCGGAACAGCAGATATTCGCTCACCCCTGCGGCCTCGGCGATCTCGCGCGTCGTGGTGCTGCGGTAGTCCCGCCGGGCGAACAGCTCGCGGGCGGCGTCGAGCAGTAGTCGTCGCGGCTCCCCTCGGGCTCGACGGGTCGTCGGCGCCGACGCGCCTTGCCTGTTGGGTGATCGTCGCTGGGGCACGGCTTTTCACTCCTCGAACCGCGCTGAGCGGTTGACGGCATTCACGATAGCCCGGCCTTGACCGAACTCTTAGAATAGTGTGCACTATTAGTCGTGGGCCAACTCATCATGCTCGGCACCCTGTTCGGGCTGATCGCCCTGATCTTCGGTCTGGTGATCTACTTCGACCCCGAGGCCCGGGGACCCTCAAGTGACGAGCGCGACCGATGAACACCGAGTTGACGCCGTTGCTGACCGCCGCCGTTGCCTTCGGCTGGATCAGCGGCATCGTGTTCACCGTCGCCGGCATCTACCTGAGCGTTCGGCATCGCCGCATGCATCCACTGCTTCTTCTGTGCATCTCGGCGATCTCGTTCTCCTGGATCGAGGCGCCTTACGACTGGGCGATGTACGCGCAGTTTCCGCCCGCACTTCCACGCATGCCCTCATGGTGGCCGCTGAACATGACCTGGGGCGGGCTGCCGTCGTCGGTGCCCGTCGGCTACATCGGCTACTTCTGCCTGCCTGCTGTGATCGGCGCCGCGCTCGGGCGGCGGTTGAGCGCACGGTTCGGATGGCGAAGGCCGATCACGCTCCTGACTGTCGGCCTGATCGTCGGCTTCTGCTGGGCCTTGGTGTTCAACGCCGGTCTCGGCGCCCGGCTGGGAGTCTTCTACTACGCCTACGTCATTCCCGGACTGGGACTGTTCGAGGGGACTTTGCACCAGTACCCGATCTACGACGCCATCGCGATGGGCATACAGATGATGGTCTTCACCTACCTGCTGGGCCGGACGGATTCGCAAGGCCGGAATGTCATCGAGATGTGGGCGGACAAAATGTCGACGACCCGCGTCCAGTCGGCGGTGCTTTCCGTCATCGCCGTCATCGTCATCGGAAACGTGCTCTACGGCGCCGTTTTCGCGCCCCATCTTGTGACGAAGCTTGGTGGTTATGTGATCTCAGGTCCGACGGCGCAGTTGTTTCCCGGCGTACCGAACCAACCCAGATGACCAATTGTGCTTGTAGTTTCGCTCGGGAGGAGATCGACTACGACAATGCCTGTCGAGCGCGTACCCCCGTAGGTGGTTGGGCAAAGTTGCCCGTCAAGACCTGACAGGTATCAGCCGCTTAGGGCGCACCGGCAGTACAATTCGGCTGGTGGCGACTCGGCGTGGACGGCCCACCCAGGCAGAGGCGAAAAAGCTCGACCTCGCTGT
>Ga0134127_10001213_pt1 | contig 19628 bp, 18 predicted proteins | sample KB31753_FD_96459 | JGI IMG/M metagenome (GOLD analysis project Ga0134127, IMG submission 96459) | Terrestrial soil microbial communities with excess Nitrogen fertilizer from Kellogg Biological Station, Michigan, USA - KB3-175-3 | ecosystem: Environmental > Terrestrial > Soil > Unclassified ... | reverse complement strand
TGTTCACGTCCTTCAGGTGCAATCCGCCACCGTTAAAGGCATGGAAAGCCGCGCCGGTCACGGTCAGGCTGCCCACGATAGTCCCGCTTGTCGGACTGATGTAGGTAAACGGATACACCGTTCCGGCGATGTTGATTTGCGTCATGCCATCGGTGAACGGGTGGCCTGAATTCGCAACATAGGACACCGCCGTGACAGCCACGTCGACCTGACCATAGGACGATTCATTCAGCCAGTTCCAGCCACCGTTTCCATACGAGACGAGGCCTTGAATGATTCCGTCATGTGGGCCTCGATAACGCCAGCCGTGGCGACCGTTGAAGATTGTCTTGATGTTGCTGCAGTGGCACTCCAGATCGGTCGACGGGTCGGTGAACGCAGGATCTACGGCGTATTCCGTATAAATCCCATCCGTGAGGCAATTCTGTACAACGATGTTTTCTAGGTAAAATCCATGTCCGTAGATTTTGATTCCCGTGCTCGAACCGCTCTGATTATCCTTGTTGCCGTCGATTGTGAGGTTGCGGATCGCGCATCGAAAAACGCCGCCGACGGCGTTCGAACACGTGAGGGTGTCGAAGTCTTCGTTTGTGATGACGTCGGAATTTGCGCCGTCCTTCAGTTTGATAATCGTTACGCCGATACCATTGCCGACTATCTCCACCGGAAACGACGTTAGAAGCGAGATCGCGCCCGTCAGGAACGTGCCTTCAGGAACCAGCAACCGGCCGCCGTTGTTCAGCGCGAGCGCGGCCATTGCGTTCGCGAACGCAGTAGTGTTGTCGGCGGCTCCATCGCCCCTGCCGCCCGTCATGTTGACGGAGAAGTGGTCGCCCTTGAAATACTTTAGTTCTTGTTGTGCGCCGGGCATATCAGTAACTAATTGGGGCGGCTGCGGCTTGACTCCAGACGCCTGCCGAGTCTCCGCCCGGTCCCGTTGCGCCAGCCGATATCACGGTATTCGAAGGCCCCTTGCCCTTCGCTGCGAGATTTTCCCAGAATTGCAACCACGTCCCGATGCGCGTCGAATCGATCAGGCGCATCCGATAGCGGAAATGCGTCTCGCTCGGAACGTAGTACCCGTCGATGTTGTCGATCAGATAGTCGCCGCTGATCTGTGGCTTATCCACGCCGGTCAACGTGACAAGCATCCCCGGCAGGAGCCCCGCAAGTCGCGTCTCAACACCTTCGACCACGAACGGAATTGTCTTGTACGTGTCGAGAATCGCGGTAGCCTTGGCGAGCTCGCCCACCGCATCCACGTTTTGCGAATCGTCGATCAGGTTCTCGTAGATGCCGCTGGTGCCTTCGACTGCGGCCCGCGTGGCGATCACAGCGTCGTCCTGGACGCTCATGATGTCGTGGCCCAGGACGCGGTAGGAAACCTCGAGGAATTGCCCCACGGCCAACGGTGTGCCCGTGGCGTCCTGATTGATTGTTGTCTCGCCGTAGCTGTAATACCAAGGCTTCCCTGTGTCGATCAGGTAGGCCCCGAAATCCTGTGCTTCATCCGTCCCGTCAGCCGCCCCGGACATGGTCGTATCGGCCCATGCGAACGTCGCTGAGGTCGTGCTGACCGGCGCTCCGTTGCCGAACGTGCCGCTGATGCGGAAGCGCGCCGAGAGCGTCGGACCCACCGGAGTCGTCGTCTCGCACGTAGGATGCGGCGTAGTCGGGAGCGAGTATGTCGTGCCCTTGCCGACGCCGGTATCGTTGACGGCCGCATGAAAGTTGTCGGCGCACTCGTCAGCCGTGGCCCCGATCAAGACTTGTCGCGGGGTGAAGTTGTCGAGCGCCGCGACGAACGTATAGTCGACGCCGGAAATATCGATAACATCACCGTCCGCCGGTGGCGCGGAGAACGTGCCCGATACCGACGCCTTGGTATTGGTCGAGACGTTGATAAGTTCGATCCGGTCGACCAAGCCGCTCAGGTCAAACGCCTGCGTCGTTCCATCGCCCGCAAAGGTCTCAATTTCTGGCGTGAATGCCGCGAAAGATACTCGGATGTGCTGGCGGCTACGGAAGTCCGCGCGGCTTCTCCGGATGGTGGGTGGCGAGACATTGCGCTGGATATCAGTCGGCATGAGATCGAATGGGGCTGCGACAGTATCCCGCGCAATAAAGTTGAACTCGCTGCCAGTCGAGAGGTACCAAATGAAGTTGCTGCGCTTTGCCAGATCGTCCAGCGCCTCGGACAGGCGCATGTTGAAGTTGTAGACGATTTTGTCGATCGTCGCCCCATCGCTCACGGTACCGGTCCCAATGGACTCGCCGACCGCGAACGTAGAGATTAAAGCGAGCGCGATGGCCCCGGCCGTCATGTTCTTGTAAGTCACCGCGCCGACATAAGCCTTATCGAGCTTTCGCTCATTCGAAACGCAGTTGACGTCGACGGTGTATCCGCCAATTGCATTGCCGAGCCGCTTGTATGCGATGTCCTCAATCGAGCCGCCGAATACTCCATCGCCGCCATCGAAGATTGCGATGTTCGCCCCAACTTCCGGGAATGTGATGGTCGGCGGCGAGGTCACCGCCGGAATATTCATCGTGAACGCTGCCGTACCGCGTCCATTCAAGGGCCGAGTAAACTTGATGCTTCGGGGATCGATGTAGAGCCCAAAGTCTACGCCGGGATTGCCGACCAATACGGTTACGGCTGACATCAGACACCGAACGCAGGCGATACGCGCTTCAGATAAGTCGCCACTTCTTCGGCCGTGGCGCGCGGGTCAGCCGCGCCCGTGATGTTAATGGTGATCGTTTGGTTGACCGTGCCACCAGCACCACCGCTGCCCATATTCCGCCGAATATCGGACAGGATCACAGCCATGCCGTCGAGAACGCTCGACATGTGCGTTTGAAGGAACCCCAGGACGTTCCAGTTCCACTCCATGATGTCCTTCAGGAGCAGATGCGCCCCTTTCATGTGGACATTTAGTCCGTCCGAGCCATTCATCCCGATCTGCATGAACCGCGTGTTCTCTTCGATTAGTGTGAGCTTCGTATTCGTGTGCGCCGCCTGGATGCCGGCCGTGATGCCCGATGCGATCGACACGCCCAGCCCCGCGAAGCCGATCACGTTGCTGAGCAGCCCGCCCATGGACCCGCCGATACCGCCCAGGCCGGCAGCCGCGCCTGCAGTCGCCTGACCGGCCGCCTGCCCGATCGTGGCAGCCGCCCCACCGGCAGCCCCGACCGAGGTCCCGAGCACGCCGCCGCCACCCCCACCGATGCCACCAAGCCATCCACCGATCTTGCCGAGCAGCCCGCCCATGTTGGACAATGCGTCGATGGCCTTCTGGATGCCCTTGGCGATGATGGTATGCAGGATTGTGTCGAGGATGTCCTGACCCATTCTCTTGAAGGCGTCGGCCACGTCCTTAGCGCCTGTGATGGCTCCAGACAGAGCGCTTGCGAGATCGCGGGTGAACACATTGGAAATGGTCTTGCCGAGATCCTGCCATGCGTCCTTTTGCTTTTTGATGGACCGCTCATTTACGCCGGCTGCGTTTTCCTCTGCCTTGGTCCACACTTCGCGGGCCTTGTCGACCTCCTGCTGCGTCGCCAGCCCGAGATCGCGCAATTGCACGAGGTACTGATACAATTGGCCGTAATAATCAGCGATTTTGCGGAGTTCTGCCGTCGAGGTGATGCCGAGCGCCTTCAGTGTGCTCTCGTAGGTCTTGGAGGCGTCGCCTGCCTGCGTCAGCCACTTTGTTACATCCACCGCCGTCAGTTTCTCGGTGGCGTTCACGACGTCGAGAGTAACGGCCGCGAGATCATCCTCGCTCAGCACCATGCCGTCGATAGCGGATTTCTGATAGACCAACTGCTTGCCGAGCGGTTCGGCCGCCATGCGGAGGTCCACGACCGCGTTGGCTGCGCCATGGACGGCGCTCATGAAGCGGCCAACCGTCGCGTCGTTGACGAAATCCATGAAGGTTTTGAGTCGGGGAGCGGCTTCCCCGGCTGCATCTCCGAGCGCCTTTACGCCCTTAGCTGCAGCGTTCGCGCTCGGTCCTACGCCGTCGAGCGACTTCACCCACGCCTCCAGCGCCGGAGTGGACGCGCCCGTCTTCATCCACACCTCAAGGTCCTGATTCGGCGTCACCGGAAAATCGACAACTCGATTTCCAGGCCGAGCCGCAGCCGGAACCTTAGCGTTATATTCGTCAATTAGTTTCGTCGCGAGAATCAGGCCGCCCGTGAGCGATGCAAGGATCACGCCCACCGGACCCGTCAGGATTGCGACCGCCGTGCTCAACGTCGCGAAAGCAACGGTAGCGGCCTTTGCAGCGGAGGCGGCTAGATTGATGGCAGGGACGACTAGCGCCAGACCCGCGATGCCGGCCTGCGTGGCCTGAGGAAGATTCGTGAACCATTTCACCGCATCTCCGAGCGCGCCAACGACCGGCTTCATCGCGCCGACAATATTAGTAAGCGCCTGAAGCATCGGCTGGCCCAGTGGCATAAGGGCTAGCTCGATCTGGTGCTTGAAGATCTCCCACTGCTTCGACCAGTTCGGAATCTTCGCGGATTGCTCGCTGGCGGCCTTGTCTGCGGTTTCAAATTCGCCCTTTAGGAACGTGTCCCACCGGCCCTCTACGATGGACCGCAGCATGTCGACGCCGCCGCGCTTGCCGAACGTCTCCATGGCGAGCGCCTTACCCTCGGCGGTATTGCCGGTTTCTTTCAGGCGCTCCACGAGCGTCTTAAAGGCAGTCGATGCGTCGGCGATGCCCTCTTTCGCCATCTTGCCGATCGCGATCCGTAGAGTCGCCATTACCGTTTCGGTGTTGACGCCCTCGGCTTCAAATTTGCCCATCAGTGTCGCGGCCTGCTGGAAGTTGAAGCCCATCTCGCGCAGTGGCGCTCCGTAGAAGACGATCAACTGCGCGATGCGGTCGAGCGGCGCGGCCGTCTTCTGCGACACGCTCAGCAGGAAGTCCATGGCCTTACCCTGCTTTTCGGTCGAGATCGACCAGTCGCCGAATACGCGCGTGATCTGTCCAGCCATCTGCGTGACGTCGATGCCGGTCTTCTTCGAGAGAATCAGCAACTTGTCCGTTAGCTTTTCCAGTTCATCGCCGGTCGCGTGCGTGCGGCTGCTGAGAGTCGACAGCGCGATAGCGACCTGATCGGCTGCGGCGGCATTCGAGGCGTAAACCTTCTTAAACGATTCCTCCAGTCCCTTCAGTTGCTCCTCGGTGGCGCCGGTTCGATTGACGATAGTCCGCATCGCCGACTCGAACTTCTCGGCCGCATGGAGCGCTTCGCCGCCAATGGCGAGAAACGGAAGCGCCGTCGCGAGCTTCGCGCCCACTGCGGCGACACGAGTCCCCAGCGTCTCGACGGATTTCTGCGCCTGCTCGCAGCCCTCCTGGAACGGCTTTGAATCGGCTGCGAACCGGACCAATAAGCTACCGAGCGCGTTCGAGAATGCACCCATTGATTTATGCGAAGCGCTTCGTTATACTTGAGGCGTGAAAACCCATATCCCCGGCCTGTCGTTCTCCTGGAAGCGCGCACTAGGCCTCAGCGCCGCCAAGGGTCGCCTGTCGCGCCAAATCGGGATTCCGCTCACGCGGCAGGGACGCGAGCGCAAGGCAGGCTCGATGCTGATTCGATTCATCACGAGGCTTTTCCAGTGAAGCGAAAGAATCCCGCCGCAGTCGCGCTCGGTCGCAAGGGCGGCAAGGCTCGGATGAAAAAGCAAACGCCGGAGCAGCGATCCGAGAGTGCCCGAAATGCGGCGCGGGCGCGATGGAAGAAAGCGGTGCAAAATGGCTAGTCCACAGCAAGTCAAATCGGTTATAGATTGGTGGGTTGTGCGCGTGTCTTACCGTGAATCCGGTGGTCACCCGACACGCTCTGCCGACTCGGGGCCTTTTCAATCGCTCGAATCTGCCGAGTCCTTCGCCATTGCCGTGGCGTCGCATCCGCACTTTGAGCGCGTCGAGATAATGGCTAAGCCTTGAAGTTGCGCCATCATCTGATGCACAATTAGTCAGGCGCTCGCCCCGAAATCCATGAAAGGAGATCGGCGGTTCGGAGAAAACAGCCGTATCGAGGACGAGCGCCCTTAGAATCCAGCCATCTTGTCCCGGAACGTGTCGCGAATCGTGGTTCTCGCCGTTCCCTTGCGATTCTTGAACGCTCGCCGAATCCAATCGTGGCCAAGGATGCGCTTGCCGAGTTCGAGATATTTCCAATAGGGCGCCTGCGCCCCGACCATGATGCCCTTGACGACTCGCTCCCGCGTCTTCGAGATGGTGATGAGTTTGATCTCGCTCTTGAGTAGCCCGCTCAGCTCTGGCGTTTGCCGCTGGACCGCGTCGTAGACCACCTCCGCGCCACCCTGCAAGGATTCATCGACGTACTGAGTCGCGACCGCATTACTCAATTGTCGGAATCGCTCAATGAGTTCCTTCGCGCCGAAAAGTTGCGCGCCGGCTGCGGGCCTAGCCATTTTGCTTCCCCATCATCGCCAGCATTCGGTCACGCATATCTTCATCGCTGATGTAGCCGCCTGTTTCCGCCTTCGACATGTCGGCCCCCGCGCAAGCCGCCTGGAACTTAATCGCCTCGTGATAGCGCTCCAGTAGCAAGCGAAATTCATACAGCGTCAGGCCCCAGAACTCGGCGTCGCTGAGCCGGAGGTGGTATCGGCCGATGGACCAGAGCTCGTCAATGGTTGGAGGTTTGTCGCCTGGTCCGCGGCGCCGGTAGGGTTTGCGCCGTCCGTGGCCTCCCCAACGTAGGCATTTATAGCCTCGCTGCACTTCGTTATGACAACGTTGATGTTTTCGAATGTGATGAGTCGACCGGCCGCCACCGGAGTCATCGACTGATCCTCATGCAGCAGCAAAGCGGCTAGCATTGCGCGTATCTTGATCGGATCTGGAAGCGTGACCGTTTCGACTTCTCCGTTTTGGCCGCCCTTGACAGGACGATCTATCTGGTCTGCGAGCGGATTGGCGAGGCCGAAAATGTTTTCGCCAGTCCACTGTTGGACCGCCACGAAGGCGTTGAAGTCGCAGGCCAAACGGCGCGGCCTGTCGAGTTCGATTGGAATTGGTTGTACGAGTTTTCCCATAAGTTTACGCAGGCGTGATGGTGCCGGTGACCTTCAGTTCGACGCCGATCATTAGCGGCGAGCCCTTTTGGACCTTATTCTCGAACTTGGTCACGTAGGCGCTGAAGCTAATCGTCGCGGCCGGCGAGGTCACGAAGGTCATCTTGAACGCTTCGAGCGTCCCGTTGATGTTTGCCGTCCGAAGGTAAGCGTGATATGTGTCGGCCGGGATGTAGAACATGTCGAATGACACGTTGCCGCCGTCCTTCAGGATCGGTAGCCACTCCTTGAAGGCGGTCGGGGAGCCGAGATTGGTGATATCGGCCATGTCCGTGACAATCGACGGACCGGTCCAGCCGACAATTTGGATGATCTCGTGGAACGAGCTCGATACGCTAACTTCCAGCTTCGAGCCCTGCGAGGTGGTCGCATTGGTAGCGCTCATGGCTTAAAACTCCTTGTGGATTGTTATGGGAAAACTCGGTCAGATTACGAAATCGATGCGGTACTCGGAAACGACGTTGAATACTCCGAACTCGGGCGCGTCATCATCGCGCATGTTGTCGAGCAGGCAACCCCTGACGTCGACGCCGCTGGCCATCACTCCCTGGAAGAATGTCAACGCCGTTCGCAGCGCTTCGGCGATCTGCCAGGCTCGGTCATAATTGCCGGAAAACGACTCGATCTCGAGAACGCATTGGGCAAGGGTGGCAGGGCCATCGATGGGATTCAAGTCGCGTCGATCCTGGAAACGGTACACGATGTAATTGCCCGTCGTCCCATCCGGCGCGCGCACCGGCCAGATGGCTCCAGTGTCGATTAGGCCCACCACCCCGGCATCGGCCCCGAGGTATGTCCCCAGCGACCCTTGCACCGTCATGCTACGTTCACACTCCTATTGTGGTTTTGCGCATCGTGAAATCGTTCGTGACAATTGGCGCAGAGAACCGTCAGGTCTTCCGGCATTTCTCGTCCTCGGTTCTCATATGTTCGATGGTGAACCTGGAGCGCCGTACCCGAATTGCACAGTTGGCACTTATGTCTTGCCCTATCGAGTGCCTCTTCTCTGATCTGTTTCCACTCCGGCGTTAACAGATATTGCGTGTATGGCATTGACCGCAGTTCGATTCCACGCTCAAGCTTGGGGAGATAATCCAATCCGCAAGTAGTGCATACAAGCGGCCTAGTGTACATGGAGGTTTCAGGATTATGCGCATACAGGGCCAAAGGAAAAGCGCACCGCCGACATGTTATTACCGAAAAGCAAAGGTCGCTGGCTTGCTCAACTGCGCCTACCGTTGCCTCGGTCGCATCATCTCGCCAAATCCACTTCGCTATAAAGATAGCCTCCGCAGGCGAAATTTTATTGAGCTTTTCTCTGTCGCGTCCAACTGGACGAAAAGACGACAGTGCCCTGACTAGTTCATGCGCCATTGGCTAATTATTCCTCTCGAAAATTACGCTACGTTTGCGCTCCCGTGACTGCGGCCTTCACGCAGGACGAGCGTCATCCAACGGTTGCGCTCCTCATGGATGTTGATGTCGATGATGTCGAAATACCGCGTCCCGAATCGAACCCGCATCGTCTTAGTGATTCCCTCGCGCCACCGGGTCGTAATATTGCTGATCGATTCGGCGCCGAATGCGCTGGCCCCGAAACGCTCCGAGCCCTCCTGTGGCTTGTCGAACTTGGCGCGCAGGCGAACGACCTCGATCCAATCGCCTGTCACGGCGCCCGACGCCGAACGCTCCGTTGGGGGCTGTTCTATCACGATCTCGTGCCGGAGCAAGCCAGGGTCGAGGGTAAACGGGCGACCGTAGATTTGTCTATCGCGCACGAGCCACCCCCCCGTAACTGAGCAGCGCCGTCACGCTGTAGGGGTACTCCTGCGCGGCATTGGCCCCAACCTCGAATGGCAATCGGTTTTCGAACCACGACGAGATGAGCATCTTCATGCCGGCCTTGATACGGTCGCCATCCTCAAGCCACCATGGATCTGTCGACGCGAACCCGCTAGTGAAGCGAATGAGCACCGCTGACGATGGCCACGGGCTGAACGACGGCCACGTGGTGTTCACCGCTGGCACTATCACGCCCGGATGCTTTGCCGTGTCCACGACGTAATCGGTATTCTCCACAAGCGTCGTGTAATTTCCGTCGCTGTCGCGGTACTTTACGAGGTCCACGCTTACGAGCGGCGCGCGGAGCCTGATCTGGTAATCGTTGAAATAATCGAGAGATAGGTCCCATTGCTTTCGAACGATATCGCGCCCTTGCAGGATTTCGGCCTGGTTACGCGCCGCCGCAATGAACCCGGCGATCATCGCGTCCTCTTCATCGTCCGGGAACTCGCGCGCCGGCAGTCCCAGGTAAGCCTTCACCTCCGCATCCGTCAGCGGCTCGGTCCACGATTGGGGCGGGGACGAGACAGTAAGCGCAAGGCTGCCGTAGGGCGCACATGCCGGGCCGTAGTAGAGCGTACTCATGCCCAGCACTCCAGCGTGTTGCGGTCCCGAATCATCTGATTCACCGCCAACCCGTCATATTGCACATGCCAATTCATCGCGCGTTCGACCGGATCGTACCGTGGCAGCCGTTCGCGCATGACCTTGCGTTCGCCTTGCTCTAGCGTGCGAATCGGATAGTGCTTCAACACGAACTTGTCGGGGAAGATTCTCAGGCCGGGGAAATCGACGCGATGGCCGGCACTCGATGCCAGGTTCACGCGCCCAACATTCTTCCATGCCTTCACATGCGCGAGTCGCCCATCGATCGGAGGCGTTCGAAAGTATCGAAAATGCCGCTCCGGATCGCCCGCGTATGAATCGTCAACCGGTTGAAACTCGAACACGCGATGATCGACGGCCGTGAAGCCTTTGGCATCGACGCGCCAGAAGGCGTCGCAAAGGGCTTCGCCAGAGCGCGGTGAACGCCGGATCTCGTCGGCGTCGTGATGGATACACCAGTCGGTGCTCGATTCGGCCGCCAGTATCTCGACGCGGCGCAGTAACTGGCGCCAGCAGTAGAGCGGCGATGGCCCATCAGTCGGGAAACGTTCGTATCCAACAAGCGGAAAGGCTTGGGCAATCTTGGCGCTGTCGTCCGTCGACCAGTTGTCGATCACGTAGACGGCAACACCCTGTTCGATCAGGTGCCTGATCGTCCACGGCAGAATATCCGCCTCGTTAAAGACAGTCATGAATGCGGTGACGGAAAACTCTGCCAGATGGCGCTCGGCGGTGTTGAATGTCGGCGAGTTCATTTAAAGCCCATGCAACGCCAGGAGCGGCGCGTGCTTCGCCCGGATTGCTGATCGGCAACGGTACGCTGCATTCTCGTCGAGTTGTGACATTCCAGAATGCGGATGCGCGCGGTGATGGAACAGCGGCTCATTTATGACCTCAACGCCGTAGCCGGCCGCCACGACGCGAATCCAAAAATCCCAATCCTCGAAGCCAATTGATACGTCGAAGCCGCCGACATCGACCCATGCGGCTCGGCGAATCAGGTTGCAACAGAACAGTCGGTTGCCCATCAGGAGCCGCGGCAGCGTGATCGGCTCATCTGGAAGTTGAACGCCACCCGGCGGGCCCGGCCACATGATCGTGTCTAGTTCTTCCCACTGCATCCCGGTCGCGACGAGCCCCGTTGTCGACTTCACCATCGCCAAGCAGGAGTCTATAAAGTTGGGTTCCAGCCAATCGTCGGAATGAAGCGTAACGACGAAATCTGCGAACTCTGCAGCCTTGATGCCTGTGTTCATGTGGCGAGCGCAACTGCCGATGGGATCGACGATGCACTCGACCCCGAGTTCTTTCGCGACGCTTACCGAATCATCTGTCGATCCACCGTCCACGACGATGATCTGATCGATAATCCGCCCCAACTGGTATTCCTGCGCCCGCACGCTCTTGATGCACTGCCCCAGCCATTGACCGTAGTTGTAATTTGGGATGACTACCGCGACTTGCAAAACGGCCCCCTGTCGCCCCACTTCTGCTCATACAGCCGTAGCCCTGGTTCGATATCACCGGGCCCATTGCCGGGCCGGAATGTGCTGTTTAGCGAGCCATGGTCGACATAGCACCCGTCAAACACGCCGACCTTCAGGCCAGCCTCACGAACGCGCCGGCAGTAGTCCATGTCCTCGCCGCCGTAGTGAACGAATTGCTCGTCAAGCAGCCCAACGCGCTCGATCGTTCGCCGCGGAATCAGCACGCACAGGAATGCGACCATGCCGGTTTCGCGCAGGCCAACGTTTTTGCGGAGCTGGTCAGGATAGCCCGTCACGTTGGTTGTAGCCGCAATGATGCCGAACTCCGGATGCTGTTCAGACGCCCGCTGCATCGCCGTGAAGCCGCTAGGCGTTCGTAGCAGCGCGTCGTCATTGAGCAAGATCACGTCATCGCCGCAGGCCGATTCGATACCGAGGTTGCAGTTACGGGCGAATACAAACGGCTTCTCGCCCTTTTGCCAGTCGATCGGTCCAGCATCCGAATGCAGGAAGCGCGCCGACCCGTCGAAGTCGTCCATGACCATGACGCGCCCCGTTTCCCCCTGCAGCCTGATCGCTGATACGCACGCTCCCAGATTCCTGTCGGATCGGCTCGGAACGATGACGGTCAACCGCGCTGCCGCCGGCCTGTAGTGTGGGTCCGCAAGTATCCGCGGCGAGGTATTGCCGGGATGGATCGTGGCGTACATGTTAGTTTCGTCGTCGACCGTCGTGAATTGTTGTGCCATCACCGCATCACCCCAGAACGACTCGTCCTGCCCTACTTGCTCGAACCCGAACTTGCGGTGAAGCCACCATGGGCGCCGGAACATCATCGATGTGGCTAGCGCTACATCACGATCACCGCGGTAAAGCCACCATTTGGCGCCATCGGTGAACCGCATAGTCCGGTATCCGGTGAGCGCCAGTCCGCTCTCTTCGAGCCGCCGCACCTGATCCGTCAGCCGGTTTGGCCCGCTCCAGTCGTCGTCGTCCCAGATTGCGATGACCTCGCCGCGCGCCTGCTCACATCCGACATTGCGCTTCTCGCCGACCGTCATGGCGTCGGCGTAATGCACGAGCCGAATTCGATCGTCATCTGGAACGAGATCGCGAACGTCCTCGCCATCCGCGACGATCAGTAGTTCCTTTCGCGGGTACGTCTGACGCTGGAAACACCTGATTGCCTTCGGGAGCCACGCTCGGCGATTCTTCGTCAGGCACAGGCAGGTCACGAAACGGTAGCCGCGCGGCTACCGCCGGAGCCTCGGGAGCAATAACTTTGGTTTCGTAGAGCACGCGCGGCGGTTCTGGAGAACGGGCGAGATGCCGGCGTAGTAAATCGCGGGCGATTGGTTCCGGGCATTCGAACAGTTGATCTGCGGCCACCTGGCCGTAATCGCCGGTCAGTTGCCGGTTTGCGATGAGTTGCATGGATTGTGAAAAAGGGCGGGAGTCGAGCCCCCGCTATCGGAGGATGGAAGGACGCAACCGTTTACGGCGAAGTCGTGAACGAGCCCGTGATGAAGCTGGTCGGCCGCTTGACTCCCATGCCGATCCGCTCCTCACACAGGATCGTGGCGAGGTTTGACGTGAAGTTGACGTCGTGCTCGAAGCTGATGAGCACCGTCGTGCTCATGCGATCCACCAGCGTGGCCCCATTGTCGAAGCTGCCGACCAGGAAAGTGCCGCTCGCGATGGAGTCGGACTCGACGACGGGCAAACCCCAAACGAACTTGACGACCGCGCCGGTCCGCGGATCGCCGACGATATAGTAGCCGGTCGTGCTCTTGGTGAGTTCGATGCGCGCCATGTCGGTCGGATTCAGCACGAAGGCCGACGGCGCGTAGGTGGCAAGACCCGCGAGGCGAGCTTGGAGTTTGGCGAGCCGCAGGACATCAAGGCGCGTCCAGCCATCGGCCGCGACGAGCAAGCCGGTGTTGAAGGCGGTGGCCTGGGTGATGATTCCGTCGAGATGCTCGCCGGTTCCATCGCCCGAGAGGATTTCGCTTTCCTCTTTGATTTTCAGGCCGTAGACGAGTTCGTTGTCGATAGCGGGGCGCAGCCACGACACGTCGTCGAGCGCCTGCTTCGACACGTTCGTGTAGTGCGCGATGGTTTTGACTGTCCCGATCACCGCGTCCCACAGGTACGTCGATTCCGACTTCGGCGACGTCTCGACCTGGGGCGACGCCGCATTCGTTCGGGTGGTCTGGCGAATCCAGTCGAATGTACGGCCGCTACTCATGGTCACGACGTTCATGACGTCGCGAATTCGAAGCTCCTGCTTCGCGAGTTGGACATCGCCGAGGTGCAGCGTAGGAGCCAGGATCGTGGACGTGCTCGGTACGCCGAGCCCCGTGCCAGTGATGATGGACTTGAAGGCTCGGGCAGTCGCGTCGCGGCTGCTGAACGGGCTCGCCTTCATGTCGATCTTGATCTGATCGCGCGACATGAAATCCTTGCTCTTGGCCTTCAGGTAGCTCTCGTCCTTGACCATCAGATCGACGATGGATTCGGGCTGGGTTTCGTTGTTCGGAGCGGACTTGCTGCGAGCGTCGACGGCGTCGAGTTGCGTTTGCATTTCGAGCATCTTCGCGCGGACTGCGTCCACGGCGGTTTTGGTTTCGGTTGCGACTGCGCCGTTCTGCTGGATGTCCTGCTGCGCTTTTGCAGTGAACTCCTTCATTTCGGTGGCGAGCGCGGTAAGCTGTTGTTCTAGTTCCATTGAAACACCTCTCTCAGTGATTTGATTTGCGTTACGATCGCCGAGTGGTGTTTCTCCGGGTCGGCGGCTGGTGCGGCGGGTTCTGGCGCGAGTTCCTCTTTTGGAGAGGAAGTGCTTTCATCCAGAAGTGCCTGGAGTTTTTCCATTGCCGCGCGATGGTCGGCCATTACGGCTTCAATCTTCGCGCGGTTGGCCGCCGATAGTGCGCGGCCTTCCTTACCGTACATCTCCATGGGATTCGCCGCCATCATCGCGGCGTGGCGCGGGAACCATTCGAGGTAGGCTGTTTTGAACTGGTCAATGCACATGCCGGCCTCGGCTGCCATCGCCTCGGGGTCTTCGCCCTCCTCGCAGTCCGAGAGCGCGCAGTCGAGCGCCCACATCATCGTGAAATGGCCGGAGCCGGTTTCGATCTTGTCCAACTCTTCGACAAAATCCTTCTTGCCGTCCACGCGCTCCTTAACGTTGGTCACCATTGCCGCCAGGTTCATCGGGAACGGCGTCAGCGAAACTTCCCAGAGCTTCACTTCGCGCAGATGACGGATGCCGTCCTTCACCTCGTCCTTGACCGTGGTGAAGCCGATGGAGAGCCCGCGAACCGCGCCGTCCTTCATGAGCGCCAGCGCTTCGGCGGCCTGCTGTACCTTGAGTGTCAGCTTGCCGCGAATGGTCAGGCCCTTCTCGCCGTCCTCGAGTTCGCCGATGCCGATGGGCTGATCGTGGCGCCAGAGAATCGTGACCTTAGGCCGCGCTTTAATCGTGCGGGCGAACGCGCCTTTTTCGACTACCTCGCCGCCAAGATCGACGATGCCGTAGACCGAGGCGAGGCCCTCGAACGTGCCCTCGTCGGTGACTGTGCCTTCTTTGATCTCAAAGGGTAGTTCGACCTTGACCAATTTGCTGTTCATTGCCTGCTCTCCTTGATCGCGCCGTTTGGCTTGGTTACTAACTCGATTGGAGCCGCGCTCTTCTTGGGTTTGTTCAGCCGTAAGATGCCGGACGTCGACTGCGTTCCGGGCTGTTGCAAATCTTGTTGCGCAGCCGTTGGCGTTCCACTGATCGACTGCATGTTGAGCTGAATGTGGTAGTTCTCGCCGGCTCCGTCTGGCAGCGGATTGCGGTCTTCCAGGTCGCGGACCTCGTCGACGTTCATGTGGCCGTTTTGGAGCGCGCTTGCATATCCGGCCATGCGGGTTGGGAAATCGCCGCGCAGCAGCCCTGCCACGTTGTGCTTGAAATAGTAGCCGCGACTCTTTTCAGCCGGAGTAAGGACGCATCGCCACAACGCCTCTTCCCAGCGCTTGAGCCACGCCGTAAGGCAAAACGTCACGAACTGCAACGCCAGGTGTTCGATATTCGAGAAAGTCGCGTGAGAAAGATCAAACACTAAGTGCGGCGATATGCCGAACCAGCGGCAGATTTCCGGGACGCTGAACTGCCGCGCCTCTAGTAGCTGGCAGTCGTGCAGCGACATTCCGATCTGCTGGTAGGTGAGATATGGCTCCAGGATTGGGGCCCTATGCGGATCGCGATATGTCGCCTCCCAGTCAGCGCGGAACTTGTCAAAATCCTGCTCGTTCTTGAACGGCTTGTCGAGCTTTAGCATGTAGGGAACGCGGCCACCGTTGCCCCAGAACTCCCCGGTGAATCGTTCGGCCCCGATCGCGGTGCCAATGGATTGCCGCGCATTCGCGACGATCGACAGGCCGGTCAGCCCATCGGATGAAAGGCTGCGGACGTGCAGAATATCCTGGGGCTTGTCGCGCTCGATCGGATAGATCTGATTCGGCCCGTACTGCTCCTTGACCTCGTAGACGACGCGCTTCTGTCCTGTGCGTTCGCGGCTGACCTGCACGTTCGCGGGCATCAGCGGATAGAGCGCCATCGCCACATCCGTGCCGCTGCGCCGCTCGATCTTGGCGAATGCGTTCCCGCCCATCGTGACGTGACCGGTCAGCATCTCGCGGAACTCCATCGCGCCCTGCTCGGCGTTGGGGGAATTCTTGAGGGCCGAATACAGCGGGTGCTCGACCGCGGGATACTTGCCGGTCGCCGTTTCCTGCATCATGACGAGCGGCAGGAACGCGACGGGCTCTGCAATCATGCGCCGGCAGGCCCATACGACCGAGTGATTCTGCGCCGTGTCGACGCTGACATGCTCGCCCGCCCACGACCGTCCGCTGTAGCCCGGATCTGAGGGCCCACGGAAGCCGTGCCGCGCGTACCAGGACCAGTCGTAGTTGTCGTAGACAAGCCCTGACTGCTTGAGCGAGATCAGGTCGGACCCAAAGCCGGAGCGGATCTCCCGCACCTTCTCGCGCAGTTCGGGGAACAGCACTAGCCGACGCTCCTGAGACCGCGGTAGTCGATTTCCGTGTCGGTCGAAAGAATCATCCGCGAGTTCGCCATGATGAGCGCTAGCGCGCCGTCAATCTTGTTTTCCGGCCGCCCCTTGGTTGGAAACACATCCTCACGCGCGTTGTATTTCGGCGCGACGTTGCCCATCATCCAATCGAGCATCGGATCGCCCGCGTGTTGAATCGTCCCGCCAGTAATGAGGCCCGCCAGGCTTTTCATTGGCTCACTGAGCCGCGAGACGCTCTGTGGAATCTCGACCATCGTCAAACCTTCGGCCTGCATACGGGTGCTCAATTCAGTTGCCTGGTGGGGGTCGAATGCTACTTCTTGCAGGTCGAACGTGTTGAAATCCTCAAGCAGGTCGCGCTCGATGAATTCGAAGTCGATAACATTGCCGGGAGTTAACGTTAGGACACCGGATTCGGCCCAGCCGCGGTACACGTCAAAGTTGGGATTTCCGCGCTCCAGGCATTCCTCCGGAAGGTAGTACTTGCCGAACACGGCGCATTTTTCGCCGAACGGGAAAAGCAGGATCTTTGCTGCGACGTCAAACTTAGACGCGAGATCGAGTCCGCCATAGCACACGCGCCCATGGAAGTTCTCAATCTCCAGGTTAGGGTTTCGACAAATGCTGCGCCACGCGAGCATGTTGAAGTACGCCTCGGATGCGCCAACGCGGACGTTAAGCCGCTTGGTGAGAAATGAAGACTGGGACGCTGCGTTTTTCTGCGCCTGTCGGCAACGGATCTCCATGTCCTGCTCGGATACCGATACGCCGAGATTGGGGTTGGCTTTGCGCCATGACGCTGGCGCCACCCAATCGTCCTCGGCGTCAATCGTGTAGACAATGGCGAAGTACGACTCGTCCTGATGGCGACCTTCGAGCACGTGCTCGGCGTATGCGACCTGCTCGGCGAAGATGCCGGCGGGATTGTCACCTTCGGTCGAGATGATGAAAATGAGGGGCTGTTGTCGCGCGCCGGTAGCTTCATCCAGAACATCGAACACTTCGCGTGTTTTATGAGCATGGAGCTCGTCGATGATTGCGCCGTGCGGATTGAGCCCCTCAAGGCTGTCGGCATCGCGTGATAGCGGCTTGAAAAACGACGACTCGGAGTCGATGGCGATGGAGTGCGCAAGTGGTTCAATTCCGTACTTCGAGCAAAAGCCGGGAGAGCGCCGCGCCATCTGCCGAGCGGTGTCCCAGGAGATTTTGGCCTGGTCGCGCGTGGTGGCTGCGCTATAGACCTCGGCCCCAGGCTCACCATCGGGTCCGAGCATATACAACCCGACGCCGGCCGCCTCCGTGGTCTTTGCATTCTTTCGGGGAACGACAATGAGCGCCTTACGGAAGCGTCGATTCCCATTCGCGTCAACCCATCCGAATATGACCGCAAGGTGAAAACACTGCCAGGGCTCGAGGACGATGTTGCGGGTTTTCCATCTGCCTTTGATGTGTGGCAATTGCTCAATGAAGTAGCAGATTTTCCAGGCCCGCTCGCGGTCGAATCGGTACGGCCAGTCGTTGCGCTTGAGATCATCGAGTTGACGCTGACACGCGAGCTTAACCCAGCGACATGCCGGTATCTTGCCGGCGACAACGTCCTGCGCGTACTTGCGGCCGATCGCGACGTAGTCACGCTCTCCGTCATTTCGTTTTCGCGCCACACATCAGCCGAGCCGCGCCCACGGGTCAGTTGGCTTCTCTGACTTCTCTTGCGCATTGACGCGGGATCGCGCCGACGGAGTAACGCCAAACTCCCGGCACAACTTCGTCACGAGGTCGGCGTTCTGGTTGACGATGGAAACGAGCGGCGATTGCTGAACGTAGCCGTTTGGCGTCTTGAACAGGATGCCGGTTTTGTTCAATTGATCCTGCGCCTTAGCCATCGTCGAGAACGCCTGACAGAGCGTACCGAGCGCCATGTAGTCGGCCTCCGTCAGAACGCCCATGCCCAAGAGAATCGGAACCATACGATCCCACTCGACGCGCGCCATATCGTCGAGGTGCGCCGGGCACTCCGGAGCCTTGATCTCAATTTGCGGTTCGCGCTTGTTCAGTGAGCGCTTCCCGGGGTTGCCGCGAATGATCTTGATCGCCGTAGGCATTGGAGCCGGGCCCCTAAGCCCCACTGAGCACCTCCTCGGCGATCGCGTCCTGCGCGCCCAGTCGCCTGCCGAACCGCGCCTGCTCAAACGTAGCGCCGCCATCCTCGATCTTCGCCTGCTTGCCGGTGAAGTCCTGCCAGCGCTTTACGATGACATCGCAATAGCGCGGGTCGATCTCCAGGCCGTAACAGATGCGGCCCGTTTCCTCGGCTGCGATCAGGGTCGTGCCGGAGCCAAGGAATGGATCGTAGACAACCTCGCCGCGCTCGGTGTGATTCAAGATCGGGCGGCGCATCAGTTCGACTGGCTTCTGTGTGCCGTGGCCGACGCGCTCCTCTGTCCGATTTCCAGTGGGGTTTAGATTCTGGACACTCCACACGGTAGATTGTGTTCTGTCGCCATGCCAATGCGCCGCCTGACCTTTTCGGACGGCGTACCAGCAGGGTTCATGTTGCCAGTGATAGTGGCCTTGCGAGAAAACGGCCTGCTGTTTTGCCCAGATAATGAGTGCCCGCGCCTCGAACTGCGCGTCGGCTAGCGCGACCACAACATCCGCAGCCTTCAGTGAAGCGAACCACACGTAAGCGACATCCCCGGCAAACAGCCGGAGTGCGTCGGTCCACTCGGCGCGGTCATCGTTCGTTACCTTCCCGCGCTGTTTTACCGGCGCTGTGGAGAATCCACCCTTCCCGTCACGCCATGTCGGGTCGTACTCAACCCCATACGGCGGGTCCGTGACCATCAGGAACGGCGCAGGAAGGCCCAGCACTGCGCCACAGGCGCGCGACACGGCGTCGGATGACGTAGAGTCCCCGCATACCAGCCGGTGCGGCCCCAATAGCCAGCAATCGCCTAAAACCGTCACCGCTGGCCCATCCTCAACAGCCGGGCAGGCGTCTGCCGCCTCATCCGATTCCGGCAGCAGCAACTTCTCGATTTCCGCCGCATCGAAACCGGTCAGCGATAAATCCACCGCAAGGTCTTTCAATTCAGACATTTCCGGCCCTAGCAACTCCACATCCCATTGCGCCTCCTGATGGCTGCGGTTGTCCATCAGCCGATACGCCTTGACTTGCGCCGCCGTCAGGTTGGCCGCCACGTGCACGGGAACCTCGAGCAGCCCCAGCTTTTGCGCCGCCAGTAGTCGCGTGTGACCCGCGACGATGACGCCGGCCCCGTCGACCACGATCGGCTGACGCCAGCCAAACTCGCGGATGCTCGCGGCTACTTTGTCGACCGCCTTCTGCGAGATTTGCCGTGCGTTTCTGGCGTACGGAATCGGCTTATCTGTAGGCCAGCTTTCTATGTGCATTTCTTAGGGAACCCGGTCGCATCAAACTTGCGGTTGCGAAATTGTGGC
>Ga0134127_10001212_pt1 | contig 19637 bp, 14 predicted proteins | sample KB31753_FD_96459 | JGI IMG/M metagenome (GOLD analysis project Ga0134127, IMG submission 96459) | Terrestrial soil microbial communities with excess Nitrogen fertilizer from Kellogg Biological Station, Michigan, USA - KB3-175-3 | ecosystem: Environmental > Terrestrial > Soil > Unclassified ... | reverse complement strand
GACCCACGTGAAGGACGAATCGTAGCGGTACTGGTCGTGATAGACCCGCTCCCAGGACCGGTCCGGATAGTCCCCCAACGGATTGCCGACTTCGATCACCGGCTGGAGCGCGGTCAAGGCCAGGACGTGGTCCGCCACGGCCACGGCGGCCACCGTCCCCGCCGTCACTTTTAAGAACTGCCTACGTGACAAAAACATGAGTCCCACCTCCTCCAGTTGAGGGCTTTGCTCAAGCCCAGCGGCATCCATCAAAATCTTGAATATCTACCGTCGTTCCCAAAAGTCCGATGCAATCTCATGAACATATTGATCGTCACACTGGTTTTGGCAACAGACATAGCAAAAGAATTGCCAGCTACGGATAACGCGGCGTCAAAAAATCTGTCCGTGCTAACACATTGAAATGGAGTGGATAAATCAGGAATTGCCTCGAGGTGTCAGGACGCAGGAAGGAACATGTCTTTCATTAATCGAATATGACGGTATGCGTTTCAGAAAAACAGAATATTTCACTCAACATATTAGTTTGTTACGCCGCATATTTGAGTATTCCTCAGCAGGAATATGCCGGATAACCTAAACAGAATGTTTAGGGAACCACTTTGCCAGGCAATTTTGCTACGAAGAAGAAACAAGACCGTGGGAATGAAGAGAAACGAAGCTCGTGAACGGTTGAATTGTTACGAACGGAGGACATGTAGCTACAAATTCTCGACGTCCTCGCCTCCTAGAAATCGTTTCATGAGCAGCGAGAAATGTTGTCGTGGAATGCCGCTGTCCTCAGCAGCCTTTGTGATGACACCGCCATGCTGCGAAAGTTTGACGCGCAGGTATGATTTCGTAAACTCTTCAAGGGCTCGTTCCTTCGCCTCCATATATGGAAGGGTGGCCAGACTGGGATCTGCCGCGCCGAGACTTTCGGCCTCACTCTGCGGAAGCAAGTTTCGGACATCGCGCGCCTGAATGATGTCGTCGGTCGCAAGCATGACCATCCGTTCCACGACATTGCGGAGCTCACGCCCATTTCCGGGCCAGGAATATGACTGAAGGACTTCCATGGCGGTTTCGTCAAAACGGCACTGTGCCTTGCTCATGGATTGAGCCAGTCTGCCGAGTAGATGGCGCGCTATAACGGGAATATCCTCGCGACGCTCGCGGAGCGGCGGCACTCGAATCGACACAACGGCGAGCCGATAGTATAAATCTTTCCGAAAGGTCCCCTCGCGCACTCGCGCTTCGAGATCCCGGTTTGTTGCAGCGATAAAACGTGTATTGATCCGGCGGACTCTGGTTCCGCCGACGGGGCGCACCTCACTTTCCTCCAGGACGCGCAGGAGTTTGGCTTGGAGGAGAAAGGGAAGCTCCCCGATTTCATCGAGGAACACAGTGCCGCCGTTCGCCAGCTCGATGAGCCCCGGCTTATCGACGATCGCACCGGTGAAGGCCCCCCGTACATGCCCGAATAGCTCGGACTCCATCATCCCGTCTGGTACGGTCGTGCAATCGATCACTTGAAACGGCCGATCGCGCTCAGCGCTCTGCTGATGGATCGCCCGCGCAATCATCCCCTTTCCCGTTCCGGTTTCACCGGTGATTAAGACCGTCGAGCGGCCCTGGGACGCCTCACGAATATTCCGCGTAATGCGCTTGAATGCGTCGCCGGTCCCCACGAAACTATTGGCGGTGAACTCCTGGCGGTCCTGCTGTTCGTATACTGAATGCCGGCGCAGGATTTCGGAGATTCGAATCGCCCGATGAAGCCGCACCCCCAAGTCCTCTGCGTTGACCGGCTTCAGCACATAGTCGAAGGCGCCTCGCCGCATCGCATCCACGGCCAGGGAAACCGCGTTCATCCGTGTCACCACCAATACCGGCAAGTTTGGATCGATTCGTTGAATGCGGCTGACGAGATCCAATCCATCCATCCCCGGCAACATCATGTCGGTCAACACAAGATCGACGGCCCGTTCCTCCAGCAGTTGCAAGGCCCCCTCTGCCTTGGCGCGAACCTCCATTTCGAAATCTCCCCCGAGCGGTTTCAGATCCGCCGATTCAAGGGCGTGCAACATCAACTCAACATCCGTTGCGTTGTCCTCGACGATCAGAATCGTGAACGGCGCGCTGGATTTAGTTTTGGCCGCTCGCATGTCGGACACTCCGCCACGAGGCATCGTCTCCCCCTTCTTCATACAACCTCCCGCCCGGCGGCATGGTGCATATCGGGACCCCTCGGCGCCAGCATCCCGACATGCGAGGGCCTTTCCTGCTCCTGAAAAATCGGGACCGTAAATCGTACTGTGCAGCCCAACCCCTCAGCTCCTTCGATCCACACCGTGCCGCCATACAATTCCACGACGCGCTGGATGATGGTCAGACCGATCCCGTCACCGGCTGCCTCAGACGTCAGCAAACGAACAAACGGCTGAAACACTCGAGTGCGTTGGGACGAAGGGATCCCGATCCCGTGATCCTCAACGGAGAACGCCACCATTGAACCTTGTTTGCGTCCGCTGATCTTTACCTGGGGCGATTCTCCAGTTCGAGTGAATTTCAATGCGTTCGAGACGAGATTATCGAAGATCTGGCGGAGAGAGGCGCCGTGACAAGCAACAAGTGGCAAGCCCGGTTCAACCTGAATCGTTGCGCAAAGCCGCCGGACCTCATCGGCTCGGGCATCCAACACTTGGCGAATCACCGCAATTGGATCAATAGCCGTGACGGCTTCATGATCAGCGCCCACGTGAGCGACGGTCATGATTCCCTCCACCCGCTGCACAAGGTCCTTGCCGTTCTCTTCGATAAGAGATAACCACCGTTTCGTCCGATCGTCGAATTGCCCACTGTTCTGCTGAACCAGTAACCGCGCAAGTTCTTTCATGCGAGCCCCCGGCCCTTTGAGATCATGAGCCAAGGCTTCCGCCAGATGCTCCAATTGTCGAAGGCGCGTTAATAACCCCTGCTGCTTCTCTTGTGCCGCTTCGTGCAGCCGCGCGCTTGAGATCGCCAGCGCAGCCTCCTGAGCCAACCCTTCAGCCAGGCGCTGATTCCACTCTTGTGCCGCCCGTGATCGTTTGTTCAGAAACCACAGAACACCGAACGGAATCCCCTGCGCCAACAGTGGAATTGCCAGCCTACTGTCCCCGGTCAAGTTGTGCTGGACCGTCTGCGGCCACTCATCAGAATGAAACCGTTCCCCGGTAGCCATTGCGCGCGTCTCAAACGCTTGGACCGCGACCGGAAGTGCATCCCACATCATAACCCATTTCTTCAAACGGTCGTTCCATTCACCAGATCCTGCTTCAACAATCCAACAACCCAACCGTTCATCGCGAAGGAGCACCAGACAGACATCCGTTTGCACCAATTCTACCGCCCGGTCCGTAATACGTCGCAACGCTCCATCTATATCGTCTGAACCGATGCTATTAATCTCTTGACCGATTGTGTCGAGCGCTTCGATCTCTTGAATGTTCGTCTCGATGCGGCGAGCCATGGCGAGATATGCCTCTGCCAACTGACCCAGTTCATCCTTTGCTTCTCTACCATTGGCCAACAACTCGGTGATCCCAGCTACATCGACTTGCGCTCCGATCCTTGAAGTGGCGGATTGCAGTCGCGTGATCGGATCCGTGAGAGAGCGGGCCAGTACGCGTGAGACAATCCAACCCAGCGCAATCACACCGGCCAGCGTGATCCACAATCCGACAAACGTCCGTTGCGATAACACATCTGCTCGCTCGGTCAATGAATTTCGCTGCTGTTCGAGGCGGTCTTCGACGGCCCGAACGCCTTCTCGGAGAAGATCGGAACGTCGGAACCCTTCACCCGACCGCACGTACGCCAGCGCCTTGTCGGCCGGTCCCTTCTGTATGTCAGAGATCAATTCATGTTTCGAGCGCAGCAGATCTTTCAGCTGTTGTTCGATTGTCGCGAGGCTGTTTGGGGGAGTCGATAGCCGCGCAAGCGACGTTGCCGCATCAGACAACGTCCGGTCGAGTTTCGATTCTGCTTCAAGCAGTGGAGCAAGAAAGGCGGGCTGCTGCGTCAACACATAGCCGCGAAAGCCGTCTTCAATATCAACAGCAAGTCGTCCAAGCGCATGTACCTGCGCATCAGCCAGCATGATCTCTTGCCGTTGTTGTTGGAGCGCGAGCAGCTGCTGAACGATATACAGGTGAATAGCAATGCCGGCGGTGAGCGGGACGCAGAGCAGCAGGAGCGCCACCCATACCTTATGCTGAATGCGGAGGTGATCCCCCCACCGCAAGGCCCATCGATTCATCGAGCGACGACCCCTCGTTCTCCGTAGCGTGTTCAGGAAGTTGAACTCGATTTATGCATTTGAGGTTGGAGAAAAAAGCATGCGACAGGATCATGCGCGGTCACAAAAACTTGCTCGGAAACTGCTTCACCAATGCCTCTGTCAACGTATCCGCTATGACATAGACGTGTTCTCGCATCATCTTCCAGGTTTCATCTAGATGCGCATAATCCTTTTTCTTATACTGGTTGATTTGAAGCACATGGTGAGCGCCATGCGCGCCAAGCAACCCTCGAGCGGTGGATTCCGACACATGGGGGTTGATTCCGTTCAAGAATACACCGAAGTCGTTGGCATTGCTCGCCAAACGGGCAAGCGCGGCATCTTGCTGACTCTTATTCCCCGCAGTGGTGGCTTCCGAGTACTCTCTCACCGCGTCGATGTTGACACCCAGCAGAGTCTGGAATGTCTGCGACAGGGCTTCACCGTAGAATGGTATCAACATACCCGCAATCTGTTTTGTATTGGCATCGACTTCCTTCTTGACGGCATCGCGCTCCGACGGACTGTTCTTCACGCTATCTAATACAGCATGCTGCACCCAATAGATGTGCCCAAGCCAGAGATCGCGGAAGGTCTGCCTCATCTCCGCCACACTGGCAGGATTCGCACCTCCGGCTGCGCGCGATTCATAGTCACAGCCAGCCAGGCTGATGAGCACAAGCCCCAGCACTGCCGCTCTAAATATATTCACACAGGCCCTCCAGCGAATCGCTTCCACGCCACAGCTCCATCATACATAGAGACTTGGACCCCTGATAATGGTGTTGGGATTCCGTGGAGCACAGTGCGACCATATCAGTCGCATATGAAGAGATCGTGAACGGATCATGAAGAATTCTTCATGATCCGGAAGCGGCTTGGCGCTGCCAAGTCGTGAGCAATGGGGGCTAAGCAGAAGCTGGTTGTTGAGCCGGAAGCGGCAAACGCAGGGTAAAGATCGAGCCCTTGTCGACTTGGCTTGTGACTGAAACTGTTCCGCCGTGCGCCTCCGCAATTTCCTTCACGATAGGCAGACCGAGCCCGGTGCCACCGGCATCCTTCGCGCGCGCCCAATCGGTCCGATAAAACCGCTCGAACAGATGAGGGAGATGCTCCGGCTCGATCCCGTGGCCCGTATCCTCAACTGCTATAGCGACCCCATCCCCTGCCGACTGTAATCGGACGGTGACAGCTCCACCGGACGGCGTGTAGTGCAGCGCATTCTCGAGGAGATTGATCAACGCTTGCTTGAGCCACTGCGCATCGCCGAGGACTGGTGGGACCGATTGAGATTCAAACGACAAGGTGATTCGACGGTCATCGGCGAGCAAAGTCAGTTCTTCCACCAGATCTTGAATCAAGGGTTCCAGGGCGAGCGGCACGAGGAGAACCGGAGGCTTGCCGCTCGTGAAGTTCGCGAGAGTCAACAGGGAGCGGGTCAGGGCGATGAGCCGTCCCACCTGCTCAAGGTTGTTGATGAGGGCTTCGCGATACTCCTCCGTGGTCCTGGCTTTCATAAGGGCGACATCCAGATTGCCCTGCAAGATGGTCAAGGGAGTTTTCATTTCGTGAGCGGCGATGTCGCAAAATCTCCGCTGAGTTTCACCGCTCCGTTGGAACCGGTCCATGACGGAGTTGAACGCCTGGGTGAGACGACGGAATTCCTGGTAAGGCGAATCCAGAGTGAGTCGTTTCCCCAGGTCGGCTTCGGACATCGTCTCGGCGCCAGTACTCAACACTTCGATCGGTGTCAACATTTGCTTGGCCAGCCACCCACTGCTCGCCCAGGCGATGAGAAGGATAGCCCCGGATCCAATGGTCAATAGAAGTACAAGACCGTTCAGTGTCTCTCGATACACAAGCATGGCGGCTTCCGCATGCAGAATGTACCGTACCTGACCATGCATTCGGATAGGGAGGAACAGATGACGAATAGGCGTGCCATCGGCGGATTCAACGGTTTCAAACACCGTGTTTCCACTACGCACTCTTTCAAACACCGTCTCGTCCGGCGTCGGATGCTGTGCGACTCCTTCCGCGCCTTTCCAGAGCACCCGGCCGTCCGGCGAGAAAACAAGAAGCGAATGGGTGGCCTCCTGTAAGCCATGGTGTTCATTCCCGCTTCGGCTCATCTCGGCAGCAAGCGTAAAATTCTCGCCGGACTTCTCGATGATGTTGGGGTTCTGCTCAACGATCTTGGCCATCGTCTCAGCCAAGGCCAACAGCCGGCCATCGACAAAGCGGTGCAATAACGCCTGGCTTCCGATGTATACGAGAGCGGAAAACACCAGGAGGAGTCCTGCCATCAGGAGGAGCGTGGACTGGCGGATTGAACTCTGCAGAGACTTCATACGATTTATTCCGGCTCCTCGATCATATACCCTGCGCCGCGTACCGTGGCGATCAGCGGGGAAGAAAAATCCCGGTCAATCTTCGCGCGCAGGGCCCGAATATGGGCATCCACGATGTTCGTCATGGGGTCATAACTGATGTCCCACACATGTTCGATGATTGCCGTTCGTGTCAATACCCGATTTTTGTTTCGCAAGAGAAACTCGAGCAGGGCATACTCCTTATTCGTCAGCGAGATTTCCCGTCCCGCCCGCCAAACGCGGTGAGAGGCCGGATCCAGCTCCAGATCTGCCGCTTTGAGTCGAACCAATTGTTGCGGCCCTCCCCGGCGCAGCAAGGCCCGGATTCGAGCCAACATTTCTGCGAACGCGAACGGCTTCGGCAGAAACTGATCCGCGCCGGTGTCAAAGCCCGATATCTTAGCCTCCAGGGTATTGCGCGCAGTCAACAGCAAGACCGGAGTCATGTTTCCCTTGGCCCGGACACGGCGGCAGAGCGTGAGACCATCGAGCTTTGGCAACATGATGTCGAGGATCAAAAGATCGTACGGGTTCGCCAAGGCCAATGCCAGCCCTTCTTCACCATCGGCCGCGAAGTCCACCGCATACTGCTCTTCCTTCAACCCTTTGCGGATAAACTGCGCAAGGTTCAGATCGTCTTCAACCAGCAGTATTCGCATGAGGCTCCCTAATTCCTATATTTGGGGTGACCGGCAAGGCCGACAGTCCAATATCAACTAAACCAGTCTCTTGCTCTCGACATTATGACACCCCTCACACGGCAGGTCACCCGCCTGCGCAAGAAGCCGTTGACGCTGAGTATAGTCCTATATAACGAACCCGATGCGCGTTCGTATATTTGCAGTATGGCGGTGAGGGGTTGGAGCCGTTACTCTTGCTCCGCGTGTCCCTTGTGTAGTATACGGTATTATCGTATGCGCGATCATAATTCGACTACACATTGCAATCTCGATGTGTATTCGTGAGGTGCCATGAAGATCCAGGTGGAGCTGGGTGAAGTCGCACAGAATATGCGATTAGCGCGCGGCGCTATAGGCTTCAACGTTGATGAGCGCCATAGCCGGCGAGGATGGCGAGCTTTCATTTAATTCATGGAGAAACGATGATCATGTTACGAACTAAGAGCGGCATCATGCTCATGGGCCTGATCCTTTTATTTGGCATCTACGGGTGCTCAGCTTGGAGTCCCGGCAATCCTTCGATACCACCGGTGAAGTCTGCGGGGACGGACCTGACCCCCAGGCCAGCAGGCACAGATTCTAGAGGGGGATTGATTTTCCAGAAACAGGCCGATCAGCATGAGCGTGCAGTCGAGCGAAAGTGACGGATATGATTACGTCGCTCGGTGGGTTTTGTCATCGATTTGAGGTCAGGCATGACTATTGGCTTATTCATGACTGACGCGAGAGAAGCGGTTAGCGGAGACGTGCCTAGCTCGCATTATTCATGACTACTTCTGCTGCAATCGCCGATCCGCTGCCACGACGTTTGGTCGGCGGGCTCGCCCCTCGGACCTTCAAGGTACTGCACGAGTACGCCTCAGGTGCTCAAGGCTCCGCGCGCCGCTCTCACAACGCGGCTCAACGATTTCTCGACGATCTGTCATGAATAATGTGGGCTAGGTCGTCTCGCCCTGGTTTAAGAGCGTGAGGAGTGTTCGGCTGCGATCGTCGAGCGAGACCCTTCTGAGGGCGCGCGTTCTGGGAGCACAGGACTAACGGGGGTGTCATTCCGCCCCCTCATCGTGCGCGTCCCGCGAACAAGAAGGGCTTCTGGTCGTTCCTCCTCTTCTCTCCGATCACGCTCGGCGCCTCTTCATTGTGCGCGTCGAACGAGCACACTTCTATCATGCTCCCTCCAAGCTCGCTCGTTACTTCTTTAGGGATGGGGGCTGATTGATCTTCCACTGCGCGCGTCCAACGAGGGCCTTCTGCCCTTCGACAGGCTCAGGGTCCCGAGCTGAGTCGAGGGAAGGCCGCGCGTTGCGCGAGCATAGAAGATCATCAGCCTCCATCCCCTCTCTTGTTTGACTTCATCTCCCTGCCCTCCTAGAATCCCGCCATGGCTTCGTCCTTCGTTCATCTCCATCTCCATACTCAATTCAGTCTGCTCGATGGCGCGAATCAAATCGAGCCGCTTATCCAACAGATCAAATCATTCAAGCAGCCGGCTGTGGCGATGACAGACCATGGCAATATGTTCGGGGCCATTGAGTTCTACCGCAAAGCCAAAGAGGCAGGCATCAAACCGATTATCGGTTGCGAAGCTTATATGGCTCCTGAAAGCCGCTTCGCCGCCAAAGACAGCGGCCTCGCCCACAACGACTACTACCATCTCATCCTCCTGGTTCGAAATCTGGCCGGCTATCAGAATCTCATCAATCTTGTAAGCAAAGCATATCTTGAAGGGTTCTACTATAAGCCTCGGATGGATAAGGAAATTCTCAAAGAACATCATGAGGGACTGATCGCCCTGTCAGGCTGCTTGAGCGGGGAGATTCCATACCTGATCGGCCAGAAAGATATGGCTGGCGCCATGGCTGTGGCTGGGGAGTTTCAGGAAATATTCGGGAAGGAACATTTCTACCTAGAGGTGCAGGCAAACGGGTTGGACCACCAGCGAGTCGCGAATAGCGGCCTGCTCGAAATCGCAAAGAAAATGGACATCCCACTGGCCGGCACCAACGATTGCCATTACCTCAAGAAAGAAGATTTCCGTCCGCACGAACTGATGCTCTGCCTGCAAACAGGCAAAACGATCAGCGACCCGAATCGCATGAAGTTCGATACGGATCAACTCTATGTGAAATCAACCGAAGAAGTCTCGGCCGCTTTTATCGAGTTCCCCAATGCCGTCGCCAATACCTGCCGAATTGCGGACAACTGCGACCTCCAACTGGCGCTGAATAAAACGTATCTCCCGCAATACAAAGTTCCCGATGGGTTCACCAGAGAAACTTATCTGGAGCGTCTGGCGCTGGACGGATTGACCGCCAGATTGAAAGAGCGGCCCAGCCAGATTCTGCCGGCTGCCTATGAGCTGCGCCTGCGCGAAGAACTGACGATCATTTGCTCGATGGGGTTCGCGGGCTATTTCCTCATCGTATGGGACATCATCAAATTCGCCCGCTCGCGCAACATTCCGGTCGGACCGGGCCGAGGCTCGGCCGCCGGGAGTCTCGTCGCCTATGCGCTGCGCATCACGGACCTCGATCCCCTTGTCTACACGCTCTTGTTCGAACGGTTCCTCAATCCCGAGCGTGTATCCCTCCCGGACATCGACATGGACTTCTGTATGGAACGGCGGGGCGAGGTCATCAACTACGTGGTCGACAAGTACGGCAAGGACCACGTTGCCCAGATCATTACATTCGGGACGCTTGGAGCCAAGGCCGCGATCCGGGACGTAGGCCGTGTGCTGGAGATTCCCTATGCCGAAGTCGATCGCGTGGCCAAGCTCGTTCCGAATCAGCTCAACATCACGCTCCAGCAGGCACTCGATCAAGAACAGAAACTGCGCGATCTCGTCGAGACCGATACCCGGGTGAAAGAATTGATGGGCATCGCCCGTTCTCTCGAAGGACTGGCCCGCCACGCCTCGACTCACGCCGCCGGCGTCGTGATTTCGGAAGGGCCGCTCACGGACCATGTGCCGCTCTATAAAGGAGCCAACGACGAAATCGTGACCCAATATTCCATGGGAGACGTCGAAAAGATCGGGCTCGTCAAATTCGATTTCCTGGGCCTTAAAACCCTCACCATGATCAAGCGCGCTGAGGATCTGATCAATCATCGGCATCCCGGCAATCCGCCCTTGGTCATGGAGCAGGTGCCGTTCGACGACCCCAAGACCTTTGCGCTGCTGTCATCCGGAAAGACGATCGGCCTTTTCCAGCTGGAAAGCTCCGGGATGCGCGACCTCCTGACCGGCCTGAAACCCGACCGTTTCGAGGATATCATCGCCATCATTGCGCTCTATCGCCCTGGCCCGATGGATCTCATTCCTGACTTCATCAAACGCAAGCAGGGCAAAATTCCAATCGTGTATGAAGTGCCTGAATTGGAGCCGATCCTAAAGGACACCTATGGGGTCATCGTCTACCAGGAACAGGTGATGGCGATTGCCAACAAAGTGGCGGGCTTTTCGCTCGGCCAAGCGGATATTCTCCGGCGCGCAATGGGTAAGAAGAAGCCGGAAGAGATGGAAAAGCTCCGCGCGCAATTCCTGGCCGGCGCCAAGACTAACAAGATTCCCGACAAGAAAGCGGACAAGCTCTACGAACTGATCCAGAAGTTTGCAGGCTACGGGTTCAATAAGTCGCACGCCGCGGCCTATGCCGTCGTCTGTTACCAGACCGGCTATCTGAAGGCTCACTATCCAACTGAGTTCATGGCCGCCCTCATGACCACCGACATGGGCAACGCCGACAAGATCGTCGGTTACTTCACGGAATGCCGTGACCTCAACATCAAAGTTCTGCCTCCGGACGTGAACGAAAGCCATAAGAACTTTACCGTGGTGGATCACGCGATCCGGTTCGGCCTGGCGGCCATGAAGAATGTCGGTGAAGGCGCCGTCGAGTCGATCATCGAGATTCGAAATGAGACCGGCCCTTTCAAATCCTTCTTTGAGTTTTGCCGCCGCGTCGACCTCCACAAAGTGAACAAGCGCATGCTCGAAGGATTGATCAAGACCGGCGCATTCGACTCGACCGGCGCGAAACGCTCTCAATTGGCCGCGGTCCTGGATCAAGCTGTCGAGGACGGAGCGGCTGCGCAGCGTGAACGGGATCTGGGGCAGACCAACATTTTCGGCGACGAGCTGAACGGACAAGGCTCAGAGGAACATTTAGCCGCACCGTCACTGCCAAACATTCCTGAATGGGATCAAAGTGAACGGTTGAAACACGAACGGGAGCTGACCGGCTTCTATATCTCCTCCCACCCGCTGGCCCGCTATGAGGGAACGATTCAGGCACTCGCGACGGCTTCGACCATCGGCCTGTTGGAATTGTCGGACGGTCGAGAGGTAAAACTGTGCGGAATCATCACCACCGTCAAGAGTATGCTGACCAAAAAAGGCGACAGGATGGCCTACCTCACTCTGGAAGATCTCCTGGGTGTGGTGGAGGTCATCGTCTTTCCTGATCTCTTCAAAACCGCCGCCGACCTCGTTGTCCCGGAACGCCTCGTGCGAGTCACAGGCACGGTGGACCGGGGAGATAAAGGCATGAAGATTCGAGGGAGCAAGATCGAACCGCTGGCCGAGGTTCAAACCCAGACGATCAAGCGGGTCCATATTCGACTGACGGATCATCACGGTGTGACAGAACGATTACCGCGCCTTCGTGACGTCTTTCTGCGCCATCCAGGAAACACGGCCATCTCGCTCATTTTTCAGACGGAATCATCGCTGGAAGTGGAAACAGCTCCTCTCCCTCGCGTGACGATCACTCCCAGTGAACGCCTGGTAGCAGAGGTTGAAGAAATACTAGGCAAAGGGGCTGTTTTTCTGCTATCGTAACTCGTACTTCAGGGTAGGGCCGCTACACTCCCTCCCTCAATATCGATATCCTTCGACACTATGCGCGATTACCTCGAGTTTGAAAAACCGATCCGCGAGATCGAAGAAAAGATCGAGAAACTCGCGGCTGTTCCTGCTGGGAAATCGGCCCCACAGGACGAGATCCGCAAGCTGCGGATGAAGCTGGCCCAGGCCGAACATACACTCTACAACAAACTGACCCCCTGGCAGCGCACACAACTCGCCCGGCATCCCCAACGGCCCAGCACCCTCGATTACATCGGTTATCTATTCAGAGATTTTTTTGAGTTCCATGGGGACCGCTCGTTCGGCGACGACCGCGCCATCGTCGGCGGTTTTGCGCGATTCAACGAGCGCTCGATCATGGTCATCGGCCATCAAAAGGGAAAGACGCTCAAAGAGCGGATGCAACGGAACTTCGGCATGCCGAATCCTGAAGGCTATCGAAAGGCTCTGCGCCTCATGAAGATGGCCGAGAAGTTCGGGCGCCCGATCGTGACCTTTATCGATACGCCCGGCGCCTATCCCGGCATCGGCGCAGAAGAGCGCGGCCAGGCTGAAGCCATCGCCCGCAATCTGTTTGTCATGTCCCGGCTCGCTGTCCCGATTATTTCCATCGTCATCGGTGAAGGCGGCAGCGGTGGAGCGCTCGCGTTGGGTGTCTCAGACCGCGTCCTGATGTTGGAGCATGGGGTCTACTCTGTGATTTCACCGGAAGGCTGCGCTGCCATCCTGTGGGACGATCAGGCTAAAATTCCTGATGCCGCTGCAGCCCTGAAAATGACGGCGAAAGACTTGGTCGACCTCCATATCGTAGACGAAGTGATTCCCGAACCGCTCGGCGGCGCCCATCGAGACCTCAATGCCATCACCGATCGAGTTGCCAAGTCCCTCAGCAATCAACTCTCTCAGCTCAACGACCTCTCCCTCCCTGAATTACTGGCTCAACGAGATCGGAAATACCGATCCATCGGAGCCTTCGACGGGCTAGCAGCCACTCCCCAGTAAACCCTGTGTCGAAGTCTTGAATACTTCGGCCTTATCCCCTTCGGCTGGTCCCATGCTTGGTAAGCCAATCCACCGTCCCAAGGCCGGCGGCGCGGCCAGTGGCGAAACAGCCAGTCAATAGATAGCCTCCCGTCGGCGATTCCCAATCCAACATCTCGCCGGCACAGAACACACCCGGAAGACTGCGGATCATCAACCGTGCGTCGAGCGCTTCGAACAGCACTCCGCCGGCCGTACTGATCGCTTCCTCCAACGGACGAGGCGCAATCAGTTTCACCGGCAAGGATTTAATCGCCACAGCCAATCGAGCCGGGTCTGCGAAGTCGTCTTTTGAAACCACTTCACGAAGCAACCCCGCCTTGACACCTTCGATATTGGCCTGCCGCTGAAGATGCGCCGCCATCGTGCGCTTGCCGCGCGGCCGTGAAAGACTCTGAGTCAGCCTCGGCACATCGCGATCAGGCGCCAAATCAAGGCGCAAGGTCGCCGTGCCCTTCGCCAGGATCTCATTGCGAAGCGCGGCGGATACCGTATAGATCACCCCGCCTTCTACGCCGGTTTCTGTGATGACAAACTCTCCCGGATGCCAGGATTCGACACCGGTATGACTCCGCACCACGACGGCCACAGATTTGACCGGATGCCCGGCAAACTTCATCCTGAAATGCCCGCTCCAGCCCACATCGAAGCCACAGTTCGCCGGCTGCAACGGAGCGATCCGAACCCTACGCTCTGCCAGCAACGGCACCCAGGACGCATCGGAGCCGAGTTTCGGCCAACTGCCTCCGCCGAGCGCGAGCACCGTCGCATCGGCCGCCACAGCTCGGTTTCCATCCGGCGTGGTGAACGATAATATTCCCTGTCCGCTCCAGCCGGTCCACCGATGTCTGACATGGAATCGAACACCGGCCTTGCGTAACCGTCGCAGCCACGAACGCAGCAGCGGCGCGGCCTTGAGATCGGCAGGAAACACGCGCCCGGAAGAACCGACAAATGTGTCGATGCCGAGACTATGAGCCCAGGCACGGAGAGCATCGGGCCCGAACGTCGCAAGAAGCGGTGCGATCTGCGCGCGACGTGTCCCGTAGCGCGAGAGAAATTTCTCAGATGGCTCCGAGTGCGTAAGGTTCAGGCCGCCTTTCCCTGCCAGAAGAAATTTTCGGCCGACCGATGCCATGGCGTCGTAGAGATCGACCTCCGCGCCTGCGGCACTCGCCGACTCCGCGGCCATGAGTCCGGCCGGTCCTCCGCCGACAATGGCAATCTTCATCTGTATCTCGATGGTGTAGCTAGATAGGAGTGGGCACTACATCAGATCATTTGGTTGCAGAACCCTACACGCAGAATTGAAATGGGTCAAGCGCCGGCGCGGTACACACAAGATTTCACGGTCCAGAACAGGCTATACTCTCGCGCACCAATGGATGAACAAGAGCCCCTGCAAGTCATTGAACTTCGGATCAGTTACCGCTACGCGACCGCACACCCCTGGGTGGTCCAGGCCGTTGGAGGATTCTTATCGGCCTATTTCATGGAGTATCCAGGATTTCGAGTGCAACGATACCTGGAGGAGCTGGAGTCGGGCACGCACTTATGGGTCTGTGAGGTACCGCTCAACATGAAAGTTCTCAGGCTCTTGAAGCGGCTGAAGGAAGATATCCCCCCCTGCCACGCCCAACAGATCGTCACCGAGCCGCCCGCGCGACCTCGCTATCTTATCGATTGCCCTGAGTGAGACAGGTTGATCTGGTCTATTTGGTTTGTTTGGTAGGTTTGTTGAATCCAAAAACCAAATGAAGCTCCCCGCAGCAAGCTGCGGGGTATCTTGCGAAATTCTCTGAAGCCTCTGCTTGACCCTCCTTCGCCAAGGCTACGGAGGGTTCTCATCGCCTTCATCCCCGTAGCGAGCTACGGGGTATTCGGCGAAAGAGAATAACGAGAACTGATACCGGTATCAGTTCTTGAAGCCGTGAGGATTACCGCTCTGCCAGCGCCAGGCATCGGCGCACATCGCGTCAATCCCACGCTCCGCGCGCCAGCCCAATAACTCAAACGCCCGTTGGGGATCGGCATAGCAAGAGGCAATGTCGCCGGGGCGCCGGGGCGCAATCTTGTACGGCACTGATCGCCCGCTCGCCTGCTCAAACGCCCGCACGATATCCAACACGCTATACCCTGTGCCAGTGCCCAGATTCACGGTCAGACACTCGGCCTTCTCCTCTAGTCGCTCCAGAGCCTTCAGTGCCTTAAGATGACCCACTGCTAAATCCACCACATGAATGTAATCACGCACTCCAGTCCCATCCGGAGTGGAGTAATCGTTGCCCCACACGTTGAGAGATGCACGTCTCCCCACTGCCACCTGGGCCACAAAGGGCAGCAAATTATTGGGGATACCCTGAGGGTCTTCCCCTATCAGACTGCTGGCATGGGCACCCGCCGGATTGAAGTAACGCAAAATACCGATCTTCCAGGAGGGGTCGCTGCGGTGCAGATCGCGCAAGATCTCCTCAATCATCAGCTTCGAGCGGCCATAGGGATTGGTGGCAGAGAGCGGATGATCTTCAGTGAGCGGCAACCGAATCGGGTCGCCATACACTGTGCAGGAGGAGCTGAACACCAGGGTTTTCATTCCGCACTCGCCCATCGCCTCCAGCAGGCGCAGGGTGCCGAGAACATTGTTGTCGTAGTAGGCCAGGGGCTGAGCAACCGACTCGCCGACTGCCTTGAGGCCGGCGAAGTGGATCACCGCACTGGCCCCGCTCGCACGCAGGGCTGCCATTAAGGCCGCACGATCGCGGATGTCGCCTCGCACCAGCCGCGGTTTTTTCCCGGTGATACGCTCCACCCGCACCAATGCCTCAGGATGGCTATTGGAGAAGTTATCGAACACCGTGACGTCATACCCTGTCTCAAGCAGCTCCACGCAGGTATGCGACCCGATATAGCCAGCGCCTCCGGTGACAAAAATCATGTGTCCTTGCCTCAGTGAGAGATGACAGCAGCGTATCCAAGCGATTGCACAACGTCAAGAAACGAACGGGAACCGGTTATTTGTTTATTTGGCTAGTTTCGCTCAACCAAACAAACGAGACAAACCAAAGACCAAATAACGGTTTGCCTATTAGACCTCAGACTTCTCTGATGTTGGAGGAGTGGAAGTGCCGGAGAATTTCTTCTGGAGAAGTTTTCGCCCGAGGATCGTAATCCCCAATGCGAGACCGAGCGAGAGCGGAACGAACAAGGCAGAGGCAATATCCGCATTGGGCAGCCATCCCACCTCATGAAGGCCCTTGAAGATATAGGCCATGAGCCCGCCGAGATAGTAGGCAATCACAATGACCGACAAGCCTTCGACCGTGTACTGGAGGATGGCCTGGCTTTTCGTCGTCTTATCGACGCTGGCTAAGAGCGTCAGGTTTTGGGATTGCAGCATGAGATCCACGCGGGCACGAAGAATGGAAATGACTCCTTCAAAACCGCTCCGGAGAGTGTCAATCCGCTTCAACAGTTGTTGATAGCCCTCCGCGACCCCCGTAATCCCACTGAGGACATAGTCGGACATTGGGCGGTACGAGAGAAGCGTCCGTTCGTCGAGTGCCTCCAACGTCCGGTGTACGATCTTGTCGTAGGGTATTGAAGCGGACAGCTCGAAATGCAGCTTGCCGGCCAACCGAGTGGTTTTCAATAAGTCTTGCGTGAGCCCATTGAGCCAACGCTGGAGTGTCGTGGCATCGGCATGGCCAATATGTTCGCTGATGATTTCACGCTGCTTTAAGTGCACCTGCTCGAACTTGTAGGCCTGATCGATGGCAGCGGAAAACAACGGTTTCTGCATGAGCAACAAGTGGTAGTACGTCTCGATTCGGACTATGGCATCAACGATGTCTTTCAGGTGAGACTTGCTGGACCTTCCAGACCCGACACTCACCCAATAGCGCTCGCCTCCATGGTCATCCGGTGTAAAGCTGGTAACCAATGAGGTATCCTCATCGAAAATCCGGCTGCCATACATGACTGGTCCCGGAAACAGTGGGCGCAATGCCTCACTGCATGGCAGGGGTTCAGCCATCAGCAGGATGTCTAAACGGCAGACCTCCACTCCGTGCGGCGTGACTGGAAACTGATAGTCAGGAAAAACCAGCGGGCCGAAAATGACTCTCCCTGTCTGAGGGGAGGGAATATGCCAGACTTGATAACTGTAGTACTCCGTGTGCGCTTGCCAGATCATGATGAGTTGATCGCCGTTCGCCGCCTTCTTGACCCCGGAGCCAAACGAGTCATGAATGAGTATCGCGTCATCGGGAACCTTGAACGCATCGAGGAGAGACCTGAACTCATCCCGACTCATCGGCCGCTGTAGCGGTGGGTCGCTCATGCGAACCGCTTTATAGTGCACGTGTGCGGGGGTTTGTAGATGATCGACCCAAAGCATTTGCGGCTGCTCATGCAGCTTTCGAATAAGCTCGCCTGTCTCCGGCTTGATATGATCGGGTTCCGTCATACGATGAACCTATGAAGTGACAATGGGGGACGGAAAACGCTGCCAGGCTACTGTCTTGACGGCAAAGCTGTCAACAGATTGTCAGTCGAATATACAATGAAAGTGGCATGACTCGACGTAACGCGGCGTTTTGTTAGGACACCATGACTGCGAATTCCGTCCGGCAGCGTGCGGCATTAAGTAATGTGGTGGCTCGGTAAGGAGACTGGCCTACAGAAACCGGATCGACGACACCTGACGAGATAAGACGAGAGTCACATAAGAAGACCTCTGACCAGCGGTCGATACCCTCGCAACGGAACAACCCCTTCTTATCTCACCAAGCCCAGAACATCGGACTCGCGGACGAGAACGAGTTCTTTGCCGTCCAGCTCGACGTCGGTCGTTCCATACTTCTCGTAAAGAACCCGATCGCCAGGTTTAAGGACCGTGGGATTGAAGATCTTTTTCTCTTGTTCCTCTTTCCTTTTGGGTTTACTACCCGACTTCTTTTCCAGTGTTTCCCACCGCCCCTTCCCCACGGCCAGGACCTTACCCTCAACCGGCTTCTCCTTGGCTGTGTCTGGAATGAACAGCCCTCCGGTGGTCTTTTCCCTAGACTCCGACGGTTCAATCAATGCCCAATCCTGTAACGGTTGAATTCCCATGATGATTCCTCCTCCTGTGGTTCACAAGCTGGCTATAGGCTACGTCGTTCCGTAGATGACGTCAACTCACCTAGGGCTCGAACTCCAAGCCTCACCCTCCCTGCATAAGGCAGGGCCATTGAACGTGGTCTCCACTGTGCGCGTCGAACAAGGGCCTTCCGATTCTCTGTACCTCTCTTCAAGGGAGTGGCCAAGGCTGCCCTTTACTGCGCACATCGAGCGACCACTGCTTCATCGTGGGGGCTCTGCGAGCAAGAAGGCACCTGGCCGCTCCCTTCTTCTAGTTTTCTCCTCTCCCAGGTGTTACAACATATCTCCGTTACCTCAGTGTCTCGAACTAGAGAAGAAACATCTATGTCTTTGCCGATTGAGAAGGCGTCGTCCGATGAATTGGCGCGAGAAGTGGCCCGACGGCGTACCTTCGCCATTATTTCGCACCCGGACGCAGGGAAAACCACGCTGACCGAAAAGCTCCTCCTCTACGCCGGCGCAGTGCACCTGGCCGGGGCCGTGCAAGCCCGGTCGCATCAGCGTGCGGCCAAATCTGACTGGATGGAGTTGGAACAGGCACGCGGCATTTCCATCACCTCCACCGCACTCCAGTTCGATTATCAAGGAGTGCGAGTGAATCTACTCGATACGCCGGGACACCAAGACTTCAGTGAAGATACCTACCGCACGCTCATGGCGGTGGATAGCGCCGTCATGGTACTCGACTGCGCCAAGGGTATCGAGCCGCAGACGAAGAAACTCTTCGCCGTCTGTCGTAAACGCAACATCCCGATCATGACCTTCATCAATAAAATGGATCTACCGGGACGCCATCCATACGAACTCCTGGAGGAGATTGAGCAGACCTTGGGCATGACGGCGGTTCCCTTCAATTGGCCCATTGGAGAAGGGTCCGGATTTCAGGGACTCTATGATCTTCGAGAACCGCAAGTCCTGTTCTTTCAACGGACACTGCACAATCAACGGCGCGCGCCGATGAGAATCGAAACGTTCCCCCATCCGAGTCTGGCCGAAACGCTCGGAGAGGCCTATGGCCCATTGCAAGAAGAGATCGCTCTCTTAACCGGCGCCGGGACGACATTCGATCACGCCCGCTTTCTCGGAGGCGAGCTCACGCCGGTCTTCTTCGGGAGCGCGCTGACGAACTTCGGCGTTGAACCTTTTCTAAACGGCTTTCTCCAACTCGCTCCTCCGCCGGGACCACGCATGAGTTCAGAGGGGCCAGTGCAGCCGACAGAGGAAAAGTT
>Ga0134127_10001211_pt1 | contig 19637 bp, 23 predicted proteins | sample KB31753_FD_96459 | JGI IMG/M metagenome (GOLD analysis project Ga0134127, IMG submission 96459) | Terrestrial soil microbial communities with excess Nitrogen fertilizer from Kellogg Biological Station, Michigan, USA - KB3-175-3 | ecosystem: Environmental > Terrestrial > Soil > Unclassified ... | reverse complement strand
CGTGCCCTCGATAGACGGCATTCTCGACTTACGACCATCGGACCATCGGCAGGATCGTGTGGCTACCCGCGGAGAACGAAAGGACCATCCTGCACACCGACGGCCCGCTGCGTCTTCGTTCGCGTACCGAGGCGTTTGAAGCTCCGCTTCTCATCGATACTGGATCCTCGGCCGGTTTTCCTACTCCGATCTCGCCAGCGGGCGGCAAGCGAGGCGGTGCCGACGACCGGCGCTGACTTAGTTGGTGGTTATTTGCCAACCGCTAACCAATATCACCAGATGCCTGGAAGAAGACGATACGGAACGACCTTTGTGTAAGCAGCCCACTCCGGATGATGAGCCATGACGCGCTCTTCGCTTTCGATCCGGACGATCATCGCGATCCAACCGACAACGACCAGCGTCACGGTGCCGAGATTGCACTCCTGAAGGTTGTAGCCAATGTCGCCGAGCACGTAACTCAGATACATCGGGTGCCGAACGACGCCGTACGGCCCGTGGACCGTCAGACCTCGCAGTGCCGGTCGAATTCCAAATCGTCGTCCGAGCGTCCAGAGACTCACGATGCTCAGCAGAGCGCCGGTGGTAATGAGAACCATGCCGCCTTCCGGCGAGAGCGACCAGCCGGGAGTCCGCTGTAGATAAATCACCTGCGCGTACGGATAGCCGTACGACACCGCGACCGCTGCGCTTACCCCGAGTGAATGATCCTGAACGGCCGGCGCCCGTCGCGTCAGCGCGATCACCAGCACCACCACATGCTGCAGGACGTATATCCAGTCGGCAAGCGCCAGCGTCGGCGTCAGCAGCAGCAGAATGACGAGCTCGACGCAGGTGACAGAGAACAGCAGTACATCGCTCCAGTGTCGCGACGACACTGCGACGACGTTCCCCGCTCCCATGTCAGCGCCGCTAGTAGAGAGGCCCAGGCGTTCGCGACACGACGATGATGCGGTTCCTCGCGGTCGCCCGCACACGGCCATTGGCCGCGACCACCGATACCTGAACGGCGTATTCACCGGCGGGTAACTCCCGGCAGGTGAACACCGAGAGATACGGGCCGTCCTGGCCTTCGAGCTGCCGTTCGCTGCTCCAATAAAACTTTCCAGAATCGACGACGACGGTCAGGAGCCGATTGTCCGCGTGACGTTCGACCGCGACCTCGACGGCGACGTTGGCAGGCTCTAAGGATGTGGCCGGCGTAACACGGATGTTGGCGATCCCGCGATCGGCCGCAGCCGATGGCGAAATCAGGAGCAGTACCGCACTGATTGTCGTTAACACCCTCACGCCAGTCACATCCTCGGCCGGGAAGACGGCAATGCCTGTTCCGGGCGATTTGCGGTGTGATTCAGGCCCCCGGGCCGGCGCGCCTCACCAATGTCTGTTGTGTGTGTCACCACTGACGGGGAGACCCACGTCGTGCGGGCCAAAGCCGCGCAGGTTTACCGCACGGCTGACGGCGCGGCATGTGCACAGAAGGCGGCGACATGAAACCCGATGACAGGGCTCGGGCCTTACATCCGCAGTCGGTCGGCATGGTGGTCACGACCGTTTCGCCGCCCGCGAAGGAGGAGTCGACGTGCCGTACTCCGTCGATCGACATGGAACCACCCGCAGAGCGTCGAACGGGCGCAATGGATCGTCGCCGGGTTACGCGCACGGATCGCCGCCGGAAATTGACAGGGTGACCGGCGGCGCGCCGGCGATGCGCGCGGTTCCGTTCGAGAAGCTGACCGCAGCGGGCGTCGCGACGCAGTTGCTGACGGAGCGTCACCGCGCGAATCTTGCGGGCCTCGCGACATCGTTGACCGTGCCGCGGCGGACGATCTTTTATCGCGAGGACACGCCGGCTGAATGGGTGTTCATGATCGCGAAGGGCGTCGTCAAGTCCTATCGTGATCTGTCGAGCGGGAAACGCCACATCACGGCGTTCCTGTTTCCAGGCGATGTGTTTGGCCTCGCCGAAAACGGCCGGTTCGTCAACACGACACAGGCGATCACGCGTGCGACGCTCTACCGTATCCCGATCGACGCATTGAAGGATCTGCTGCTCCGCGATGCCGACCTGCAATTCCGTTTTCTCTGCAAGGTGACGCACCAGCTTCGCGAAGCGCAGCGACATACCATCAGCGTCACGAGACACACGGCGGACGGCAAGTTCGCGATGTTCCTGAAAATGCTCGAACGCGATGAACACTGGCGCGACGAGCCGTCGGGACCTCGCGCCTTGTCGGTGCCGATGACGCGTGCCGATATCGCGGACTATCTGGGCCTGTCACCCGAGGCGGTGAGCCGGACGACGAGTCGTCTGGTGCGACGTGGCATCCTGGCGTTTCCCGATCGACATCGCGTCCGGATTCTCAATCCTGGGGAACTGGACCGGCTCGCCGCCGCCGTGTGAGGTTGAGCAAGCGCAAATCCCAAATCCCAAATCCCAAATCCCAAATCCCAAGTTCAAATCCCAAATCTACAAAATTGGATTACGAACCACGGAGATGCGGAGGTCACGGAGGGGAATTTTGGGATGCGGATCTTGGGATTTGGATCTTGGGATTTCGGATTTGGGATTTGCCAGGGATAATGCCTGCATGACCAGACGCTCGCTTGTGTCGATGCTTCCGCTGATGCTGCTGACCGCGGCGCGCGCCAGTGCTCAGCGTACGGCGACGGTGTACAAGGATCCCAACTGCGGGTGCTGCACCAAATGGGTGGATCTGCTGCGGACCAACGGCTTCGCGGTCACGATTCGAAACATCGCCGAACTCGATCGCTCGCGCTATGCCGTGCCTGCCGCGCTGCGCTCATGCCACACCGCCATCATCGATGGTCACATCGTCGAGGGACACGTTCCAATCGCGGACGTTGAACGGATGTTGAAGCAGGGCGCGGCCGTGACGGGACTGGCCGTGCCGGGCATGCCGATCGGCTCGCCCGGAATGGAAGTTCCGGGGACAGCGGCGCAGCCTTTCAACGTGCTCGCGTTCGACAAGACGGGCAGCAGTCGCGTCTTCGCGAGCTACGGACGATAAAACTCAATTCAAAATTCAAAATTCAAAATTCAAACAGTACGTGGATCGCGTCAACGGAGTGAATGTCGCCGCGATATTCACCACAACGTGTTTGCATTTTGCATTTTTGAATTTTGCATTTACCTCATCGCCGCGACGACGAGCGCAACGACTGCCACGATAAACGCCAGTCCGGCAAGACCGACAGCGTAGGCGAGCAATCGCGAGACGTGCTGCGCGGTGGCTTCGGCGATCGAACCGTGGCCGGTGGCGTCGAGCGCGCTGTCGGCAAAAACGCTCTGACGCATCACCAGCTTGCCGGCGAGGACCGATTCAATACCGGCGGTGAGGTCGTTCTGGTGGATGCGCTTGCCGGAATCGGGGCCTGGCCGCGCGGCGGCGCTAAGCGCGGCCTTCAGCACCGCATTGCGGATGTCGCCTCCGCTCACTTCATATCTGCCTGCGAGCTCGCGGAAGTTGACATCGGCCGCCAACGGCGTCCGCGTCGGATGCAGCTGCACGCGCCAGATCTGTTCGCGCTCGGCGGGCCCGGGCATTTCGAACAATACATGTGTTCGTATCCGGCGTTCGAATGCAGGATCGAAATTCGCTGCCAGGTTGGTCGCGAAGATGACGACGCCGTTGTACCACTCGAGCTCCTGAAGCAGCACGCTGACGACGGTGTTCGATTCGCGCTGGAACCCGGTATCGAGCGAGGTCGAACGCTTCGAGGCGATCGCGTCCGCCTCGTCGAAGAACAGTACGGCGGCTTCTTCCCGCGCGGTCCGGAAGATTGCCGCGACGTTCTTCGGCGTTTCACCCATCCACAACGATTCGAGCTCCGCGTACCGCACGAGCAGCAGCCGACGACCGAGCGAATGAGCGAGCGCTTCGGCGCAGATCGTCTTTCCCGTGCCTGGGGCCCCCGCGAAGTTGAAGGCCAGTGCGAGCCCAGTTGGATGGCGTTCGCCAAGACCCCAGCGATTGAAGATGAGGTCGTGCTGCGTGACCTGGGCGAGCGCCTCGTCGAGCGCGCGGCGCGTCGCCGCCGGCAGAATGACATCGTCGAAGGTCCGGCGAGGAACGATCGACTCAACGGCGCGGCGGCCCGGCGCTCCAAACAGCCTGGTAAAAGAAAGGGGCGGCATTTCTCCTTCAGTATGCAGGACGCATGCGTTGTTCCGCGAACGGAACAGGTCCGACCCGTTCAGCTCGAAACGGCCCCGGAACACATCCTGCACCACAAAACCTCTGGAGTGCTAAGAGGAGAAAAGAACACATGAGCCGTACCGTACTTGTGGCATTCGTGGCGGCGGCACTATCCGCGCCGGCATTCGCGCAGGATTCGAAAGTGAAGTCGCGCACCGATATCAAAGCCGACGACGCCAAGGTAATCAGCATGGTTGGTTGCCTTCGAAGCGACCCGAGAACCAATGGCTACTCGCTTGTCGGCCACATCGCCGCTGCCGGCGATGATGTCACGGCAAAGTCGAGGGTGAAGACCGACGTCGACAAGGACAAGACGACGGTCGAGGGGAAAACTGAAGTCAAGGGCGACAAGGACAAGAAAGCGGTCGCCACGGCGGGTGACATCGCGACCTATGCGCTGCTCGCCGCGCCGGACGTGAACCTTGCGCCGAACGTCGGCCAGCAGGTGCAGATCTCGGCGCTGCAGGTCGAGAAGGGACACGGCGATGCAGAGGTGAAGATCAAGGATCAGACGAAGGTCGAACGCGAGAATGCGCCGGATTCGAAATCGGATTCGAAGACGAAGCTCGAGCTTCCGCGATCCGCGAACGCTGCGTACACCGTTGTCTCGGTGAAATCGCTCGGCACGGCCTGCGCGAGGTAATTACTCTCGCTGGCGGTTCGAGGGGTTCGGGGTTCGCAGGTTCGCACCCGCGAACCCACGCACCCCCGAATCCTATACTCAGGGTCTATGACCCTGTTTCCCACAACGCTCGTCGGCAGCTACCCTCAACCCGAATGGCTCATCGATCGCGCGAAGCTCGCCGGACGCTTTCCGCCGCGCGTACGCGCGCAGGAGTTGTGGCGCATCCCGGAGCCGTGGCTCGCCGAAGCGCAGAACGATGCCACGCTGCTCGCCATTCGCGCGCAGGAGGAGGCAGGCCTCGACATCGTGACCGACGGCGAAATCCGCCGCGAGAGCTATTCGAACCGGTTCGCGACGGCGCTCGACGGCATCGACCTCGACAATCCCGGAACCGCTCTTGATCGATCCGGCCATCCGAACCCCGTGCCGCGCATCGTCGGCAAAATCAGGCGTCGCCATCCCGTCGAGGTCGACGACCTCGAGTTTCTGAAGGCGCATACGACGCGCAAGACGAAGATCACGGTCCCCGGTCCGTTCACGATGTCGCAACAGGCGCAGAACGACTACTACCAGAGCGACGAAGACGCAGCGATGGACTACGCCGAGGCGGTGAACGCGGAGATACGAGATCTATTTGCCGCCGGCGCCGATGTCGTGCAAATCGACGAGCCCTACATGCAGGCGCGCCCCGAGAAGGCGCGGCAATACGGGTTGAACGCACTGAACCGTGCGCTCGAGGGGATCACGGGAACCACGTGCGTGCATATCTGCTTCGGGTATGCCGCGATCATCCACCAACGCCCCTCCGGCTATTCGTTCCTGCCGGAGCTCTCGCAGTGCCGCTGTAAGCAGATTTCCATCGAGACGGCCCAGTCGAATCTCGACTGCGCGGTGCTGCGCGAATTGCCAGGCAAGCAGATTCTCCTCGGCACGATCAACCTTTCCGACATGAACGTCGAGCATCCCGAGACCGTCGCGAACCGCATTCGTCGCGCGCTGCCGTTCACCGCGGCCGAAAACATCATCGTCTCGACCGACTGCGGGATGAAGTACCTGCCGCGGGAGGTGGCGTCCGGCAAACTCCGTGCGCTGGTAAAGGGCGCGGAGATCATGCGGCGCGAAGTGGCCTGACGCAGTCGTTCGGGGAGGCGTTCGCGGGTTAGGTCGATTTCCTGCGTGCGACGTTCACCTCGCTGCACGCGTACAACACGTCGATGAACTTCTGATATCCCGCCTTGCCCACCACGAACGGGTTGGCATCGCCCTTCTTGCGCGTCTCGAGGTTGTCGAGCCACGCCTGCAGCGGCAGCATCAGCGGGTGATTCTGCACGACGACCTCGACGCCAGCTTTCCTCGTTTCAGCCCTGAAGTGATCGACAGACTTGACGTAGGTGGCGAGTCCCTCGTCGGAGATGGGGCCGGGCGTCAGAATCGTTCCGCCATATAGCGCGGCAACACGCGTCCGGCCGCCGTCTTTGACCGGGAAGATGTAGCCCGTGGACCCGGGGGTGTGGCCAGGAATCGAGACCGGCGTCATCTTGAAGTCGCCGAGCACGATTGGCTGTCCTTCGGACGCGACCCGGTCGCGTTTGGGCGCTCCCTGTGGTGGCGGCGTCGGCTGTCCGTTGCGGCCGAGCGGCGGATTTTCAATCAGGTTCCAGTCGGCAGCCGACAGATAGACCTTCGTCCCGTATTTCTCCTGGAAGTACGCGGTGTTACCGAAGTGATCGGCGTGTCCGTGGCCGAGCACGATGACCTTGACGTCCGCAGGGTTCAACCCGAGCGCCATGAATCCGGGCAGCAGCTGGTTGTTCAGGTTTGCGGCGGGTAAGGAGTCGATCATCAGGAGGCCAACGTTGGTCTGCACGACATAGACGGCCGTCCCCTGGTTCCCGATGATGGAGACGTTGTCGAAGATCCTCGTTGGCTTGATTGACGGATCTGTGGCGGCATTCGCGCGCGGTGTCTCGCAGAAGAAGCGCTCTTCATCCGCCCACTGCGGGCCCGCGGTCTTCCTGGCCTTCTCGAGCATCGCCTGCACTGCCGGCGAGTCAGGTTTCGGCGGTGCGGCAGGCGCCTGCCCCTGCGCGTGTGCCAGCAACGAGAAGGCGATGGAGATCACGACGCCATAGGCGAATCGGTGCACTGACATGTTCGTGGCCCTTCAGCGACGCGAGCGCGAGACGCGCGGACTCGTGCCCACCTGTTCGTAGAGGAATCCGTCAGCCGGCCGTTCGAGCCGCCAGACGTAGAGCAACGGCGTGCGATCGCGACCCGGACTGCCGCTGACGACGACGCGATCGCCGACGTTGAAAGTGGTCGGCGTCATACCGACGTTCTGCAGCTCCCAGCGATTGTCGAGTTCCGCCTTCCACGACTGCGTGGTTCCGCTGGTCGCCGTCACGTCGACGACGACGAACGGATGCGGGTTGACGAACTGGTATTGAGCGATGATGCCGTCGAGCGTGACGCGCCGGCTCTGATCGTACATGCCGGCAATCGAGTGGTGCGCGTCCGCTGTAACAGCGATGACGGACAGGACGGCGGACGCGATGAACAGCCGGACGCGCACGCGAATTTCCCGCGGCCTATTTTAGTGAGTTTGCGACCGATGCCAGCGCGGCATTCGCGCACTTCTCGTCGCCCTCCTGGTTCGGCGACCCACTGATCCCAAGCGCGCCAATCGTCTCGTTGCCGATATTGATCGGCACCCCGCCACCGAGCGGGATCACGTCGGCGAGGAACCGCTGACCTGACAGATCGGTCGGACCGTTGGTGCGTTTGGCCACCTCCATCGACGGCACCTTGAACGTTCTGGACGTGTACGCCTTCCGTCGCGCGAGATCAGCATTGTGGGGATTGGCCGTGTCCGCCCGCAGCAGCACTTTGAGGTCGCCGGCGCGATCGACGACCGCGACCGTCACGTCGAAGCCGTCCGCCTTGCACGCGGTCATCGCCGCCTGCGCCACACTCAGCGCGAGCTGCAATGAGATGTTCCGTTCAGTAAGAACCTGCGCACCCGCGCCAAGCGGCGACAGCGCGACGATCGCGGCGACCACGAACGTAGATTTGAGCTGCACGAACGTCTCCTTTTTTCGTCGAGGCGGATTTCCGTAGAGGCGGACCTTAAGGTCCGCCTCTACACTCTCTGCCGCCCCTAGTTCGTCGCCGGTCCGCCCGCCGCCTTCTCGAGTTCGGCGACGTTCGTCGTTCGATTGCCGTGGAACGGCGCGATCGTCTGGACGTCCAGCTTGAGTCGCTTGATGTTGTCGTTGAGCGCCTTGGCATATACCACTGCCGGAGGAATCAGCGGCGCACCTGCCTGTGCGGGCGGCGTGAACGCGTCAGGCTCGCCAAGAATCTTCTCCGCGGGCAAATAGACGATCAGCATGTCGCCGGTGTGCTCGTAGCCCTGGAGACGATGCAGTTCGATGACCCGCTTGCCGTCCGTCAGACGTCCGTCGTCGCCAACGGTCTGGATCTTCACGGCCTTTTTCGACGTGGCCTCGCGATCCGGGGCAATCGTGTGCGGCGTCTTCGCGACGCGCTCGAGGAACGCCTTGTTCGACTGGTGCGTCACGATCGTCGCGCCTTCGTCGATCGCCGCGCGGATTCCGCCGAGATGATCCCAGTGGTGATGTGAGGTCACCACGTAGCGAATGGGCTTGTTCGGGATGAGCTCCTTGGCTTTTGCCAGCACGGCCTCGCCGCGCGCCTGATTGTTCGGCGTGTCGACGACGACGATGTGGTCGGCCATCTCGATCGCGAAGCTGTGATGCGTGCCGCCGGTCAGGTAGTAGACGCCCTCGGCCAGCTTCTGCGACTCGACGCGGATCGGAGGTGGCTGGAACGCGCGGACGTTCTGCGGCACCTCGATATCGACGGTTGGGTTGACGGTGACTGCGGAGAACGTGATGTCGTACGCCGGATAACCGTCCTGCGTCTGCACCATGCGCCCGGGGTGCTGGATGCCGCCGAAGTCGCGGTATCCGGAGTAGGTCGTCTCGATCAACATGTCGCCCACGATCGACTGATCGATCCAGGTTCGGACTTTTTCGACCTGTCCCTGCCCGTTGATGGTGCCCTCAACCTTGTACTTGCCGCCGACCGTAAAGGCGACCGTGTTGCCCTTGGTCGTCGCGTTATTGGCGAGCGCCGCTTTGACGAAGCCGATCGGCGAGGTCCAGATGCCGAGCATCCGCTCGGGTGCGGCATCGGGATTGGGCTGTGGCATCGGCGCGGGCGCTCCCGCAGCGGCGTTGGCCGGCGGCACCGGGACGTTCCATGCGTAGTTGCCGCTGACGACCTGTATCTGACGCTGTTCGCCGAAGAAGGGCGCGCCGCCGCCTTTCGGCATCACCGCCCCGCTTTCGCGGACCAGTTCAACGCGCATGCTGGCGGTGTCGTAGTTGACGAGCGCCGTGAAGCTCTTCACCGTGACGCGCGGCCACGGCTCGGAGCTGGTGTAGTTCTGTCCAACCGAGAAGTTGGCGCCGGAGCCGGTGACCTGCAGAGTTTTAATCTTCGCGACGCCAAGCTTGTCGGCGGCGTTCTGCAGTGCCCCCTGCTGGGCGCCGACAGCGGACGTCAGTACGAGAAAGCCGAGCACGGCTAAAGCGATGTGACTGCGCATGATGGTTCTCCCTGAAGACGGGCTCAGCCATGAGCCTTGAGGCTTGAGCCAAAAGAATCGCCTGGACGGCCGCTTAGTATACTGCGCGACTATGACCACCGTTACACACTCGCCCGTGGAGAAGACCGTCGTCCCCTCGAAGGTGCTGATTGGCGGCAGCGCCGTCGAGAGCGCGGACGGCCGGTACATCGACATCGAAAATCCCGCGACACGCCGCGTGATTGCGCAGGTGCCGCGCGGTGGCGAGGCCGACATCGATGCCGCCGTTCGAGCGGCCGCGGCCGCCTTCGACGCGTGGAAGCGTGTGACGCCGAAGGATCGGGGGCGGATGCTTCTGCGCATCGCGGATCTGGTCGAGGCGGAGACCGAATCGCTCGCGCGCACCGTTGCGCTCGAAACGGGCAACGCCATCCGCACGCAGGCGCGTCCCGAGGTCAAGAGCACGGCCGAGGTAATCCGCTACTACGGCGGTTTGGCCGGCGAGACCAAGGGTGAGACGGTGCCGCTCGGCGAGCACGTGTTGAGCTACACACGCCGCGAGCCGATTGGCGTCGTCGGCGGCATCGTTCCGTGGAATGCGCCAGTTGTGCTCGGCACGTTGAAGATCGCGATGGCGATTGCGGCTGGCAACACGCTGGTGCTGAAAGCGGCGGAGGATGCCCCGCTCGGTCTGCTCCGTGTCGCGCAGATCTGCAACGACCATCTCCCGCCGGGAGTCTTGAACCTGATAACCGGGTACGGCGAGGAAGCAGGCGCCGCGATCGCGCGTCATCCCCTCGTGCGGAAGCTGTCCTTCACGGGATCGACCGAAGTCGGCAAGTTGATCATGCACGCGGCGGCCGACCGCATCGTTCCCGTCTCACTCGAGCTGGGCGGGAAGAGTCCCGCAATTGTGTTTCCCGATGCGGACGAACAGCGGACCGTCGACGGCGTCATCACCGGAATGCGCGTAACACGCCAGGGTCAATCGTGCACCGCGGGGTCGCGGCTCTTCCTGCATCGGTCCATCTTTGACTCGTTCCTCTCCAAGCTGACGGCAACGCTCCAGAAGTTCAAGATCGGCGATCCGACGGATGAAGCGACCGATATGGGAGCCATCATCAATCGCAAACAGTTCGATCGCGTCTGTGGCTACATTACCGACGGCATGCAGCAGAAAGGCGCACGCCTCGCCCTAGGAGGATTGCCACCGAAAGAAGGACCGCTGGCGAGCGGCTATTTCGTCCAGCCGACCGTGTTCTCCGACGTGAGCAACGACTGGCGCATTGCGCGCGAAGAGATCTTCGGGCCGGTGATGGTGGCCATTCCGTGGGACGACGAGCGCGACGCGATCCGCATGGCCAACGACAGCCACTACGGTCTGGCGGCGTACGTGTGGACGCGCGATATCAGCAAGGCGATTAATACGGCTCACGCGATCGAGTCTGGCTGGGTCCAGATCAACCAAGGACTCGGTCAGTTTCCCGGGCAGTCCTATGGTGGGTACAAGCAAAGCGGCATCGGTCGCGAGTATTCACTCGAAGGGATGCTCGACAGTTATACGCAACGGAAGAGCGTCACCATCAACCTCCAGTGGTGAATGTGAGCCCGAAGTCCTGAGCCACGCGAAACGGCACAAGTACTGCGACGGACTGTCCACAGGAGGAGAGTTATGGTGCGTGGACTTGTTCTCGCGGGTTTGCTGGCTCTTGCGCCCAGCATCGCAATGGCCCAGCAGCCGTGTACGACCGATGCGCGTCAGGTCGTCAATGAGCTGTACCGCCACATCCTGGAGCGCGGAGCGGACGCAGGCAGCCAGGGATGGGTGGACCGGTTGAACAACGGGACAACCGTTCGCGAAATCGTGCGGCAGATTGCGCAGTCACCGGAGCATATGTCGCGGTTCCAGAATGCGGGTGAAGGCGCGACGGCCAATCGCAATGCTGTTGGAACGATGTACCGCCACCTGCTGGCCCGTCAGCCTGACGGCGGCGGCTTGGACGCGATGACCAATCTGGCGAATCAGCGTGGTATGGGCGCAGTCGTCGACCAGATCATCAACTCAGACGAGTACAACCGAACCTATGGCGACTGGGGCGTGCCGGGTTCCGGCGGCTTGGTGTTCTGCCGCTCGGGCAACAACAGCAACAACAGCACAGCACAGAACAACACGTCGAACGTCAACCGTTCGCAGATGCGGTTTCGTGATCTCGATCGCAACGGCAACGGCATGATCGAGCGCGGCGAATGGCGCGGCAGCCCGCGATCGTTCCAGATTCATGACTGGAACAACGATGGGGTGCTGTCGGGCGATGAGGTACGGACCGGCGCGGCGCCGCCATCCGATTCGCTAGAAGCGGAAGACTACAACATGTCTCCCGGCGATCGATTTGCCTACCTTGACTTCAACAATAACGGCTACATCGATCGCAACGAGTGGGACGGCAGCCTCGATACGTTCTATCAGCTCGACCGAAACGGCGACAACCGGATCGCTAGAGCTGAATTGAACGCAGGTCGCAGGGCGACGTTCGCGACGCTGGACGTCAATGGCGACAACCGCATCACGCTCGGCGAATGGCAGTGGTCACATCGAAGTTTCGACGAGATGGACAGCAACGGCGATGGTGTGATTACCCGCACCGAGTTCCGACCCGGGGCGGTTCCGACGACAGGCCGGTAATCCGGTCCGATTCATGGCGGTTCGTAGTTCGGGGGTTCGGGGGTTCGCAGCGTCATCGCCGAACCCCCGAACCTTCGTCCTTTATTTCGTAGCCGCCGCCACCTGCGTCCTCACCGGCTGACCCTTGGGAATGATGAAGGTCGCTATCGCCTTCGTCGTCACCGTCTCCTTGTTGATTCCCTCGTGCACTTTTCCGGCATCGACGAAAAACGACTGGCCGGCCTTGTAGGTCGTCGTCGGCTTCCCCTCGTAATCGAGCGTGATCGCTCCTTCGAGCACGTGAATCATCGCTGTGCCGGGATGGGTGTGCCGACCCTCGCGGCCTCCCGCGGGGATTTCCACCGCCACCAGGACCGCTTCGTAGCCGGGAGCTGACGTCTCGTGCTGCAGGAGCACCGTCCTCTTCACTGCCGGTGCCTGCGCGTGCGTGACTTGCGTGGACAAGAATGCGAGTGCCGCGATGGCGGCCAGAACAAAGACGCGACGGATGCTCATTGGCGCTCTCCTGATTGGCGGTAATGTTATGCCATGCGCAAAGCCATCGTCATAGTTGTCGCGCTGCTCGTCGCTCCGCAGGCCGGCATCGCGCCCGCGGCGCAGGCCAACGGCAGCCTTCGGCTCTATATCGCGCGGCACGGTGAGACCGACTGGAACGTGCTGCATCGGCTGCAGGGATGGACCGATCGTCCTCTCAACGAGACCGGGCGGAGGCAGGCGGTGGCGCTCGCGGACACGCTGAAAGGCATCCAGCTCGATGCCATTTACTCCAGCACGCTGTCGCGAAGCCGCGATACCGCGACAACGGTTGCAGGCAAGACGATGACCGTGAAGAGTCTCGACGGCCTGCGCGAGCGCAACTATGGCCATTTCCAGGGCGGCTCCGACACCGCGCCTGAATATCTGCGGCGCTTGAATGATTGGAACGATCGCCTCGACGATGGGGAATCGCTGAATCAGCTGCTGGCGCGGTCGGCCGACAGCCTGACGCAGATTCGACGCGAGCATCGTTCCGGCAACGTTCTCATCGTCGCTCACCGAATCACGAACCAGATGTTGCTCCGTGCGCTGCTCGGCCTCACGCCGGAGCAGACGGTGAAAATCGTGCAGGACAACGACGAGGTCTACCTGGTCGAACTCGATCCAGGCGCGAAACCACGATTGTGGAAATTGATTCGGGAGAAGAATCTCGGGGACCTATAATCGGCCGCGTCAGGAGGCCCCCCATGCGATCGATATCTCGACACGCCGTGGTGCTCGGCGCCGCGCTGATCTCCGCATTCACCTTCCACGAAATTCGCACATACGGTCAGGCATCAAACGAGTTCCCGAATCCTTACAAGATAGAAAATTTCGGACAGCTTCCCGGCGGCCGCAAGATGGGCCAGATCTATGGCATCGACATCGATCGTGACGGCAAGTCCGTCTGGGTCTTTGAACGATGCGGCGGCGCCACATGCGACGGCTCGAACCTGCCGCCGCTTTTGAAATTCGATTCCTCGGGCCGCCTGGTCGCCAGCTTCGGCGCCGGCATGTTCGTCTACCCGCACGGTCTGTACGTCGATGCGGACGACAACATCTGGGTGACCGACGGCCAGGCGAAGAACGGCAAGGGGCAGCAGGTCTTCAAGATCAGTCCGACGGGACGTGTCCTGATGACGCTCGGCCAGGCGGGTGTTGCGGGAGATGGCCCTGACGTCTTCAACCGCCCGTCCGATGTGCTCGTGGCGCCGAACGGCAGCATATTCGTGGCCGACGGTCACGGCGGCGACAGCAACGCGCGCATCGTCAAGTTCGACAAGGAAGGAAAGTTCATCAGGGCGTGGGGCCAGAAAGGACCGGCGTCCGGCGAATTCGAGACGCCTCACGGCCTCGTCCTGGATCCGCAGGGACGACTGCTCGTCGCCGATCGCGGCAACAGCCGCATTCAGGTGTTCGATCAGGACGGCAAGTTCATCACCGAGTGGAAACAGTGGGGGCGTCCGAGCGGCATCGCCCTCGATCGCAACGGGCTGCTCTATGCGGCCGATTCGGAATCGGGAACCGCGAACGTCAACCCCACCGTCAAGCGCGGAGTACGTATCGGCGGACTACGCGACGGCAAGATCCGGTTCTTCGTTTCCGATCCGGAGCCGACGGACCTACCGGGCGGCGGCGGACGGGAAGGGATCGCAGTCGACCGCGACGGCGTCGTCTATCTCGCGAAGACTGGAGCTGGTGGCTTGTATCGGTATACAAAGACGAACGGCACCAATACGACGCGCTGAAAACGAGGAACCTCCCACCTCGACAGGACGGCGACCGGCATTCGTTTCTTGCATGCGACGAGCTAGCAGGACCGCACCGGGAGGTGCAGCATGGCAAAGGTGCTCAAATGCGGCGAAGTATTCTCCGGTTGCGACACGGTGATCTACGGGAAGGATGAAGACGAAGTCCTCGCGAAAGAAGAGGAACACGCCCGCGCAGATCACAACATGACCATGATTCCGATGGACACCATCAAGGAGATGGCCAATCACATCCGCGACGGCGCCGCACCGCGCCGCCGCTGGTTTGGATTCCGGTAGCGACCTACTTCAGGCCGAGGCGTTTCTTGTAGTCGGGCCACTCGCGTTTCAACTGCAGGAACGCCTCGATATCGTCGCATCTGAGAAACGGATTGCTCGCCTTCTCGAGCGCGATCGTCGAGCTTGGCCTCGCGCCGTAATCGTGACCAGGCCAGACGGTCGTGTCGTCGGGAAAGGTGGCGAGCACGCGCTGGAGGCTGAGCCACTCGATGCGCGCGTCTTCGTCGCTTCTCGTGCCGCCAACCTTGCCCACGAAAATCAAGTCGCCCGTCACCAGAATCCGGTGCACAGCCTCGAACACGACGATGTGATCCGCGGCATGGCCGGGCACGTGCATGAACTGCAGCCTGAGCGAGCCGATCGTCAATTCATCGCCGTCTGAAATCGAGAGGCCGGGACACGACGGACACGCCGGATGCGCAGCCAGCGCCGCACCGGTCAACGAGGCGGCGGTCGCGTTACCGTTGATGTGGTCCTCGTGACCGTGCGTATTGATGATGTGCGTGACGGTCAGCTGCTGTTCGTCCGCGCGTGCCACGAAAGCCTCTGGCGAATACGACGGATCGATCAGCACCGCCTGGCGAACGTCGCGATCGCCGAGCAGGTACCCGAAATTCCGGTCGCCGCCGGCGCGAATCTGTTCGAAGACGAGCTCCATCGGGTGGATGATAATGGATGCCATGACCGCATCGGCGCCGGAGAAGTCGAGTCCGGTTTCATTACTTCCCGTTTTCCTCATCGTTCTCGTGGACGTGTTCGGGATGACGCTCGTCATCCCGCTGCTGGCGATCTACGCGGAGACCTTTCATGCGACACCGCTGCAGGCGACGATGCTGGTGTCGGTGTTTGCCGCGTGCCAGCTGATTTCCGGTCCGGTGATTGGGCACATCTCGGACCGCGTCGGCCGGAAACGGATGCTGTTGGTCAGCCAGGTCGGCACCTTCATCGGTTTCATCGTGATGGCGCGTGCGCAGGCGCTCTGGATGCTCTACATCGCGCGCATTCTCGACGGCGCGACGGCGGGCAACCTGTCTCTCGCTCAGGCGTACATCTCCGATCACACGGAGCCAGGCCAGCGAGCGAAGTCATTTGGGCTGATTGGGATCGCGTTCGGCGTCGGATTCTTCATCGGGCCGTCGCTCACCGGGTTTCTGTCGGCGAAGTACGGCATGACCACTCCGATCTACCTGGCAGCGGTGATGTCGGCGACCAGCATCTTCTGCACGGCGACGCTGCTCAAAGGGGGGCCGCAGTCGCACCATGCGTTCGACGATCGTGAAGCGGCGCTGCGTTGGAGGACCTACGCGAAGTATTTCGGGCGGCCCGGTCTTCGCGAGCGGTTGCTGCAGTTCCTCTTCTTCATCACCTCGTTCTCGCTGTTCATCTCGGGATTCGCGCTCTTCGCCGAGCGCCGCTTCACCTATCAGGGACATCCGTTCGGTCCTCGCGAGATCGGATACGTGTTCGGCTATGTCGGCTTTCTCGGCATCATTCTCCAGGGCGGGCTCATCGGCAGGCTGGTGAAACGATTTGGAGAGTCGACGCTGGTGGCGGCCGGATTCATCGCGCTCGTGATTGGCTATTTCGGCCTCGGCATCGCCTCGTCGTTCTCCTTGTTGATGTTCGCCGGCACGCTGGCCGCGTTCGGCAACGGCGTCATCCGTCCGGCGCTGACGAGCCTCGTCACGCAACAGGCGGGAAGACAGGAACAGGGAGTGGTGCTTGGCATCACGCAGTCGCTGATGTCGATGGCGTCGATCGTCACGCCGATCGTCGGCGGACTGCTGATTGAGCGGCAGATGCTGAAAGAGTGGGCGTGGGCGGCCGCCGGGCTGGCGGCCGTCGGTGTGGCGCTGTCGCGCGAAGGCCTGCCGTTTTACGCGACCGCTTCGGCCGATTCGATCGGCGCTCCCTGATAGGAGACGTCCACCGGCGCCGCGAGCCGCATCGTGTTCATCACCTGGCACGCTCGGCTGGCGAGCGTGACCAGCTTGCGTGCGAGATCGGCGTCGGCACAGTCCGCCGTCACGTCCACCGTAAAGCCCGTAAACCGTTCGGGACTGCCATCGAGGGTGCCGGTGACCGCCACCTTGACGTTCGTCATGGCGGCCTCACGCGCGCGGATGGCGGCAAGAAGGTGGCTGGTGAAGCAGCCACCGAGCGCGACCAGCTGATACTCACCGCCGGCGGGTCCCAGGTCGAATCCGCCTTTCGCGATTCCGCGATCGACGAGGACCGTATGCGAGCGGACGACGGCTCGCGAAGTCGTGTGATTGACGTGCTCGATCGTGGCTTTGAACGTCGTGCTCATGCCCGAGAGTCTAACGGAAAATCCCAAATCCCAAATCCCAAGCTCCAAATCCCAATCAGTCTCGACCTTGCGATTTGCTTTGGGTCTTGGATTTGGGGCTTGGGATTTGGGATTTGGGATTTATACAGGCTGTCCCCGGATCACACGGATGAGCAGGAACACGATTGCCACCACAAGAAGGATGTGTAGCCATCCGCCGAGCGTGGTCGATGTAATCATCCCCAGGAACCACAGCACGATAAGCAGGATGACGAGAAACATCATGATCGGGTCCCTCCAGGCGGACCTGAAGGTCCGCCTCTACGACCGCCCTCCAGGCGGACCTAAAGGTCCGCCTCTACAACCGTTTCGCCTCTACGACCGTAGAGGCCGACCTTCAGGTCGGCCTAGCAGAACCTATGCCGCGACGATGCGGTTGCGCAGGATGCCGATTCCCTCGACTTCGGTTTCCATCACGTCGCCGACCTGCAGCCACTCCTGCGGCGTTCGACCCATACCGACGCCCTCGGGCGTACCTGTGGCGAGGATGTCGCCCGGCTCCAGCGTGCAGCCGCGCGAGAGCACCTCGATGGTCTGATCGATTGGGAAGATCATGTCCATCGTGTTGCCGTTCTGCTTCTCGATGCCGTTGACCCGAAGCTTCACCGCCTTGCGGTGCGCGTCGCCGAATTCGTCGGCGGTGATGACCACCGGTCCCATGGGACAGAACGTGTCGAGGCTCTTTCCCTTGAAGAACTGCAGGTGCGCGTTCTGAAGATCGCGCGCCGTCACGTCGTTGATGACCGTGTAGCCGAACACGTGCGACATCGCGCGGTCGCGCGGGATGTTTTTCCCACCCCTGCCGATAATGACCGCGAGCTCCGCCTCCCAGTCCACCTGCTGCGTGACGTTACGATCCCACACGATGTCGTCGAACGGCCCGATCACCGTGGTCGGCGCTTTCGTGAAGAAGACGGGATGCGTTGGCAGTTTGAAATCCTGGCCGCGCGCGCTCGTGGCCTCGCGCACGTGACCGGCGTAATTGCGGCCGAGACAGAACACATTCTTGCTGGGTCGTGGAATCGGCGCATGCCAGCGGATGTCATCGGCATTTCGTTGCGCGACACGCTTCAACGTCGATCCACCCGAGAGTGGTTTGGTGATGCTCCGCCAGGCGTCGGGCCCGGCCGCAATCAACGCGAGCAGGCTCGGGAACTCCGGGACTTCTAGAACGCGATCACCGTCGAGGACACCGAGGCGATGAGTGTTGTCGTTCGGAAGAGAAAAGGTCAGGTACCGCACGCGGCTGAGTATACTCGGCGGTCTATGCGTCTATGTCGATTCGGCGATAACCGCCTCGGGCTTGTTGAAACGGATGGCATCCGCGACGTGACCGCGGCGCTCGACGTCATCCCTCTGCATCGATATCCATTTCCGCCCGGCGACATGCTGATTGGAAATCTCGGGAGGCTGACCGCGCGCGCCAGGGAGCTGGCGAAGAGCGCGCCGCTGCTGCCCATCGAATCGCTGGCACTGCTCAGTCCAGTCGCGAACCCGAGCAAGATCATCGGCGCGCCGATGAATTACCGCACGGGGCAGGACGAGGCGGCGGTCGCGGCGGCGCTGTCGATTGGCCTCTTCCTCAAGGCGAACGGATCGCTGGCCGGCGCCAGCGAAGGCATCGCGCTGCGAATGCGGGAACGCCAGATCGATTACGAGGTCGAGTTGGGCGTCGTCGTCGGGACGCAGGCATCCAATGTGAAACGCGAGGATGCGCTGCAGTACGTTGGCGGCTACGCGGTGGCGCTCGACATCACGCCGCACGGCAAGGAGGAGCGTAGTCTCAGGAAGTCGTGCGAGACCTATACGGTCCTTGGTCCCTGGCTGGTGACCGCGGACGAAATTCCCGAACCGGGAAACCTCGACCTGCAGCTCGATGTCAACGGTGAACGCCGCCAGCAAGGCAACACCCGCCAGATGATTCGCGACGTTCCCGGCCTGATCTCGTACGCCTCGTCGTTCTACACGCTGTATCCCGGCGACATTTTCCTCAGCGGCACACCCGCAGGCGTCGGGCCGCTGAAGCCAGGCGACGAACTGGTCGCAACGATCGAGAAGATCGGGACGATGAAGGTTTCCGTGCGGGCGTCTGGAAACTGACGTCGCGGTTCGCAGGTCCGGCTAAAGCCGGACCCCACCGGCGATGACCGCCGGATCCAGTCACCGTCCGGCTTACGGCCGGATCTCCGTGGGGTCCGCCTTCAGGCGGACCTCAAAAAATCGACCGAACTCTCATCAATCTCCGCGCGGCTGGCGTATTGGCGTACCCTCCGGCGCCACTCGCAGATACTGCGGCGGCCACGGCAACTTCACCCCAAGTTGCTGCGCCGCGTGCAGCGGGAAATACGGGTCGCGCAGCATCTCGCGCGCGAGCAGCACGCAATCCGCCTTTTCCTGCCTGACGATTTCATCCGCCTGTTGCGCGCTGGTGATGAGACCCACTGCGCCGGTGGCGATGCGTGCGTCGCGCCGGATTCGCTCCGCGAACGGCACTTGATAGCCGGGCGCGACTCGGATCTGCTGATTCATCGCCAGTCCACCAGATGAACAGTCGATCAGATCGACGCCGTGCTCGCGTACGCG
>Ga0134127_10001210_pt1 | contig 19678 bp, 7 predicted proteins | sample KB31753_FD_96459 | JGI IMG/M metagenome (GOLD analysis project Ga0134127, IMG submission 96459) | Terrestrial soil microbial communities with excess Nitrogen fertilizer from Kellogg Biological Station, Michigan, USA - KB3-175-3 | ecosystem: Environmental > Terrestrial > Soil > Unclassified ... | reverse complement strand
TCCATTACCAAATCCACAACGATGACCGGCAATTTCAACTTCCACTATGATGAGAGCCTCATTAACCTCACCACCCTGGGCGGCTACGACGCCGTTTCCTGGCTGGAGATGTAGGCCATTCGCCTGAAGCTGGAACGCATCGCGGACTTGGAACAGAAGCTCGCGAGCTGGAGCAAAAATCCTGGAGCAGAAATCCATCCGATGAAGTCCGGCTCACCCGTGGCAAAATGAAAGTTCGCAGATGGCGACACCGCGAGAGGCGGAACGATTGATTTGATCCTTCGTTTGGACGGCCCAGCCGGCGGCGGCGAGCATCGCGTCGATTTTCTCGCGGGCGCGTTGTTCTGGAGTCAGGCATTCTGAATTGGGAATCAAAAGCCGTGCAGGGGCCAACCAATGCCATCGCGATTTCGGCGGGCGGCTATGAGGAAAGCAAGAAGTGTCGATTTCATTGGGCGTGTAGAGAAGCCTAACGACCCAATATAGGTGATCGAGACCCCCCATCCCATGACCTGGTCATCGGCCTGGATCGCTCCGACCGCAAGGCCGACCTCTACCTCATCCAAACGGCCACTGGCCAAACCCAATCCCATACCCTGGAGACTTCTCCGGAGCAGCTCCAGGCCTGGTTGCTGGAGTTGCGCCAGCGTTATCCCAACGCTTCGGTGGCCATCTGTCTGGAACAGCCCGCCGGCCAGAATCCACCGAACGCGGTCGCGCCGCTGTTGCCGCGGACGTTGCGCTGCCCGAAACGGGTCGGTCAGCAGCCGGCACGGCCGTAATCGCCACAACCTCCAGCTTTGATGCTCTTCCCACCCAGGCGCTTGCCTCCCAACCCTGGTCAAGCCAGGTCAAACCAAGGCTGGTAATCGCGCGGAGTCCCGGGTATGCTGCGGCCCGTCGATCCCGAAAAAGGCAAGATGAAGTTCAACAAGTGGAGACCGGAGGCAATACGCATTCCTACGCTCGGCGCTCGACGTGTACCCGGGCTCCGCACGGCTTCGTTTTTCGCCCTTGGAGCTTCCTTCGGACCGATCATTCCGCTCTTCGTTCTTTTCCTGCTCCTGCTCCTGACTCAACCCTTCACGCTCCGCGCTCAACCCTCGCCCACGCCCAACCGTGTCGTCCACCTCGACGGCTCAAACAGCTTCGTGCACCTCCCGCCGAACATTTTCGACACGCTGACGCAGGCCACCGTCGAGGGCTGGGTAAAGTGGGAACGGGCGCGCTCGACCGACCGGTTATTCGATTTCGGAGAAAAGAATCGCGAAACCTACGTGCGGGCGGAAGGGCCGCAACTGAACTTCCTCATCACGGCACCGGACGGAATGCGTCACCGCGTCGAGGTGGCCGGGATCGTCCAGATCAACGAATGGTGCCACATCGCCGCGGTTAGCGGGCCGGGCGGAGCGAAGCTCTATTTCAATGGGGTCCTGGTGGGGAGTAACACCTACGCTGGCAGCTTTTCGGGGCTCAAAGGACAGCGGAACTATCTGGGCAAATCCAACTTCAGTTCGACCGATCCGACGACACGCGGGCAGATGGACGAGGTGCGCGTCTGGGAACACCCGCGCACCCCGGAGCAGATTCGCGAAAACCTGTTCAAGCCGCTGACCGGCGCAGAGCCCGGTCTTGTCGGGTATTGGAACTTCGATGACGGCACTGTGAAAGACCGCTCGCCAGGAAAGCATGACGGGACAGTGTTAGGCACTGCGCGGTTTTCCGAAGCAGCGCTCCCTGCGGGCCCATTACGCACAGTGCAGTTCGCCTGGCTTTCCGGAAAAGTCACCCGCCCGGATGGCGGCGCATTGACCAACCAGGAAGTGGCCGTGCGCCAGGGCGGCCGGCGAATCGCAAACCTCCGAACGGACCCGGCGGGGGAATACCGCGTGAGCATCGTCACCATCGAAGGCGCCGCGCCGCTCGAATTACTGGCCATGCGCGGCGACCTGGGCGGAGGCGAGTCGGGCCTGCAGTTAACCGTGGGCGAAGTGCGCCGTCTTGACCTGACCCTAAAGCCGACCCGGCTGGCGGGGACTTTGTTGGGACCGGACAACAAGCCACGGCAAGGCGTCCGAGTCGAGCTGGCGCCCGCCGACGGCGACGGGCCGGCCGTGACCAATTCCATCAGCGATACGCGGGGCGAGTTTCGCTTCGGCGCGGCGCCGCCCGGGCCATATGTCCTGCGAGCGATCACGGACGACGGCCCGATGTTGTTCGCGGACGGCCAGCCGGTCCAGATGAACTGGGGCACGGTGCGAACGAATCTCGAATTCAGGTTGCCCGCGGCGACGGCGCTTCCAACCGTGTCGGCTGGTGGCCGGATGAAATCCAGCCGCGTGCTGCATCTCACAAGTGAGGGCGGCTTTGTCGAACTGCCGCAGGACATTTTCACGAATCTCCACGAAATCACGGTCGAAGGGTGGGTGAAGTGGGAACGCTTTGCGGACAATTCCCGTTTCTTCGATTTTGGCGAGGCCTGGCATACCCTGAACGTCAAGAACGACGGGACGCGCGGCGACATCGTGTTCGATATGCTTCCGTCTGAATCGCAACGTGGCCGATTCCACATCCTCACCGGAGGCCTGCTGGAGGTCAACCGGTGGGTCCATATCGCGGCGGTCAATTCGAAGCAAGGGATGCGGCTGTATGTGGACGGGCGGTTGGCTGGAACGGACAATTCACCCGGAAGCCTGGCGGACCTTGGAGCCAAGCCACAGCGCAATTACTTTGGCCGGAGCAATTGGCATGGGCGGCCAGGTGCGACGGACGAAGATTTTGAAGGGCAGATGGACGAAATCCGCGTCTGGGACCACGCACGAACGACGCCACAGATTCGCACCAACCTGTTCGCGACGCTGACGGGGCGCGAACCGGGGCTGGTGGGGTATTGGAATTTCGACGACACCGCCCAGCCAGGCCGGGATTTGTCGCCGGGCGTGCATGCGGCGACCTTCAATGGGAGCGCGACCGTGGTCGAGGGGATGCGTCCGGATTCTTCCGATACCGTGCCTCGCTCCGGTAAGGTCCTGGAACTGAGTGGCGGCGGGCGCGTCGAACTCCCCGTCAACCTCCTATCAAACCGCAGCGAGGCCACCATCGAAGGCTGGGTGAAGTGGTCGCAGTTAGCAGACTGGTCGCGTTTCTTCAGCTTTGGAGAAGGCGACAATCGCGTGATGGTTTCCGTCGGAGGTGGTGGCGCCAACTCGCTGGCACTGACGCTGGATCAAAAGGTGGGTAACACCGCCGGAGGGTGGGTGGGAAAAAGTGTTGCCGCGCCCGGCACACTGCAAGCCGGCCAATGGATACATGTTGCGGCCGTGTTCTCCCAGACAGGGATGCAACTCTTCGCCAACGGGCAACCGGCTGGTTCAAACCCCGGAGGATTGCTTTCGCTCGTCACCAATCATTCTGAAAACGTATTGGGGTCGGGCTGGGGCGGCATCGCTCCGCTCCAGGGCGCCATGGACGACGTGCGCGTCTGGGACCATGCGCGAAGCGCTCTGGAAATTCGAAAGAACATGTTCACGCAGTTGTCGGGCCTGGAGCGGGGGTTGGTGGCGTGTTGGAATTTTGACGACGGCACGGCAAAGGACATCTCCACCAATCATCACGACGGTCGGCTCGCAGGCGCTGCACGCGTGGTCGAAGCGCATCTGCCGTATCAGCCGGACTCCGTGGAGGCAGCCGTCGGACGTGTGTTGCATTGCACGGGCACGAACAGTTACGTGGAACTGCCGCCGAATCTGTTCACCGACCTCGACGAGGCAACCGTCGAAGCGTGGGTGAAATGGGAAGCCAGCGGCGGCGGGGCGCATGCGTGGGATTTCGGAGGATTAGGCCGGCATTGCTACCTGCGTCAAAACTCTGGCCCGATTCTACTGTTCAGGATCGACAGTGCGACGGGGACAAAATACCAGATCGAAGTGGCGGGCATTCCGTACAACAACCGGTGGGGCCACGTCGCCGCCGTCACGGGCAAAGGCGGCATCCGCCTCTATTTCAACGGCACCCTTGTGGGTACGAATGAGTATGGCGGCAGCCTGTCAGCGCTGGGCCGGACGAACTATTACCTCGGTCGCACGGACAACAACTCATCCAACGCATTCCGGGGCGACATTGACGACGTGCGCGTGTGGCGCGGGATGCGCACGCAGGAACAGATTCGAGAGGGCATGTTCAAGACGCTCTCCGGCACGGAGCCAGGGCTGGTCGCGAATTGGAACTTCGATGACGGTACGGCGCACGATCTCACCCCTCGCCACCACGACGGCAAACTGGTCGGATCCGCCGAGATTATCGACGCCGAACTGCCGCATCCCGCGCTGATGCAGCCGGTCGAGGCATTCACCTTGGCCGGACGCGTCACCGACAAGGAAGACCGTCTGGTGTCGGGCGCTGTCGTGCGGCTCTATCAGGACGGCAGTTCCGTGGCGGAGACGCGGACTGAACTGTCCGGCGAGTATCAACTGACTTTCGTTCCCAATCACCGGCCTTACGAGTTGCGTGTAATGAAAAACGACCTTGGCTACGCTCGCACTGGCGTACTGTTCTTTGGGCTGCAAACCAATTCGTGGGACTTCACGCTGGCGGAGTCGTCGCTGTCCGGCCAGCTCTACTCGAAGGACAGCCATGCGCAAGCGGCCGTACGGGTGGAGTTACTACGCGGGAACCGACGAACTGTGGCGGCGACCACGCTGACTGATGCCGATGGCAATTACCGCTTCAAGATCCCTGCCCCGGACAATTACCGCATCCGGGCTTACACGCCGAACGGCCAGGTCGTGCTCAACGAGGATCGCCCGATTCAAGCGGCAATGGGGCAGCCGGTGAGCGCCATGAACTTCGAGGTGGCTGCGCGCAAGCCAGCCTCGACCAACGCAACCGCCGTCCCCAATCGCGTCCTGCACCTGGCCGGCAACCGCGAGCACGCGAAACTGGGATCGCGTGTCTTTGGCGATTTGGAGGAAGCCACGGTCGAGGGTTGGGTGAAGTGGGAACGTTTTAGGAAGCGGTCGCGGTTTTTCGACTTTGGCCAGGAGGGGCGCACGATGTACGTGGAGTCCGGCGCGACCGACGACCCCGCCCTCCTTTTCCGAATCTCGACGGGACAGGATACCTTTGGCGATGTCTATGTGCGGGCGCTGCGCACCAACCAGTGGATGCATATCGCTGCGGTGTCGGGCAAACAAGGCATGAGGCTCTACCTGAACGGGCTCCTCATTGGCAGCAACGACTACGCCGGGAACTTTCGCGCAATCGGCAACAACGAAAACAATTACCTCGGCCGCTCCAACTGGGGCAGCGACGAGTATTTTCAGGGCGAGATGGACGAGGTGCGCGTGTGGGTAACCGCGCGGAGCCAGGAGCAGATTCGCTCGAACATGTTCGCCCGGCTCTCGGGCAACGAAGAGGGACTGGGGGGCTTGTGGAACTTCGACGGCTCGGATGCCGCGGATCTCACCCCGAACCATCTGGCGGGCGAACTTCGTTACAGCGCCACCACGGCGGTGGCCGACGTGCCGGCGTCGCCCGCCGAACTCGACCTGCCCACTGTGCTCTCCGGTACCCTGACCGATGCCGAGGGCAAGCCGGTGAACAAGGCCTACGTTGAAATCAAGCAAGGCACGAACTTTACCCAGGCCGGCTATTCGGACATCGATGGGCATTACCGCGTGACGCTCTTTGCGGCGCAACGGCCGGTGACCTTGCGCGTCGCAGCGGGCGAACTCGGCGCGTGGCGGACGAACCTGCTCTTCGCGGCGGGCGAGTCCAACCTCGACCTCGCGTTGCGCGACGCCACGCAACTCGCCGGCAAAGTGGTGGCGCTGGATGATTCGCCGCTGATGAACGTGGTGGTGCAGGCCGTGGGCGATGTGAACCACGAGGGCGCCTTGCCCGATGGATTCACGGGCGAGTACTTCCAGATGGAAGACGACTTCGATCTCGCCAACTTCCGCGCCGCGCCGACCAACCGTACGCCGACCCTGCGGCGGGTGGACAGCGTCATCGACTTCCATGCGCGCCCGCCGGGCGAGCCGTTCATCGGCACGACACTGACGAATCATTTTTGCGTTCGCTGGACTGGCGTTTTTCGCTTGAACCAGTCGGGCCGATTTACATTCGAAGTCGAGTCAGATGATGGGGCGGTGCTGTTCATTGACGACCGGTTGATCGTGGACAACGGTGGCCTGCACAGGTTGCGGGCCCGGCAGGCCGAAGCGGACCTGTCCGTCGGCGAGCATCGCCTCAGGCTCGAGTACGTCCAGGACTCCGGTCCTTACGCCTGCCGCTTGCAATGGTGGACCGACGGCGCCGAGCACTCGGTGTTCCCGACCCTCAAGCCAATCCGAGTCTCCACGGCGACCGATCAGAAGGGCGAGTATCGCTTCCGCCACTTGCCACCTGGCCGCTACCGCGTGCGCGCCCACGTGCCGGGAGGGTTCAATTATTCCGTAGGAGCCGAGGTGAGCAGGCGTGGTTCAGAAACGACTACAAGTCAGAGCCTCGTTACGTCGACTGCACCAACGAACGCCTCCATTTTCACGCTCGCCTACGACTCGAGATTCGCAGGCGTGGACTTTAAGACAATGCCCTTCAAGAAGGGCGTCTGGAAGACTTATGCGAAGCAGGACGGCCTGCCCCACGAGCAGGTGTTCCGCGTCCACGAAACCAAGGACGGCACGATGTGGCTCGGCACGCTCGGCAACGGCGTCGTGCGCTGGGACGGCCGGCGCTTCACCAGCCTCACCAAGTCTGACGGGTTGGTGAACGACTTCGTCACCGCGATCTGCGAGGCGCCGGATGGCGCGCTCTGGTTCGGCACGAGCGAAGGCGCATCGCGCTGGGATGGGCGGCGCTTCACCAACTTCGGGTTCAAGGACGGGTTGGCCACGAATGACGTGAACCATATCGCCGCAGCGGCTGACGGGACGATTTGGTTCACGAGTCCCGCCGGCGCGACTCGTTGGGACGGCAAGAGTTTCAAGACGTTTTCGACCAATGAAGGCGCGGCGGCGGTATTGAGCGGTGCTGCGTTAACCGATCGCAAGGGGCGCGTCTGGCTGAGCGGACGGGGCACCCTCTCCCGGTGGGATGGAACGAACTTCTTCAACCTGACCCAGGCGGACGGACTGCCGGACGCCTACATCTATTCGTTGTTCGAGGACAAGGAGGGGCGGATTTGGGTCGGCACATCGGGCGCCGGCGTGCTGCGTTGGGACGGCCAGCGGTTCGAGACGTTCTCGATGAGCGATGGCCTCGCCGACGGCAACGCGCTGGCCATTTACCAGGATCGCGACGGCATCATGTGGTTCGGCACCTGGATCAATGGCATTTCGCGTTTCGATGGCACGAGCTTCGTCAATTACTCGACCGTGGACGGCCTGCCGGTGAATCGCGTCCACGACATCCATCAGGATGAGAATGGCGTGCTCTGGTTCGGCACTTTCAATGGAGGCCTGGTCAGCTTCGACGAACGGCGGCTTGTCCACCACTCGACCGCGGACGGTTTGGCGCACAACTTTTGCTCCTCCGTGGCCGCCGACGGGCAGACGAATCTGTGGTTTACCACCCGGAAAGGAGCATCGCGCTGGGACGGGCGGCGGTTCACCAGCTTCACAACGGCGGACGGCCTGGCCGACAACATCGTGCGCGCGGCACTGGCCGCGGCGGACGGGACGCTGTGGTTTGCGACGGCACGGGGCGTGTCGCGCTGGGAAGGCGGCCACTTCGAGAATCTCACGACAGCCCACGGACTGGCAGCCAATGACGTGTACTCTATTCATCAAGACCGCGCCGGTTATATCTGGTTCGGCACGGCCTCCGGCCTTTCACGCTGGGACGGCAAGCGGTTCGAGCGCTACTTGACGACTCAAGGGTTGGCGAACAACGCCATCTCGCGCATCTGTGAGGACAAGGCGGGCACACTCTGGTTTGGCACGCTAGGCGGTGGGATTTCCCGCTGGAACGGCCGCCGCTTCGACAGATTCACCGAGGCCAATGGCCTGCCGTCGGACAGCGTCGCCGCACTCTGGCCCGCCGGCGACGGCAGCGTGTGGGTGGGTCTCGGCATCGGTGGAGTTGCCCGGGTCGCCGGCACCAACGTGACGCAATATACGCCCTCATCCGGCCTTGCCGCCAGCTATGTGCTCGCGGGCTTCGAGGACCGTGACGGCGTCTCGTGGTTCGGCCACGACGGGGAAGTCAGTTGCTTTGATGGCGTCAGCTGGTCCACGATCGCCCTCGAAAAGCCGCCCGATCACAAGGATCGGTTCACCATCAATGGATTCCTCCAGACTGCCGAGGACACCGTCTGGCTGGCCACGTCCGCGGGCGCTTACCGGATGCAGAAGAGCCAACCGCTCACCCGTCGCCCCGTGGTGCAGACCCGCGCGGAAAAGGAATTCGCCGACGCCGGGGCCGTGCCGCGGCTCAACACGGGCAGCCGGCTCACGTTCAACACCACCTTTGCTGATCGCCGCACTCCGCCCGATAAACAGCAGTTCCGCTGGCAAGTCGTCGCCGACCGGCCGACCGCGCAACAACTGGAAAAGCTGGGCCACTGGTCCGCGCCGACCAAGGAGACGCAGGTGGACTTCACGACCAATGCACCCGGCACGTACACCTTTGCCGTCCAGTATATCGACCAGCACCTGCGCTACTCCTCACCCGCGCTGGCCACGTTCAGTCTCGTGCTTCCATGGTATCGCAACGCCGCGTTCGTGGCGCCCGGGGCGTTCGGTGTTTTCGGGTTGGTGGTGTGGGCCTTCGTGGCCCGCGGGCTGTATGCGCGCAAGCGGCGCGAGGCCGAGCAGCTGCGCGAGCGACTCCTGGAAGAGGAACACAAGGCACGCGAAGCCGCCGAAGCCGCCGCCCGAACGCTGGAATTTAAGAACCATCAACTCGAGGAAGCTCGCCGCATGGCGGAAGAGGCCAGCAAAACCAAGAGCCAATTCCTCGCCAATATGTCGCACGAGTTGCGCACGCCGATGAACGCCATCATCGGGTACAGCGAGATGCTTCAAGAGGAAGCCGAAGACCTCGACCAGCCGGGCTTCATTCCCGATCTCCAGAAAATCCACGGCGCCGGTAAACATCTGCTCGGACTCATCAATGACATTCTCGATTTGTCAAAAGTCGAAGCCGGCAAGATGACGCTTTTCCTGGAGGACTTCGATGTGGCCAGGCTGGTCGGAGAAGTTAGTGCCACGGTGCAACCGCTCGTTGCCAAGAACGCGAACAAACTGGAGGTAGACTGCGCTGCTGATATCGGCCTGATGCGCGCCGACGTCACCAAAGTGCGGCAGACGTTGTTCAACCTTCTGAGCAACGCCAGCAAGTTCACGGAGAAAGGAACGATCGTGCTGCGCGTCTGGAATGGCGGACATCAAATGACCAAAGTTGAAACGGCGGAGGCGCGCGGCAGTTCCATTGGGCATTCGTCATTCGTTAATTTCCAGGTTTCGGATACCGGCATCGGCATGACGTTGGAACAGCAGGCGAGGCTCTTCGAGGCGTTCACCCAGGCCGATGCTTCCACCACGCGCAAGTTCGGCGGCACCGGGCTTGGCCTCGCCATCAGCCGCAAGTTCTGCCGGCTGATGGGAGGCGACATCACGGTGGCGAGCGAACCAGCCAGGGGTTCGACGTTCACGGTCACGCTGCCCGCGCGGGTCGAAGAACCAAATCCTGACGCGGCAACCGAATTCATGAGGCGCCTCGACCAGCCCGCCCGCCCCCCGACGGCGGCATCCACAGTGCTGGTGATCGACGACGACTCCGCCGTGCGCGATCTCATGCAACGCTCGCTGACCAAGGACGGGTACCACGTGGAAGTCGCCGCCGATGGCCGCGCCGGCATCGAGATGGCCAGGCGGCTCAAGCCCGCCGTCATCACTCTCGACGTCATGATGCCCAGCATGGATGGCTGGGCCGTGCTGACCGCGCTCAAAGCCGACCGCGACACCGCGGACATCCCGGTGGTGATGCTCACCGTGGTAGACGATAAGAACATGGGCTTCGCGCTGGGTGCGGCGGACTATTTCACCAAGCCCATTGACTGGCAGCGCCTCTCGGCAGTGCTGCGAAAGTATCGCAAGCCCGCCGCCGTGCAGACCGTCCTCATCGTGGAAGACGATGAACGCACACGCGAGATGCTCCAACGCACCTTCCAAAAGGAAGGCTGGCAAATCCGCGAAGCCGCCAACGGCCGGCTCGGTCTCGAAACCCTTTCTCGCGGCGTGCCCGGACTCATCCTCCTCGACCTGATGATGCCGGAGATGGACGGTTTCAGTTTCATGAGGGAACTGCGCCGCCGCCCGGATTGCGCCCATGTTCCGGTGGTTGTCATTACCGCCAAGGATCTCACGGAGGAGGACCGTCGCCGACTCAGCGGCGACGTCGCGCGCATCCTCGGCAAGGACACCACGAGCCGCGAACAATTGGTCGCCGAAGTGCGCCAGTTGCTGACTCAACAAATGGAATTCCATATTTGAATCGAAACCAAGGAGCAACCCATGACCAAAATACTTCTCGTCGAAGACAATGAAATGAACCGCGACATGCTCTCCCGCCGCCTGGAGCGCAAAGGCTACAGCATCAGCGTCGCATTGGACGGCCAGCAGGCCATGGAGATGGCGGCCTCCGATCCGCCCGCACTCATCCTCATGGACATGAGCCTGCCCGTACTGGATGGCTGGGAGGCCACCCGTCGACTCCGCGCCGACGAGCGAACCAGGTCCATACCCATCATAGCGCTCACCGCCCATGCCATGCAGGGCGACGAGCAAAAAGCGAAGGAAGCCGGCTGCGACGACTACGACACGAAGCCGGTCGAATTGTCCCGGCTGCTCGATAAAATGAAGACCTTGTTGGAGAAAAACACATCGTCGTGAGGCCTTGCACACCGTCGAAGCTGATCGAACCAGGGCCCTACGCAGCGATTCAATCGCTCAATGTCGCTCCAGCGCAAAGCAAGTATCTGGCGAGGTGAAAGGCGATGGTCGCCGGGCGCATGTCCTTCAAATGCTCAACGTGAGCGTAACGCCTTCGCCTACGATGCCTTCGTTGTGAACAATAGAAGGCCCGACAAGGTTCGGTGTGAGGCGCAGCGTGGAGTGATGAGAAATCGCGTCGATGTCGAATTTATCCAATAAACATGCGGTCGGAATGCGTTTTTCACGAAGAGACACGAAACCTCAGAAGTGAGTTCAAATCTCACCGCCCCGACCGCCTCACTCATGGCTTCAGGAGGTTCTCCAGAAAATCCACGTGCATCTTGCCGCCATTTCCGTTCCAGGCCCGCGGTCCCCACGGCTTGGAGCATATGTCGATGTCCCCGTCGCGATCCACGTCGCCGGCTTGCAACTCGTGACCTCCGAGGTTCTTGTCGAGAATGACGCGTTCGCGAAACTTCAGTTCGCCCAAGTTTTCCCACATGATCCAGCGCGGATTCTCGCGCCCGGTTGGCAGAAGTTCCTCCTGTTCGTTGGAAATGAGGTCGGGCTTCCCGTCTCCATTCAGATCGGCGACGGCCAGCGCGTGCAGGGAACCGTAAGTGAAGCTCTGCGGCACTGAAGTCTTCTCCCATCGCCCCCCTTTGCCGTCCACATTTTTCAGCACCACCACCTTCGAATCGGTGATGTCCGCGTCTGCGATGACGATCTCGATCTTGCCGTCGCCGTCCAGGTCCGCGACGGCAGTTCGCACGCAGACACCGAATGGTCCCTTGCGCCCCATCGGGATGTTTGGGTGGGCGACCCAACGCTCCCCTCTGCCATCGGCGTTCTCGAACCATGTGTTTGCACGAATCACGTCGAGGTCGCCGTCCCCATCCAGATCCGCCACGCCATTTGGCGTAATGGCGCCGTGCACCGGCGGGCCAATGGGATGCCGCGCCCATGGCTGCCGGACGTCGTTCGGAATCGAGTACCAACAGAGCGCGTTCAACCGGATTCGCTCGTCGCCCATCATCAGCACATCCGGTTTGCCGTCACGATTCATGTCCGCGATGACGATGTCGTGCGCGCCCGCGGCATTATCATCGAACGGGATTCGCTCGAACGGTTGCTCACGCGGCTTGCCCGTGTTGCGATACCAAACGCCGCTGCAAACGAGATCGAGCGAACCGTCGCCGTCCACATCCAGCGGCGCCAGGCCGACGTCGGACAGAAAATTCGTGCCGACGACGTGTTGCACCCACCTATCCGGCGCTTGAAATTCAAACCAGTAAAGCTGGCTCGGCTTGAAGGGCCGCCCGCCCAAAACAAAATCGAGATCCCCGTCACGATCGACGTCCACCAGCGCCGTGAGGCCGTAGTCGCCGACGCATTTGTCCGTGGCGGGCAACTCGCGGCTAATGAAGTGGTGGCGGAATTGGAATTCCGCAGCGGCCGGCGCTCGCTCACTGAAGAGTGCGAGACCGAAGAGCCCTAGGATTTGAAACGCTCGGCGTTGCATGGCGCGATTGTCCGGCGACGTGTTCGCGTTGGCGAGCGGGGAATGAAGAGAGTGTGAAGCTGCGCAACTCCTTGCGAACCGCATCCCGGTTGGTGCAAACGATTGCCCTTTCCGGTGTCACCCTTCGCCACCCGGAATGTTTCGATTTGAATCTCCACGGACCACAGCGCATAACGGGCAGATGTCGAAGTCATTCGTCTCAGCAAGCCACTGGCTCGTGATGCTCACGCTCGTGGGCTGCGCTGCGGCCGCTCCGCGGCCCGCGGCGCGCAAGCCTGAAACGAAGTCGAAGACCGCCTCCGAAACAAACACCGTCGAGCAACTTACGGCAGCCGCGCGCGACTCCGTGGTCGTCATCACCCATCAGGGCCGCGACGGACGCGAGGAGGGTGCGGGCGCGGGCTTCGTCATTTCCGCCGACGGACTCGTCGCGACGAGCTTCCATGTCATCGGGGAGGCCAGGCCGATTCGCGTGCAGTTCGCCAATGGCCGGCGGGCGGAGGTGACCGAAGTCCACGCGTCGGATCGGCGCTTCGACCTGGCCATCTTGCGCGTGGAGGCCGGGCGGCTGCCGCCACTCAAACTCGGCAACTCCGAATCGTTGAGGCAAGGCGCGCAAGTCATCGCGATCGGGAATCCGCTTGGACTGGAAGGCAGCGTGGTGCAGGGAGTGGTGTCGGCGCGGCGCGAAGTGGAGGGCATCGAGATGATTCAGTTGGCGATCCCCATCGAGCCGGGCAACAGCGGCGGGCCGTTGCTCGACATGAAAGGGCGAGTGCAAGGCATCCTCACGCTCAAATCCGCGTTGACGCCGAACCTGGGTTTCGCGATGCCCGTCGATTTGCTCCAATCGCTGATCGACAGGCCAAACCCGGTGCCGATGGCCCGATGGCTGACCCTCGGAGCACTGGACCCGCGCGAGTGGACGACCTTGTGGGGCGCGCGCTGGAGCCAAAAAGCCGGACGCATCGCCGTCGAAGGCGCCGGGGCGGGATTCGGAGGACGCTCGCTTTGCCTGTCGCAACAGCCGGTGCCCGAGCGGCCATTCGAATTGGCGGTGAGTGTCAAACTGGAGGATGAAAGTGGCGCGGCGGGCCTGGTGTTCGGAGCCGACGGCGCCGAGCGCCACTACGGTTTCTATCCGAGCGTGGGCCAATTGCGGCTGACGCGGTTCGACGGCCCCAGCGTGTTTTCGTGGCACGTCCTGAAAGAGACGCCCAGCCCGGCTTACAAACGCGGGGAGTGGAATCAGCTTCGGGTGCGGGTCGAGGATGAACTGATCCAGTGCTTCGTGAACGGGGAGTTCGTGTGCGAAGTGAAGCCGGAGGAATTTGTGGGGTCAAAAGCCGGGCTGGCGAAGTTCCGCGACACGCGGGCGGAGTTCCGGAACTTCCTCATTGGGACGAACCTGGCCGATGCGGTGCCGCGAGCCACTCCGTTGCCGGAAGAGTTGGTCGCGCGGCTGACAAAGCTGCCCTACGGAGGGGAGGCCGATCTGGCCGAGGCGCTGAGGGAGCATCCGCGGGCGAGCCAGGCCTGGCTGACAGAGCGGGCGCGGCAGCTCGACCGCGACGCCTCGCGATTGCGGGAACTGGCCGCTCAGGTGCATCGGCGTTCGGTGCAGGCGGAACTGGTCAAAGCGTTGGACGGGCCTGAGCGGCAGATCGATTTGTTCCACGCCGCGTTGCTCGTCGCGAAGTACGACAACGCCGAATTGGATGCCGAGCCCTATCGGGCCCAATTGAAGCAGATGGCCCGCGAACTCGATGCGCAGTTGCCCAAAGGCAGCGGCAGCGAGGCGAAGGTGGAGGCGCTTCGAAAGTTCCTTTTCACCGAGCACGGCTTTCACGGCAGCCGCTCCGATTATTACAATCGCGCCAACAGTTACCTGAACCAGGTGCTCGATGACCGGGAGGGGCTTCCCATCACCCTTTCGGTGTTGTTCCTGGAACTGGCGAGGGAGATCGGACTGGAAAGAATCACGGGCCTGCCTTTGCCAGGGCATTTCATGGTGCGATACAGCCCCGTCGACGGGCCGGACCTGATCCTCGACGTCTTCAATGGCGGCAGGACGGTGTCCCGCAGCGAGGCCCAGGAACTGGTGATGACGGCTACGGGCGAGGGTTTTCGTGAGGAGCACCTGAAACCGGCGAGCAAGCGCGACATCATCGCCCGCATGTTGCGCAACCTCCAGGGTATCGCGGAGCGGAACGGGTCGCTGACTGAAGTGTTGCGTTACCTCGACTTGATCGTCGCGGTGGCTCCGGACTCGGCGACGGACCGACTGTTGCGGGCACGATTGCGAATCCAGACGCGGGACGGGACAGGCGCCAAGGAGGATCTGAAGTGGATTCTCGATCGTCAACCGGACGGCGTGAATTTAGAGCGCGTCGCGGAGCTTTATCAGTCGTTGTGAGACGAGAGCGGAACAGCGTGCTTAAGCCACCACGTGTCTACCTCGGATCAGGCCGATTTCGTTTCGCCTCCTCCAAGTTTTGCCTCAGGAATTTCAGGGTCTGGTGGTGAAATTCCGATTCTTTCCTGTTGGGTGTATCAGCTTCCGCGCGTTTGAGGGACTGCTGAGCCGCCTCAATGCGAAGCTGCTGAAGAGATAGCCCTCTGTGGCTGGCGAGCCACTCGCGAGCCGTCTCGGGAGAGAGAACGTAATAGTCGCGAAATCCCTTGGGCCAATTCCCTTCGATTTGGCCCTGCAACAGGCCGAAACACGCACGCCCAATAGTCGGTGTCCCGGCCGCTGAGCCCTGAAAGAAACTGGGCTCGGCTGGTGCAATGTCCTTTAAGTGTGCAAGCAGTGCCGGAAATGCATTCGTTCCCGCCGTCCTAAGCGCTTGAAGCGCAGCTTGGATTTTGGCTGGAGGCGTGTTCGATGCGAATTGCTGGATGTGCCGCTCGTAGTCGTCGGCGCCAAAGGTTGTTGTCAGGATGCCTGCAAGGAGGAGGAGCCCGATGGTTAATGGAGGTGTGTTCATTCTCGAACGAGGCGGCCCGCACAATTTCAAGCAGGCTAATTGGATTTGTAGCTCCGCCGAGCACAATTGTCGAGCAGACAGTCAATGCCGGGGCCAGTTCAGAAGATCTCTCCAAATGCTTTCGGTGCTGCTATTGGTCGTTTACAGGCCGGTCAATCAAGTCTTAACTGGTCGGACTCATCGCCAACATGAAACGAAATTCGTTCCGCTTTCTTCTCGCTGCCTTCGTTGCATGGTCGCTCTTCGGCCCGGCCGGCGCGCGCGCCTGGGATTACGAAGGGCACCGGCTGGTCAACCAGCTCGCGCTGGCGTCGCTGCCCACGAACTTTCCGGCGTTCATCTCCACGCCAGCCGCCCGGGAGCGTATCGCGTTTCTGTCGGGCGAGCCTGACCGATGGCGCAGCATGCCTGACCTGGCGCTCCGGCACTTCAACGGTCCGGACCATTACCTGGACATCGAGGACCTGGCGCCGCTCGGCGTCAAGCCGTCCAACTTGAGCCCATTGCGCTACGTGTTCACGGCGCAACTCGCCGTGGCGCGACAGAAGAATCCCAGCGCATTTCCCCCAATTGATGCAGCCAGGGACACCGACCAAACCAAGGCGTTGCCCGGTTTCCTGCCCTGGACCATCACCGAATACACTGGGAAATTGAAATCAGCGTTTTCGTATTTGCGCGAGTTCGAGCAGGCAGGCACGCCAGACGAAATCCTGAACGCCCAGGCAAACATCATCTATCTCATGGGCGTGATGGGACACTATGTAGGAGATGGCTCGCAGCCGCTCCACACGACGCGGCACTACAACGGCTGGGTGGGAGACAATCCCAACCGGTACACCACTGCCAAGAATTTTCATTCCTGGATCGACGGCGGCTACCTCAACAAGGCCGGTCTCAAGCCGAAGGAATTGTTCGCGAAGGTGCGCCCGGCGAGGCTTCTGACCTCCGCGGAGGTCGGTGGTTCGAGCACGAATCTTTTTCCGGTGGTGATGGAATACCTTCAGGAGAGTTTCAGGCAGGTCGAGCCGCTCTATCAATTGGAACGCGACGGGAAACTCTCCGATCACCTGCCGGCGTCACCGGAAGGCTACGAGTTCCTCACGGGAAGATTGCTTGTGGCGGGACAAATGCTCGGCGACCTCTGGCTCACCGCCCGGCATCACGCGCCGCCGGACAATTACCTGCGTTCGCAACTGTCGAAACGCCAACTGGGCGGGGAAAGCCCGCTAAAAGGCAGTCCGAAAGCCGACTGAGACACTCGGACCAGCCGGCCAAGCAGGCACCCGGAAGAATTGCATCGGCGCTGACGTTAGTTCTTCGGCGAGGAATTGGTCGGCATCGGCGCACTGGTGGCAATCGCGGGACGCACGCTGCCGTCGGGCTGGAGGTCCAGGAGCAGACGCTTGTCCGTCACCTTGATTGGCTGATTGGCGGCGGCGCGCTGGCGCAGTTCGGCGGCTTGCTCCACGCGGGTGGCCTGGCGGCGGAGGAACAGGGGATCCTGGAGTTTTCGTTCGAGGTCGGCCCTCTGGAGTTCTTCGCGCCCGAGCCTTTCCGCCAAGGCAGCGTTGTCCAACTGCAATCTGTTGGCCTCTTTCTTCTGCACTACGAGCTCCCGCTCCAACCCAGGGATGACCACCGCCTGGCGTTGCAATTCATCCCGATGCACCTCAATCGCGCCGAGAGTCGTGGACTTGGTGGAAATCTCGTTCCGGGCAGCGAGCAACGCGGCTTCCTCGCGCTCCAATTGCTGACGCGTCTGAACCAGCCGGTTCGAGTACGCCGCAACTTCGGCTGTGCGACGGTCCAGCAGGGCCTCAAGTTTGGATTTGTCGGCGAGCGCGCTGTTGGTCTCCTTCGCCAGCTTCAGCACGAGTTCCTGATTAGTGACCTTGAGCGAGGCGATTTCGTTCGTGTACTTCGCCTCTTCGTTCCCGACACCGCTCTTGCTCTTGAATAATGCATAGCCCAGTCCCAAAACGGCGAGGCCGAGGATGATCGGAAGCATTTTGCCGCCGCCTCCGGATTCTTCGGGTGCGTTTCTTCTGCGGCCGGTGGGGTTGGGGGTGGATGTTTCCTCAGACATAGGATCTCAGCGGTTGGTGTTGTGGGTGGTTTCGTTCAACGAGGCGACGGACCCAGGCGGTTCGGCCTGCGGCATCGGAGCAAAGTACTTCATGATGAATTCCCGAAAATTCTGGCGGCTGCCCGCACTCATCGTGCGCTCCACAACATTGTTGACGCCCTTGAACCGGATCTTGACCTCCTTGGCGTTGGCGATGGCGACCAGCGCATCGGCCGTCGCGCGATAGAGATTGGACGTGTAGCCACGCCGGCCGACGAACGCCGTGCTTGAGGGCGCAACCGTGAAGCCATACCGCACCCCGTCCACAAGCAGGATGAGCGACTCACCGGTGGCGAGCGTGAAGTCCGCCGGGGGAATCAACTCCGTGTAGAGGAAGTAGTCGTAGTCCAACCCGTTGGTTGGCGTTACGACGTGGTTGGTCGCCGACATGACGGCAATGTTGGTCAAGAAGGAAACGGTCTGGTTGGTTTCTGCGGTAACGACAAGGTTTGTCGACACGACGTAGTAGAGATTGTTGGACCGGGAACTGAGCTGGTTTTGATACGTGCGCATGAATTGAGCGTTGGCCACGCGCTGGTTCGGTGCCGTGACGCCGCTGGTGTTGTTCGCGACCGAGATGGTCAGATTCGTGCCCAGGGCGGGGCCGCTATTGGTTGGCGCTGCGGAGGCGGCCGCATTCGTTTCGCCCGCGGGCGTCGCGACGGTTTCACCCGCGACCGGCACGGGCAACCCAATCTGGGCAGGCTCGAGATTGGTCATGACCGTCCACTGAAAGTTGGTGGCGAAGGTGATCGTCAGATTGGTCACCGGCGTGATGACCATTGGGTTGGTCACCGTAGTGACGACGGTATTGGTCAGAGCGGTAATCAACCGGGTTTCACGGCGGGCGTTGAGACAAACGATCGTCTTGGCGAAAACGCTTTGAGAAACATTGTTGCCGACCATTTGTTCGACCTTTACGGAGTCAAAATTGTCGTACTTGGCGATGCCTTCAGGGTGACGACCTGCGCAACCCGATAGCAGCGCCACCAAGAGTAACGGGATCCAGAATTTCATCAGCTCCCTTATCCGTTTCGGCCCGGCAGGAGTCAAAATCGAATGAAGATCGAAGCGCAGGTTTTGCATGGCTGTAACAGGTTCGCCAGATGTTTGTAACAAAGCGAGGTTCGCCGGACACGCCTGGTCTTGCTGGCCTTGGTTGCCGTCCGGAGATGAAATGTAGTCCGTAGCTGCGATCGCCACTTTGAGGAACGCGGCCGCCGGAGAAGGATCACCTTGATGTCCTTGCGCCTGGTGAACACGGCCCGCGACCTCACGTCGCGCCACCTGAAGCCGATGCCCGGACAAGAATTTTCAATCCTCTGGAAACGAAAGAGGGAGAGTCCTTGCGGACTCTCCCTGCGTGTTCAGTCCTTCCGGGTTGGCGGGCGTAGACTTACTGCATACAACGCACGACGAAGTAGCGTTGCTCGCCAGAATGCGGCACCGTGAACTTCGAGGCGCCATTGGTGGCCGACATCGTCGCGACCTGGCTCCATGTGTTGAGCGGCGCGATTACACTGGTGCTGCCATACAATCCGTACTTTTGGCCACTCTCGCTGGCGAACGTAATTTCCACGTTGTCGCCGTTTTTCACGATGGACAACAGACCCGGGGAGCAGGGCGGAGGCGGTTCGGTGAGGGGGTCCGGGACTTCCACACCGCCGCCGGCACCAGTCTGGATGCCATATTCGCTCAAGGCGGTCCAGCCCACTGACCAATTCCGGCCATTGAAGGCGCCCGCATAGGCCACCGGCTTGTAGAAGCCGTTGTTCGGAGCTGTGCGCGAGGAGGTCATCGCGGGGCTGCCGGGCGCCGGACGCGGATCAAACAGCAAGGCTGGCGTGTTGCTGCGATTGATCGAGCGGATCATTGGATCGACGACCACGTTGCTGCGAGACGCGTCATCGAACAGCACCTGCGCCTGCGGGGTCTCGTAAACGTTCACTGGCGCGCCGTTGGCGGCGAAGTTCCAGAACAGGTTGTTTCGCAGGTCCAGTAATCCATTAGTCAGATGCACGGCAGCCGTGGTATCCACACGCACGCCCGCCCCGCCAAACTCCGTGATGATGCTGTTGTAAATCCTCGGCGCCGCGTAGTCGCG
>Ga0134127_10001209_pt1 | contig 19681 bp, 24 predicted proteins | sample KB31753_FD_96459 | JGI IMG/M metagenome (GOLD analysis project Ga0134127, IMG submission 96459) | Terrestrial soil microbial communities with excess Nitrogen fertilizer from Kellogg Biological Station, Michigan, USA - KB3-175-3 | ecosystem: Environmental > Terrestrial > Soil > Unclassified ... | reverse complement strand
TCTTAATTTTTATTTTTATTTAAAGAACATATCTTTTTTTAAGTATCACCTAATTATGATTACTCGATAGAAATTGTGATTGATGAGATTATAGAATAATAAATCAATAAACAAAATTATGAAAAATGTTTTTACAATACCTTTTATTTACCTTGCCACCTTTACCCTAAATTGCTCAAACCTATCAATGGTAGCATTAAGCATTACTTCTGCTCCATTAAATACCTCAACTTCTTCTTTTGGAACACTATATTCATCTCTATCTCCTTCTGAAGTAATAACTATAGAAGTATCTGTTACTGCCGTATCATTGACTACAGGTTGCATATCTTTGGTTCTTACACCTTTGTGTATAATAGTCCCAGTCTTCAATACCTGATTTTGCGGATGAATCTCCTGTTCCCGTAGTAGTGTTTTTAATAGTGTCTTTTTTTTCTAAAAGTGGCAATCTTTCTTCTATATTGTATCCATTTGTTTGAGATACTTCCGTTATAGTTGTATTTGATAATGATACATTATCGTATTGCTCAGTTACAGATGCGGATTTATATCTTGAATATTCTCTTTCTTTTGGTGGACGGTCTTTTTTAAAAGTATCTTCTGCTTCATCTTCTGTAATATTGAACCATAAAGTGTCTCCATCATATCCTTTTACCAAGTGCTTTGGCAAATAGAATTTGCTTTTTTTAAGTCTACCCTCTCTCAGTAACAACGAATTCTTGACCTATTTCTTGAACTTCACCTAAATCATCCCCCTTTGCATAGCCTCTTGCTTCTTTTTTTATCATATCTTTCCAATCTATGGTATTATCTTTCCAGTTGAGTTCCTTTGCTATTATCTTTATTAAGATTACTCGTATAAAGCACTAATTAAAAAAGTTTATAACATTATTCTTAAAATTAAATAATTATAATATTACTTTATTGTTATTTTCCATTATTTTATAGATTCTTTTGTAATTTTGATGATTCTGATGAAATTAATTTATTATTGTTATATGCATCCTTTTGAATATTTAAAAGAATATTTTCATAGATATCAAGATGTTGTTTTGCTATGACATTCCATTTCAAGTTTTTTCGAAAGTCATCTACATGTGACTTTAATTTATCATAGTTTTTATCGACTATTTTTAGGCCTTGTTCAAAGCCCGTAGCATTTCTTTTTGCAGTAATACCAAGACCAAGGTTTGCAAATTCTCTAAAGAATCCGTTATCTGAAGCTAAAAATGGTTTCCCATGTCCTATACCATCGAACATTGTTCCTGAACCTGCAATTGCTTTATAAGGTAAGAAAACAACATTTGATGCAAAAAACAACAAAGATAAATCTTTTTCAGAAAGATAGTTCTTTCCCAAGTTAATTACATTTTTTTTATCATTTAAATTCAGGTCAATTATTTGCTTATTGTAATGATCTTTGGAATGATTCAACACAACTTTCCATCCATCAGGTATATTCATTTTTCTTATTACATCCCAACCTTTTGTTACGGTTAAAAATCCTTGAACCAGTAGTATTTTTTCATCTTTATCGACAGACAATGATAATAACTCTCTTGCCTTTTTTTGTTCAATATCCGTAGATTGGTATGGTTCAGATCCATGATAAATGACTTGAGTTCCGGAAACTAGTTTTGCCATATGATTAGAAAATACTATTCCTTCAGCACTTTTAGACATTGCAAAAGAAGTAGTCTTTTTAAAAGATGAATAGTTTATCAAATGCTTCCAAAATTCATATAAATATCTTAAATGTAATGGATCATTTCCGTTAATAAGAATAGATTGCATCCATGTTTTGAAATTATAAGATGTATGAAACGTTGAAACTATTGGAACTTTGCAGATGGAATAAAATTTGTCTATAGATGTTCCAGATTTGGATGGTATTAGAGGATGTGTTTTAAAATTATAAAGGCCTTGTTCATGTTGTATATGAACAATATCAGGTTTTAGTTTTTTGACTACGTCATTAATTATTTCTGAATTGTTTTCTTCAAAAGGAGACAAGCCTTTAAAGTCTCCATTTCCCTCTGTGCTGCAAAGAACATTTACATGGATATTATAATATTGTCGTAATGATTTTACAAGATTGTATGTATATCTTCCAATACCACCTTGCATAGGCGGATATTCGGTGCAAACCATAAGTACGCTAAAATTGCCTTTTAGTTTCTCCAATACAATTACTTATGGGAATCAAAGTTTAAGTAATAATATAATTATTTCATTTGTGCATTTTAAATAACAATACTTTTTATTAATGATTTTTCAGTTTTGCATGTTGTCGTAATTTTATAAATAAACATACATGTAATTTTAATGACTATTATATAGGATAACCAATATAATGAAAACATTAAACTAATTTAATTAACCATATAATTTGTCTCCTAATCAAAAAATATTAAAATTAGATAACTGAAATTGGTTTGTCATGCTTACAAACTATTATACTGTTATATATAGACTGAACGGTCAGGTAGAGAATTACTAATGACTTTTAACATACTTGTGCTCATAATTTATTCAGTTCATACTATTATTTGATAATTAATATCGGCTTTTTAGTATGATGAAATACATTATGTGCTACACTTCCTAATATTACGGTTTTGAACTTTCCATTTCCTCTACTTCCAATTATTATGATGTCAATATCATTTTGATTAGCATATTAGTTTATTAAAGATGCAACATACTGACCTTTCAATAAAATAGTTTCATAACTTATATCATAATTCTGAGCCTCCAAATTTACTGCATTAAAAATATCTTTTGCTTCTTTTTCTAACGTACTCATTACTGAATCAATAATTTTTTGAGATTGGACATAAACAACCGGGGGGATTTCTAATACATATAATATAGTTAATTTCGATCCTAATTTGGAGCTTAAAAATAATCCGTGTCTTAATGCTCTAATAGAATTTTCAGATCCATCTACTGGAACAAGAATATTAGAGTACATTATCCTACTATCTAGCAAACAATTAAATTAATAATTAAATTTTATCTGGCTTATATTGCTTTAAATGAATTAAAGACTAAATAGATATCATTGTTTGTTTTACCTCTGCAGTTTGAATATTCATATTCGTGCTTTTCTTATTCTCTTTATGGATTAATCTTATTACAGTTGTATATGGACTAGTCAAGTTATTGCAGTAGAAATAGAGTTCAGTTGAAAACAGATAAACAGATTTATTGGGAACCTAGACCTGGCAGGAATATTACAATTCATGGGGTTTTTATCTTTGATTTGAGGTGTAACTCCTTTGAGTGTTTTCTTTCCATAATTTAAAACCATTATCAACTTGTTTGTTTGTACCTTTCTTTAAGGTATATGTATATCTTTATGCATTATTATATGCTGGATATTGGTTTCTATAAATCGTTTCAGGCAGTTATCTAATATATAGACTAAGCTCTATCTATTTGGTTTTCCGAGATACAAGATAAAGATTCAAAAATTTTGGATTTTATTAAGAATTTTTATTTCTTTGATTTGTGAATAATTATACTCTATTTTCTATGGTATTTTTTTTAAAAATCGGAAACATTATTGTCCAAGACATAATAGCACAAAATTTATTTTTATATGTCATATTTTTTGCATATAGTTTTTTAACAATATTTTCTTTTAATATAGTATGTCTGCATTAAAAAAAGCGAAATGGACAATCGTAATGATGATACATATAGTCAGTGGAATATAACTGAAAAAGAATTTCCAATTTAATGTAATCACTATAAAAAGTTAAAATATCTAATAAATTACGCTATCTTGCTCCTTCAGGCCATAATACACAACCATGGATTTTTAGTATAGCTGATAACAATACAATTGAAATATATGCAGATAGAACCAGAGCTTTGCCAGTTGGATCCTTATGATAGAGAATTAACCATTAGCTGTGCCCAGCATTATTTAATCTGCAATTAGCAATATTGTAATTTGGATATAATTATGAAATAAAATTGATTCCTAATGTGGAAAAACAGGATCTAATAGCAAGTTTCCATGTCACAGATATTGGAAATCGTAATCATGTCTTCTTCCTTTTTTATGGCCTACTTTATGAATGATAAAACCACCATTGTTAACCTTAATCTGGTTCTTAACAGTATGCTTTTTCTTTTTGCCTAAATAGTACATCTTCCTTCTTTTATTATAATTTCTTTTTAAAAGGTGAAAATGCATTTGCAGAGCCTGTGATGAATGCAACTAAAAGCGGAATTGGCAATGGTACTATAACTGCTCTTGATACAAAAACAGGACATATAAAATGGCAAACACCAATAGAATTTCCAACTAGGGTTTCTCCTCTTGTAACCAATGGAATAATAGTTTCTGGTTATATCACATCAGCAGGAAAACCTTATACTGCAAACACATTTGGACTTCCTATAGATAGCCCAATTACTCAAACTGGAGTAGTTATAGCACTTGATGAAGATACTGGCAAAATACTTTGGAAATTTAATGCTGGAACGGCAGTAGGTATTGGTGGACCATCTGTAGGAAATGGAATGTTATTTGTAACAACAGGAGTATCAGGTGGACCAATCGGTTCGTTATTTGCTTTTGGATTGCCTAAATGAGAAAAAAATGGTCTAAATGACAATAGAATAAACTAACCTTATTTTTATTTTTTTTGTCATTATCTTTATAAAAAAATTAACTTAAGAAAATAGAAGGTATGTCTTACGATATATTCTAGTGCTTATAAAATATACTTAAAAACATATTGTATTAGGATATAACTGCTTGCTTTTAAACACAATAAGAGAAGAAGCACCTTATATTAGTAGATGCATTAATAATATTCCACTTTTTTATCTTTAACATTATTACGTCTAACAGATAATATTGATATAATATTTTGCAGTATTAGATAAGTATGACTTTTCATTCCCTCACCTCTGAATCGGTAGATGAGGTAGTGCAACGGGCAAACCGTATCCTTGCTGGTCTAGACGAGAGCCTTCCAAGCTTGGTTGAATTATACCGCGATCTTCACCGTAATCCAGAGCTTTCTATGCAGGAGCATCGAACTGCTAATATTGTAGCACAACATCTTCGTGACTCTGGTTATGAGGTAACAGAGGGAGTTGGAAAGACCGGTGTTGTCGGTCTGCTACGCAACGGAGAGGGTCCAGTTGTGATGCTCCGAGGCGACATGGATGCACTTCCTATTGAGGAGCAGACGGGAGTTGATTATGCAAGTAACGTTTTTGGAACCACAACAGATGCAGGTAAAGTCCCAGTCATGCACGCATGTGGCCATGATATACATATTGCATGTTTGATTGCTACAGCAGAGATTCTGGCAAACAAATCTGAACAATGGCGGGGAACTGCTTTTATCTGTGCTCAACCTGCTGAGGAGACAGGACAAGGAGCTGAGGCAATGTTAAAAGATGGATTATTCAAACGTTTTCCGAGACCGGCCTTATGTATTGGACAGCATGTTTTGCCACTAGCCGCTGGAATGGTTGGCCATAATGCCGGCGTAATTTTGTCTGCTTCAATCAATGTAGACGTTAGACTTTTTGGGAAGGGGGGACATGGTTCTGCGCCACAGGTGGCTATAGACCCAGTAATTATGGCCTCTTCATTAATTATGAATCTACAGACCATACGTTCTCGAGAGCTAGCAGGTAACGTTCCTGCCGTAATCACAATAGGATTTGTTAACGCCGGAATGAAACATAACGTCATTCCTGATGAAGCTCATATTGGTATAAATATACGTACACAAAGTACCCATATACAAGAGCAAATCATCAATTCTATTTGTCGTAAGGCAGAGGCCGTAGCAAAAGCATTTAGCGCACCTAAAATGCCCGAGATCACTACATCTGGTGCATTTCCAGTTACTAGTAACACTGAACCACTCGATCAGCGTATACGAGATGTGCATACAGGATTGCTTGGAGCCAACCAGGTCATAGAGATTCCAACACTAATGTATAGCGAGGATTTTTCCCAATATGGTCTTCCTGGAAACCATCACTATAGCGGTGAGCCTATCCCATACTGTATATGGATATTTGGAGGTCATTCACAAGAGCGCTATAACGCAGCCCCAGGAAATACTTTCATGGCAAAGATGCCATATCTTCCATCAAATCATCAGTCAAACTTTGCACCAGACCCCAAACCCACCCTTCGCATTGGAATTTATGCCCTCACTTCCGCAGCACTGGCATACCTACCGGCTACCGGTTTTATCGATAAAAATGCTTAAAGAATCACATTATATGTGACAACTATAACTAGACATTACCATTACCATTATCTTTTATAGTTATCATTAATTGTTACCGTTTATAGTAATAAAAATTAGATCTTGCATAATTAATTGAGAACAGCTTTATGATCTTTAGTTGTTCATCAATTTGTTCTATAGTTGCTTTCATATGGCCGCCTGTCCAAAAAGCCATTGCTTTTTAAATCATTTACCGGGCTTTCAGTGCAAGCGTTTGATAATATTTACGATAAAGAGATAACAAAAAGATACAAAAGATATGAAATTCACGTTTATCCAAAAAATATCGAGAAAGAGAAACAGGTGCAGCAGGGAGGGCTTTCAAACTGGATGTTAAAGACAGATTTCTAATACTACTTGTTTATTATCGTCTTTATATAACTTATACGCTAGATGGTTTTCTCTTTGATTTGGACCAAAGTAACATTTGCAGAGATATTCAAAAGATAGAAAGCTTGGTAAGACAATGCCTACCGATTCCACAAAAGATATGTAATAGATCTCTTGCATAATTAGAATTAGTTAATATCTGCCATTATCTTACATGATTCTTTGGATCTATGAAGGATTCATTATTCTGTAATTTACCAATCCCGACACTATATCCGAAGCTCTATCATACTTTCTCAACCGGTTTCTAAAAACATCATTCATTATCCTGTACTTTTTTATTCTACAAATCGTATGCTCTATCACAATTCTTTTTTTAGAATGATTTTTGTTAGTTTCTTTTGTTGAGAAGACCCTCCTTGGTTTCTCTTCTTTCTATTTGGTATGGGTGACAGTTGTTCTGGGAAATCCTTTTCTACACCAAGGTATTCTAGATCAAATACATTCACAACATCTTTTGGAGTTAACGGATGGTTCTTTTTATAAGTATCATAGTCATGCCTTCGTCCTTTCTTATGGAGGATATAACCATGATCGTTAACCATCATCTGTGTCTTTACAGTATGTCTTCTATTCTTGCCTGAATAGTAATGCTTTCCTTTTCCTTTTATTTATAGGTCTTGGAATTTGCTGTTCCGTAGAATCTATAAAAGCAAGAAAGCCTGGAAAATATCGTTCAACTTCCTCCAGTGTTTTTAGCCTTTTTGTTATATCATATATCTTTTGAGGTATAGGTATGCATTGTATTATCAGTTTCTCAATCTTTTGGATATCCCTACAGATGTTACTTTGGTCCAAATCAAAGAGAAATCATGCTAAAGTATATGTAATGTAAAGGCGGTAATAGATTAAAAGCATTAGAAATCTGTCTTTAACATCCAGTTTGAAACGTCTACCTGCGCCTGCTTTTCTTTCTTTAACGGATTTTCTTTTACATGACAATCGCTGTATCTCATATTTATCATATCTTTTTGCTATCTTTTTGTTAAACAGGTAATCGAACTCTTGCACTGTAAGACCGGTGAATGATTTGAAAAGTAATGGTTTTTTGGATATTTTTTCATATGATAGCAAAGAAAGGACATACTATTGATGAACTAGAAATCATAAAGCTGTTTAGCCGCAATTATGCAAGAGATCTAGTACACAGATTTCAAGGTTACTAATAGAGGACAATGGATGCAAGATAAATGGAATGTAAGAAAAGGTTATTTAAAAATTCATATTGTAGTAGATACAAAAAGCAAAAAAATCCTTTCTATGAAGGTAACCGATGAGCACGTTCATGATAAGAAAATGTTACCAAAACTAGTTGCTGATATTGCAAAATCAAAGAAGAGTATTACATTATTTGGCAAGATATTGGCAGATGGAGCATATGATAGTAATGATGTTTTTGAATGTTTAGCGGACAATGGAATTTTGCCTTGTATTAAAGTAAGAAGTAGAAATGCTAGAGTCAACAAGGAAGCCAATAACACCATCAGAAATATGTCTGTCATATCTCAAAAGAAAAACGATTTGCAAAGATGGTGGAAGGATATAGCGTAAGCTATGGAAAGAGGTGGATTGCAGAAACCGTTTTCTCTTCAATAAAAAGAACATTTGATAGATAATATCTCTCTGTTTATTCTGTTAGATTAGAGAATATGGTAAAGGAAATGATGTTAAAAGCGTCACTGTATAACAAAATGATATCTATTTAGACAAATATGTTATGGAATTGTAGATTCTTATTAATCATGCAACAAAGCAGTATATATCTATAGCATATTTTTCCTTTATATGAATCTATACAATAAAACAGATAATTAGTAAGATATAGTTTTTCTTTAATTTATTACAAATTTAATTAACCTTTCTCCATTTTAAATCCTAAAAAAGAAGAACAACTTAGGTATAGATAAATAAAATACATTACAATGATATTTAAGTGGATTTATTAAATTTCATAAATAGTATCTTTGTTATTCCTGATAACTTTTTTAATAAGATTTTAACTTATACTATTCAATTATTGGCAGTCGTTGAGCCTTTTGGTATAATACCAATATTAATTAACCTTACCAAAAAAATGGAAAAAGAAACAAGCAAAGCTTTATCAAAGAGTGCTGCTTTAACTTCTGCACTTTTATTAATGATTTTTGGTATTGCGGGTACTCAAATACTATCTGTATTTGGGATAACTGTAAATAGCTTTATGGTTGCAGGAGGAGCTTTATTATTTATAGTATCATTAGAAATAATGAGACATGGTGCATTAAGGAATATACAAAATGATTTACAAGGAACAGGTGTCATACCAATTGCTTTTCCTCTAATAGCTGGTCCTGGAGCAATCACTTCAGTTATAATATCTCAACAGAAAGATGGACTCATAGTAACATTGTTATCAATAATAATCGTAATTGGTATAACCTACCTTATATTACGTTCTATTAATTCCATTTATAGAATTTTAGGAAATAGAGGTTCTGAAGTAATTTCAAGAATATTTGCAGTCATATTAGCTGCCATTGCAATTCAATATATTGTAGAAGGCTTGAGAAATATTATTATAAAATAGGATCTAATATAGCCTACTCCAAAACTGTTTGGATTGATGCAAAAGACTATGTATAGAATTGCTCTGTTACATAACTAGTTGTTCTTAAATCCTATCTACCGTATAAGGCAATATTTTAGACAAGTTATACAAAGACACTTTTAAAATCATCTCTTTTACCAAGTTTTGCAATTTGGTTGCAGAAATATATTCTCCATAGGTTCTCTATACAAGAAAACACAGTTTCAGCCATCCATTTATGCCCATACTTTCTTTTCTTTTTCCATTTGAGGAGATCTATTGTTTGAAACTCCACTTCTCTATTTCTTATCTTGTTGTTTTTGGTTTTATCCTTTTTCTTCTACTAATCTTTTTACATTTTTATCCATTTCCAAAATAGATTGCAGGGACATATCATGATTTTTATCCAAAATCTCTATCCTATCAAGGGTTTCAATGTGCATCATCTCTAATTCTGTAATTTTGTCTAGCATTTTATCCTGCATTTTTTCAGTTTTATTTTGCGTGTTATATACCCACCATGTTATTATTCCACCTATTATTGCTCCTATGATAACACCTAAATAAGTACTTGAGGCATTTGTCATATCAATACAGTCCTTAGATAACTCCGGCATACATCCCCATATCGAAAGAATTAGGAGAGTCATCATTTATATTGATGAATGATTAAGAATGTATATATCTTTACAAAAAGATCATTATCAAACGAGGTGCTAGATTATTTGCAAATGCGGTATTTGGACTATTTGGAAATGAATACTTTGAGTTTTCTAATTGCAAGAAAGATGTATAAAGGAAGGAATTGATCGTCCCATTTGAATCAGTAATAGCACCTATCTAAAAACTTTACACAAAGTGTTACTGTACAATTTTAGGTCACATCGATCATATATAAAGGAGTTATGGTTATTTCAGATGATTAAGTCCTACATTAACTTCTTGAAATGGGACTCAGCAGCAATACCTATTAAGAGTTAATCCTATGGCAACTTGAACAGTTGATGTTGCAGCAGTTTCTACGAGAACCATCATAGAGGAATGGACGCTCGGAGACAGCAGCAACAGCAATGGCTTGATTTAATATTAAAAATTAACCCCAAATCGTTTAACTTAAAAATTTGTTGCAAATACTACAGGATATATCAGCAATGATTTAAAATATAAATTAATAATTATCAAACAAGATAAAATTGCAATTACATATTATGAAAAAGAAAAAACAATTACCATGGATTCTTCGACTTTTTCGAAGATCGCTTCCAATTTAGAGCAAATCGAACTATCGAATGTAAAACATTGAATATATGGTATGTATTTGCTATTCCTGCAGGTGTTGGACTTGCATTATCACTAATAATGTTAATAGCGAATAGGTGTTTTGAAGCCGGAAAATATCAAAGAATTCTATCATTCATTTTTTATTCATCGATAAAGTGGAAGATCAAAATTCCTTATTCAAATTAATGTAATATTATAAGTTAATAGCATTGAATTAAGAGTGGTCAACCAAATCCTTTTAATCCATTTACTTTGCTTTTAAATTTTTTATTTTATGTGAATTCCCGCTATAGATATTTAAGGATAATTATTTCAGGTTTTGTATCTTATGTGATACAATGGCAACAAGCGACACAAATTGTTAATACAAATTTCAATTAAAAAGTGATGTCAAGGATTCTCTGTTTATATATCTTGTAAAACAAGCACTTTATTCTATAGATTAATGAAACTTATTATACATTACAAGTTATATGCTCTATATCATTGATTCTTTGATTTTTATATGCTATTGTAGCTGAATGCTATAATCGTGTTTGCAACAAAAAATTGAATACGTTTCAGATAAATCCAGTAACAGAATGACAATTATCAAATCATTACTAAAACTTTGTATGATGAGCAAGAAAAATTATAGTTAAAGATAATTTATGTATAATTTAATTTGAATATGCTTATTTGCATAATTCGATTTTTTCGTATTTCTTAGATACATTAGTTAAGTTTATGTTTTGAGAATTCACAATTCGTTTCACTATAATACATATCTTTTATTAAAAGTGAATTTCATAATTATGCAACAAAGCAGCCATAACAGGATATTGAATATATCAAAGTTATATACATTGTTATCACATAGTATATATGAGCGAAGTTAACGACAGCAATAAAAAAAATAAAGAATTAGATCCAAATAATAAAGAACGCAACTTACAAGGATACAATAGTGACAATAGAGAAATTGAAAGTCAAAACGAAAAAAATCAAACAAAAAAACAACAAGAGCAGCAACATATTCATGATGATGGTTGCGGGTGTGGTCATTAACAATTAATAATAAATAATTTCTAATAATCACGTTCTTTATTTAATGTAAATCTATAACTGAAGATGCTCTCTATTTTGATTATTATTTAAATAAACAAAATATCTTGAGTTTGTGTAAGATTTGTATTTTTAATTACGTCTCCTTTAAGAAGTATCCAACATTCAATAATCTGGTTTAATCTATAGACTATTGAATACTTATGGGCATACAAAAAAATTACAATAATGCATAATATACGTATTAGTTGAAATAGGATCAAATTTGCAGTTGTTCCCACCGAACCCGCGTAAAATGATCTAGGGTTTGGATATGCAAATTTGGTGGCGGACCGAATGTTTTGGACCTGTGATATATCTATTACGAAACCACTTGGGTCCATGATAAATTTGACTATAAATATGGGTTCTGCATAAAGTATTAAATCATTATAGTAATTTGGATGTAGATCATCCTTTATCTTTATTTCTTGCTATGTTACGATCACCTGAATCCTACGTCAATATCCTGGGAGACTTCAACCTTTCTTTAACTTTTTAAAAATTGGAGATAATATAAAAGATCAAGCCCTGTCTTTTATTCAAAAATATAAAAATGATAATGATGAACTGAGAAATCTACAAAAACAACTAATCATCTTTACTCGATACCAAAAAGAACGATTGAACAAAAAAGAGATATCTCTCCGACAACAGTTTCAAACTATTTTAAAGCAATAAAGCTCTTTTGTCAGGTTAATAATCTGTCAAACAAAGTTGAATGGAAAATTATATCTAAAGGCATTCCTTTAGGATTGAAAGCATCTGACGATAGAGCTCCTACTTTGGAAGAAATCCAAAAGCTACTCGAATTTCCAAATAGAAGGATAAAGCCCTTAGTATTAGCTTTGGTCTCATCAGGCATTAGAATTGGTGCATTTGAAACATAAATGGAAACACATTACGCCAATACATGATCCAAAAACTAATGACATAATGGCAGCAAAAATCCTGGTTTATCCAGGAGATAGAGAAGAGTACTTTTCATTCATAACTCTAGAAGTCTATACTGCTATAAGGGAATGGATGGATTATCGGCTTTCACGTGGTGAAAACATAACTGGGCAAAGTCTTGTAATGAGAGATGTTTCGAAAGAAGATGATTCAGAGGGAATATCCAATCCTAAACCATCGAGTCCTTTTGCTATAACTAGACTATTAAATAGAGCATGGCAATCTCAAAAGATTAGATCAAATTACAAAACGGCGAAAAGAGACACCAATTTAAAACTGCACATGGCCTTAGAAAATATTTTAAAACACAAACAGAACAGGCAGAATGCATTCAACAAAAGTTGAAGTTTTAATGGGTCATAGCTTTATGTTCTAAAAAGGAATAAATATTGAATCTTTTTTTAAATTTATTGTTACTTTGTTTCTCTTGATACATATTTTCAATATTAAATAAATAGTAAATTCTTTAGTAATTGAATATATCAATTCATTTCCTCAATTGTTATTTTTCAAAAACTTCTACAAATGCACAAGTCAATCCATTGTAGTTGCATAGATATTATATAATCCTCCAGTAGATTCACTTGTATAATTCCATATATCTTTATTATTTATTACTTGCATAAATGAATTTTTATGCTTTGTATCTATTTTGTCAAATAATTTTTGACCAATAACTATATTATTTGGTTTAGCAAGAGATGTCATTTTAACTGCTATGCTAATTGTATAACCAATAAGGTCAATGTGTGGTTTTTTTAAAACTATTTCTTTATATTCTTCAACATCCAATCCGTATTGAACTACTGCAATTTCTCCAACGTCCATACCTATTCTTACTTTTAATTCTGGATAATCATACTGATTTAATATTGGATTAATTCCTTCTTTTATTATTTTAATCATAGTACATGCACAATTTATTGCATTGGTGTATTGAAGTACATTAAAATTGTCTTTATCTCTGTAGAAATTTCTTTTATCTTCATCTTTATCAAAATTTAGATCGTCTTCAACAACAAAAAAAGCTAAAACAGCATCTCCAATATATTTTAAAACATATCCTCCATACATTGATACTATAAGAGACATCTGTTGAGCAAATGATCTAATTATCGTTGTTAGCCTTTCAATAGGTAAAGATAAAGACATTTTGGTAGAACCGACTAAATCAATGTGTACAATTACAAGGTTCACTTTGGATTCTAGATATTTTTCTAAAATTTCTTGAGTATCTTTAATTGAGATGGTGAAATCGGGTTTAACTTTTAAGGCTTGCCAAGTTCTAAATTGGGAGTCTTTTATTATAGATTTAACATCGATTATTGCCTCAAGATATAGTTTATTTAATAGTGAATCGGAAGCCCTGTTTATAGGATTTAATGTTTCTTTATTGGTTTCATTTTTAATTACCTTTAATACATTATCTTTACTAATATCTAATTCAAGAGAAATTATTTCGGGGTCAATTCCTGAATAATATAGATTAAGAATGGTGTTTTTTTGTTCTACACCATCAGTCAATCCTATTCATCTCTTGATATTTAATCGAGTTATTAGAATATAAATATGATTAATTTTTTCAATTAGATTTATCTTAAATATACAAAGCATTAAAAATAATCAAATGAAATATTTTAAAATATAATACATAATTAATAATTTAAAATAAAATGAATCACAAAATAAAGATTTAGATTGTTTTATTGCACGATTCAAAAAGTAGTTAAATCTTTCATTTTCTTAGTTAATCAATTTAAAAATGACTAGTTCCATTCTATTATAAGACTAAAACGTTAACAAAAAATGATTTAAAATAATCATGCAACAAAGCCGAATTGGATGCTAAATTTATTCCTCAGAACTCATTCTATCCTATTTTTAATGTGCTATATTTGGCTTTATTTATAAATTAAAGGAAAATTTTCAATTTTTTTTATAATTTTTTTTGTTTTTTATTTTAAAGATGAATATGTTACTTATCTTTATTAATTTTTACTTTATTTTTGATAATACCTTATAAATTATATGATACTTTATATTATAAAATTGTATGTCACAAGGTGAATGGTTTACCACTTATTTGCAATATGAAAATCTAAAGGAGATGTTAAATGTTATACTTTACACTTCGCAATCTTTTATGACTATCACCCCGTTACTGTATCATATAACATATAATAATAATGAAATCCTTTTTATTCATACTGGTATAGTAGGAGGAGTTGTTGCTCATTACCATGTACTTGAAGGAAAACCTGCTACTAAATTTATTGAGTTAAATAAGATAACATCTGATTATAAATTTGTTGAAAAGAGTGGTAGCAATCCTCAATCTATTTATATCCCGATTGTTAATTTGGTTAAATCTACTCTTGTGTTTCCAATAGATGGTTAAACTAGATGTTAGATGAAATAATACACTATAAAGAAAATGGATTAATACATTTCATATGTAATTAAAATAGTCATTGTTATAGGATATTTATTTTTAGTATAATTAATATTTTCTTTTTTATACTTCGATTTCTCTAAATTATTGATTGTTAATCTCACTTTCATCATGTTGTTGTTTTTGTTTTTGTTCTAGGTTATGGAGCATAACAAACAGCTTTATCTGTAGACCTCTCATGGGTGCATAGTCTTTTGAATTTTGCTGTATTTGCTTTTGCTGTATTTGGTGTTGGATTCTGCTTATTTTATCTGTCGCAATAATAGGAATGTTGGCAACTGGTGTAGTATAAATTCCCCCTACAGATGATGATTTGGTCATAATATGGTGCAATTCACTAAAACGATCTTAAATCTTTGATATGATGATTTACTTGTCTGCTTCAACCAATATGCCTTTTATCAAAATTGCTCTTTGTGTTGAGCCAGTATTTTCAACTACTGCATTGAAAAAGAGGTTAGCGGTTGTGGCGGGTAAAGCAGTTGAAACAGTTTGAGTGGTTCCATCAAAGATTATGATAACGTTATCTAAAGCGACCCAGTTTATTTCTATAGTGTGCAAATTTGTATCCTTAGCAATGTTACCGGTCACAGCGGTCTTGGTGGCTTCTGAACCTTCGCCGTTATTTGTGTATATTTGGTAAGTGGTATCGGCTGAATTAAATCCAACTATAACACCGGATTCAGATGTTGCTATTGGTGTATCAGTTGCTGGTAAGGTGGAATTAGAGGTAACACCAAAATAGTAACGAGCGGAAGTAGTGCTATCTATTTTGGCTCTAATTTTAAAACGCATTGTAAATAGACGTCTACCGATACCAACGCCAGCAGTATTTGCAGCCAAATCTGCTTTTGAATTAGAAGTTGATGAAGTTTGAAGAACAGCCAATAATCCTTCAGTAGTATCAAATGTGTTGGAATTTGTTCCGCCTCCTGTAGGGATAACCGACCCGGCTAGCATATAATCAGCAACCCCTACGGTTGTGGCGGTAGTTCCCTGTGATAGAGCATATTTTCCTGATCTCTTGTATAATGGGTCTACCTGAACTCCTTGAAAATTAGTTGGATCTGCAACAGTGATGCCATCTGTTGATATGTCATCATATTCTAATTTGCCAAAAGTTTGAATTGATAACAGACATTAATTTCATAGTCCAAAAAATATAAGGAAGATGTTTCCTTATTTGCCAATCTTTGTATCTGCTTCAGAAGTGCTCTTAAAAGAATCACCAATTCTTTTGAATATTACAAGTGCAAATTCCCAATTGAAACCAGCTAGGATTGCCAATGGAATGATGGCAGGGTTTGTTACCGTGGACCCAGGAGAATTAGTTTGTGTAGATATGACCAGAGCAGTGCTATTGGACGTACTGTTATTTCCTGTAAGTGCAGCTGGTGAATGAGAAGGGGTCAATATTAAAAACCCCTTTAGCAGAATAAAATATAGAAACGCTCCAAATAATCCGCCTATGAACGGCACAGATAAAAAATACAATCTAAATGAGTTTCGATATTTTCTATCAGTTACCCTATCTTTGAGAAACCATAACCATCGCAAAATTCCTCCCACGGTACCCCATGTTGCAGCATAAAGAGCATCTTGCTGAATTTTCACATTTAATGAAAAGACCTGTATATCTTCATGAAACCAATAAAAAACAAGAACAGCTACCATAAATCCAACCAAGTAAAACCACATCGGTCCACCATATACATTGGCAAACCGCCATCTTTGAAAGACGCTATAGAGAGCTTTATTATATAGATGTAAATCTTTGGATGCTTCATAATCTGCTTCAGGTAATTCATTTGCATACAATCTTTTTCTTGCATCTTTAAGCCTCTCCTGGATATCTTCGAAAATATTTTTATCTTTGTTTTGTGCCGTATCAAACAATCGTTATCAGAGGCTACATTTGCCCAATTATCTATTCTATTTATTTCTTTTAGTAGAGAATTCTTCTTATCTAGGTCATCTATAACTAAACTTTCTTTGGGAGCGTTTGGTGGCTTATCACTCGATGGTTGTGAACCTTTATTGGCATTATTATTAACAAGGGAAGATGAAATATCTTTAATGCTATTGTTATTACTACCGTCGATATTTTGGGGAGGAATATTACTAACACCATTATTGGCAGATATTGTGTTTTTCTTGTCTTTGTCGTTGTTTTTAGTAAGACCTGAAAGGACCGATTTTGTATCATCAGAGGCCATTACTTGTTTACATTTTTGTCTTTAATTTCCAATATTTATAAATCTTTACTTGCATTATAAATTGAATAGTTTAGAATTTTTAGCATATTTTCCAATGAAAGTTAGATAATTTGATTAGGTGATATAAACATCAGTTGGTCTCAATAGAAATATCAAATTTAAAGAGAACATCCAAATAATAACAAAAATAAGCCTTGCTAAACAAAAAGATTATAAATTTGAAGGAAAATAATTTATTTTTTTCTTTTGCTTTATTTTTTAATATTGCTTCAAAAATTAAATCATTTATGATAAAAGTGGATTTAAAACACATTTTTTGAATTATATGCAGTTTCATGAGTTTTGATTGAATGTTACTTATATTGCTAAATCATTTGATTTGTTATTCTTAAATTGTATCTACAATAGTATTTATTGTCTAATACATGTAGAGAAAATTAATTGAACCCCCTTTCCTACCCCAATCAAACCCCCTAAGTTTTAGCTGAAATGTGATTGAACCCCTATTGAGATTAGGATCACGTTTTAAAAAGATATTTAATATAGGTTATATTCAAAAATAATTGTGACTCAAAATATTGTTTTTCTCGTCGGATAATTTCTCTTTTATCAGGGTATGGATGAACAGTGATCGGCTAAAACTGTGCTAATGTTTTAGGAAAAAGACTATAAATCTATGTAATATATTTAAATTATAAAAGAGAACAATTTAGAAAAATCTTCATCTAAAAATGGCAACAATAAGTTCATGCATTAGAAGAATGCTTATGCAAGAATTAATAGATAAATCTGTGGCATTGGTGTAATTTGTTGCAGACTTTTGCTACTGTTTTATTAGAACCTACTAGCACAAATCCATAGTAATATATAGGTAGCATTGACATTCAAGGACCAAACAGATAACGCAGACGATAATCTTAGTGGCTGGTGGAATATTTTGGATTCTTGCTTATATTTTCATAATATCAAAAGGTTTTAAAGATAAAACTTATGGCATGCCACTAATAGCATTATGTGCTAATATATCTTGGGAATTTATCTTTTCATTTGTTTTTCCACATACTCCACCTCAACTATTTATAAATTATTTATGGTTTGGTCTTGATAGTATAATTGTTATTCAGTTCTTCAAATATGGTAAAAATGAATTTTTAAATTTATCTTCAAAGAAACTATATTCTATATTTGTTGTTTTACTAGGAATCAAATTCAGCATAATCTTATTTAGCGGTATTACTTTATGGGGTTCAAAGGGGTTTACCCTGCTTTTGGACAAAATCTTATGATGTCACTACTGTTTATAATATTGCTTTTTAAAAGAAATAGTTTAAGAGGTCAATCGATTTATATAGCTGTTTTCAAAATGCTTGGAACAGGTTTAACAAGCATACATTATTATCTGTTCGAACCAATCACTCAAAGTTCTCTAATTTTGCCCGCTTTGTATGTTTCGATTTTCATCTTTGATACAGTATACATTTATCTGATTGTGAAATTCTATAAAAGAAATAAAATACCTATACTTAAAATTTGATTTTCTTTTTGTCATAGAAAAAATACAATCACAACAACCAATGATACTATGATAGGATATTGCATTATCTCTTATCGTTCTTTTAATGTATAAAAGACTTATATGAAAATTTATAAATGTATTTATGGTGTCTTCATTGGAATCTTTAAGAGATGTTGTGATAAACTTAGGAAACACTTTTAACAATCAGCAAAATCGAGAAAAATCCTATTTTGATTTTTATGATGAGTCTTTGATAATACATGGTTTTCCCCCAATTCTACCCACCAACAAAGATGGTTTTAAACAGTTCATCTATGGCCTTTGGGAAGCATTTCCTGATATAATAATTACATTTGAAGGTATTATCATAGAAGGAAACAAGGCTGTAGGAAGATATAACTTAGCGGGCACACATAAAGGTACATTCATGGATCTTCAACCAACAAACAAACAATTCAAAGTCAATGGCATGACAGTATTTACTTTTCGTGATTCAAAATGTGTAGAGCGATGGAATTTGGTAGATATGAATTCATTGATGGAGCAATTGACAGAATAACACTAATTTGGATATATGTATATTGTAAAAATAAAGAATGGTTTTGGAAATAGATCAATAGATTAATAGCATTTATCAGTTGTAGTTATATCGGATTTCCATATTCGATGATAAATTTTTTGCATATCAAATAAAATAAGTTAATTAGAATCTATGTTTATACTACTGTAATTGAACCCCTTTACCTACCCAAATCAAACCCCTTGGGCCCATAAGATATGTCTTCTCTTTTTAATTCCAGAAAAATATTATTCATAAAGTTTGATTTAACTCTGAATCTTTTTAAGACTTGCATCTTATCCTTTACCAATATTCATAACTGGAAGATATAGAAAGCATGATCGCGTTCTATGTAAAGACAACTCTTTTTGTATATTGTTAGGTTC
>Ga0134127_10001208_pt1 | contig 19685 bp, 19 predicted proteins | sample KB31753_FD_96459 | JGI IMG/M metagenome (GOLD analysis project Ga0134127, IMG submission 96459) | Terrestrial soil microbial communities with excess Nitrogen fertilizer from Kellogg Biological Station, Michigan, USA - KB3-175-3 | ecosystem: Environmental > Terrestrial > Soil > Unclassified ... | reverse complement strand
TACACGACGTCGATCGTCGAGTGGCTCAGGGCGGAGCCCGAGGTCTCGAGCGCCGACATTCTCCGGCGGATCAGGCTCGTGGGCTATCGCGGTGGCAAGAGCGCGCTCTACGAGCTGGTCAAGCGCCTACGGGCCTCGGGCCGGCGCATGAGCCACTCCGAGCATCCGCGCGCGAGCGGCGAGTAGCCCTCACTTGACGCCGGCGGCGGCGAGCGCGATTCTGGCGCGCGCCGATCCATGCTCTTCCCGACCACGCTCGTCGGCAGCTACCCGCAGCCGGACTGGCTGATCGATCGCCAGCGCTTGGCCGGCCGCTTCCCGCCGCGCGTCCGTGCGCGTGAGCTGTGGCGGGTCGCCGAGTCATGGCTCGCCGAGGCGCAGAACGACGCGACGGTGCTGGCGATCCGCGCCCAGGAAACCGCGGGACTCGACATCGTCACCGACGGCGAGATCCGCCGCGAGAGCTATTCCAACCGCTTCGCGACGGCCCTGGAAGGCGTGGACATCGACAAGCCCGGGACCGCGCTCGATCGCTCCGGCCACCCCAATCCCGTGCCGCGCATCGCCGGCCCGATCCGGCGCCGCCGGCCGGTCCTGGTCGAGGACGTGAAGTTCCTCCGGGCGCACACGACGCGGACGATCAAGATGACCGTGCCCGGGCCGTTCACGATGTCGCAGCAGGCACAGAACGACCACTACCCGAGTGAAGCGGCCGCGGCGGTGGATTACGCGGCGGCGGTGAACGAGGAGATCCGCGATCTCTTCGCGGCCGGAGCCGACATCGTGCAGGTCGACGAGCCGTACATGCAGGCCCGGCCCGACAAGGCGCGCGAGTTCGGCCTCCGGGCTCTCAACCGCGCGCTGGAGGGGATCGCCGGCACCACGGCCCTGCATATCTGTTTCGGCTACGCGGCGATCATTCACCAGCGGCCGTCTGGCTACTCGTTCCTCCCGGAGCTGGCGGGCTCCCCGGTTCAGCAGATCTCGATCGAGACCGCGCAGTCCAGGCTCGACTGCGCGGTGCTGACGAAGCTCGAGGGGAAGTCGATCCTGCTCGGCTGTCTCGATCTAAATAACCTGGCGGTGGAGACCCCCGAGACGGTCGTGGCGAGGGTGAAGCGCGCGCTGCCCTACGTGCGCGCGGAGCGGATCGTCCTGGCGCCGGATTGCGGGATGAAGTACCTGCCGCGCGACGTCGCCTTCGACAAGCTGAAGGCGATGGTCGCGGCGGCGGCGATGCTGCGGGCTGAATTCGGCGGCTAGCGCGACGCGCGCGGCGGCCCGGACCGGCGGCGGGCCGCCGATCCGAGCCGCGACGCGATCGTCAGGACTTCACGGTGAACTTCTGGAAGGTGTGGCAGCTCTCGGGCACGTGGCCGCGGCTTCCCGCGAACGTCCAGGTCACCTCGCTCACGTACACACTGTGCTGCGCGTCGACCGCGATGCCGTGCGGCGCCGCGAAGCTTCCGGCCGCGACCGGGTCCGGGCCGCCCCAGCGGCCGATCACGGCGCCGTTCTTGTCGTAGACGCTGACGCGCCCCGACTTGATGTCACCCGCCGGGCCGTACCGTCCCGACGTCTGACCCGGCTGCCACCAGAGCTCCGATACGTATGCGCGCCCCTGGCCGTCGAAGACGATGTGCGTCGGGCGCCGGGTGTCGGTCCACTCCGAGAGGTACTCGCCGTCCGGGCTGAAAATCTGGATGCGATCGTTCTCGCGATCGCACACGAAGACGCGGCCGTCGGCGGCCACCGCGATGCCGTGGGGCAGGAAGAACTCGCCGGGGCCCTGGCCCGGCACGCCCCACGACCGCTTCAGCTCGCCGCTGGGCGAGAAGAGGTGCACGCGGCAGTTGCCGTAGCCGTCCGAGACGTAGAGATCGCCCCGCGGGCCGACCGCAAGGTTCGTCGGCCGGTTGAAGGGCCCACCGGGCCGCTTGACGGTCGCGGTGTTCTTGCCGTCGTAGCCGGTGTCTGACGGCGTGTTCGGGGTGCCGAGGGTCATCAGGAGCTTGCCCTCGGGAGTGAACCGCCGCACGGTGTGGTTGCCGTCGTCGCTGCAATAGAGCGTGCCGTCCGGCGCGATGGTGATGCCGTGCGTGCGCAGGGTGAAGAGCCCCTCGCCCCAGGACCGCAGGAAGTTGCCCTTCTGATCGTAGACGAGGATCGGGTGGTCGCCGCGGCAGATCAGGAAGACGCGGTCCTCGCCGTCGACGGCGACCCCGGCGACGTCGCGGTGCGCGTAGCCCTTCGGCAGCTGCTCCCAGCCTTCGACGACCGAATAATTCAGTGGCATCGGTGTCCTCCAGTGCTCACGCGCGCTCGAAGGCGAGGCGGCGAACCTTCTCCATGTTCGTACCCTCGATACGGATCAGTCGCGTCGGGCCGTCGCGGCGGGGCGAGTGCAGATCGCCCTCGTTGTAGACGTGCGCCATGCCGGGCTTGAGGGTGTAGCTGCGGGCGAGGCGGACCTTGCCCGGCTTCGCCTCGCTGGCCGGCTCCAGCAGCGACCAGTCGCTCATCACCGTCTCGCCGATCGCCTGGCCGTAGATGGCCCACGACGGGCCATGATCGTGCGGATTGCTCTCCTTGGCGCCCCGGTAGGAGTGGGCAAGGATGCAGAAGCCGAGCTTCGGGTCTTCGTAGAGAATCTTGCGCTCCGGCACGTCGTCGCCGACGTGACGGGCCACGAAGGCCTGGTCCTTCAGCACGTCCTGCACGATGGCGCACACCTTCTCGCGACCCGCGGGACCGGGCTCGGCAATGAGCGCGCGCTGACATGCGGCAGCGAACTCTTCGAGCGTCCAGCTCATGAAACGACCTCCTCAGTGTGACGTTGACTCAACTATTCACGACCGCCTTGCGTAGGGCCCGCGCAGGAGCTGACCCGGCAGAGCGCCGGTGGGCTTGCCGTCGCGGAGCACGACCTCGCCGTTCACCACGGTGGCGGCGATGCCGCGGGCCCGCTGCGTGAGCCGGCGGGCGCCCGCCGGCAGGTCGCGCACCACCTCGGGCATCTCGGGGGCGACCGTGTCGGGGTCGAGCACGAGCAGGTCGGCCGCCATGCCCTCGCGGATCAGCCCGCGATCGCTGAATCCCCAGTGCGTGGCCGGCTCGAAGCTCAGCATCCGCACCGCCTGCTCGAGCGTGATCGCCTGCCGGGCGCGCACCCAGTGGCTCAAGAGGTGCGTCTGGAGGGATGCGTCCATGATCTGCGAGACGTGGGCCCCCGAATCCGAGAACGTGACGACCGTTCGCGGATGCTTGATCAGCTCGAGCGCGTGGTCCTGGTTCTCGTTGGCGATCGGCTGCAGGAAGAACCGGTCCAGGTCCTTCTCGAGGGCCAGGTCGATCATCGCGTCGACCGGATCGACGCCGCGCTCGCGGGCCACGTCCGCGACCGAGCGATGTGGGCCCTCGGCGGAGTCCATGACGAACGTCCACTCGTAGGCGGCGGCCCGCGGCTCGGCGCCGACCGGACGGCGCTCGTCGCGCTGGTGCGCGGCGCTGACCAGCCGGCGGCGCATCTCGGGATCGCGGAGCTGCTGCTTCTGCTGCTCGAGCGGCAGGGCCCGGAGCTCGCGCCACACCGGCAGGCGGTCGAACGGCAGGCTGGTCTTGAACGAGAGCACGATCGTGAGCGCCCGGCTGTGGACCTGGGCGAACATGCGGCCGCCCCGCGCCGCCGTCTCTTCGAGCAGGGCGAGGTAGGTGCGCCAGAGGTCGGGCTCGTCGCGCCGGCTGAAGAGACCCCAGGTGATCGGCCGGCCGCTCTCCACGGCCAGGTCGCGCAGGCGCACGTGATAGTCGCGTAGCTTCTCCGGATCGCCGCCGGCGCGCTCGCCGGCCAGCTCGAAGATGCCCGCGTTCATCTCGCCCATGACGCCGACCAGCCGCCGCACCTCGTTCCATGAGGCCAGGCGGCTGGCGACGGGCCGCCGGTCGGGCGTCTCGTGGCTCGGCGAGCGGGACGTGGTGAAGCCGATCGCGCCGGCCCGGATCGCGTCGCGCAGCTCGCGCTCCATGGCCTTGAGATCGTCCTCGCCGGCTTCCTTCTCGAAGGCGCGCTCGCCCATGACGTAGGTGCGGAGCGCCGAGTGACCGATGTAGCCCGCGTAGTTGATGCCCTTGGGAAGGCTCTGGACGCGGTCGAGGAACTCGGGGAACGTCCGCCACGTCCAGTCGATCCCGGCGTCCATCGCCTCGGCCGCGATGTCCTCCGCGCGCTCGAGGTTTCGGACCACCAGGCTCCGCTCCGGCTTGCCGCAGGGCGCTAGCGTGAAGCCACAATTACCCATCACCACGGTGGTCACGCCGTGCCAGCACGAGCAGGTTCCGTAGGGATCCCAGAAGACCTGCGCATCCATGTGGGTGTGGCCGTCCACGAAGCCCGGGGCGACCACCTGGCCGTCGGCGTCGATCACTTCGCGCGCGGCTTCCCGGATGCGGCCGATGGCGGCGATGCGGCCGTGGCGAACCGCGACGTCCGCCCGATAGCGAGGCATCCCCGAGCCGTCGACTACCGTGCCGTTCTTGACGAGCAGATCGTGCGGCATCGCGCGGTTCCTCCCGTGGACTCGCCCGCGAAAGCCCGGCCGGGCATGGGTCCGAGACGGGCAAAGCGGCGCTCGCGAGTGTGGGCGTATCCTACGTCACTTCAGGCCGGGCAGGCGAGTTGAAGATTCGGCGAGACTACGCCGCGTCGATTCCGGAAAGGCGGCCGTAGTTGACGGTCACCTGAGCGCCGCCCTGATCGAGCACGAGCTCGTCGTGCGTGACGTCGATGAGCGTGCCGGTGAGGGGGGCGCGGGCGTTCATGATCGTGAGGGCCACGCGGCGGCCCTTGTAGCCGAGGGCCTCGGCCATCCAGAGCTTCGCCATCGCGTGGCTCAGATCATCCATCTCCTGGATCATGCCGAGACCTGGAATGGGCGTGCTGCGATGGACGGGCGGAAGAACCGGCTCGAGAATCGGAGCCGCGGCCGGCGCGGTGGGGCGGGACTCCGACGTCGCCGCGCCCGCGATGGCGGCGTGTGCCATGGGCGTCGCCGGCGCGGGCTCGGCGGACTGCTCGCGGGCCGGCGGCTTGTACTCGGTGATGAGCCCGCTCGCTTTTCCCGCCGCGGCCAGACTCGCCTTCGCGTCGCCGGCCGGCCGCATGCCCTGCTGGACGACGCGCCCCAGCCCCTGGATGAGCGAGGACATCCGGCCCATGAGGCGGCGGAAGATGTAATAGCCCAGGAGCGCGATGCCGAGCGCGAGCCCGAGACCTAGCTGCGACTCCACGTGCGCGAGCGCGCCGATTCGATGGAGCGTCCAGACGAAGATCAGCAGCGGGACGACAGTCGTGACACCGAAGACGGCCGACGCCGCTTGCTGAAGGGACGTGGGCTTGGTGGGTGGCATCTCATTTCCATCGTAGGGGATGACCTGCGCCGGGCCTTCAGGAAAAAGGGCCTCCGAGCGAGACGAGCCTAACATGTGATATATCGCGGGGTAGGGACGCAAACCCTGCGAGGAGGTATGAACATGGCCGATATCAAGATCGACGCCGTGAGATCGTCGAGCAGCGGCATCCTCGGGCGGGCCCTCAGCGAGGCCCGCGGTCACCGGGTCGCTCTCGATTCCTCGTCGCGGCCGCAGGCCGACGCCCTGACCAACAGCGAGGCTTTTCTTGCCGGCGTGTCGTCGTGCGGCGTCACGCTGATCGAGATGCACGCGAAGGAGACCGGCGTGCCCCTCACGCGCATCCAGGTCACCATCGAGGGCGCCCGCAGCGCGGCCGAGCCCAACCGGTTCGCCTCGGTCAGCATGACGTTCGAGATCGCAGGCGTGAGCCAGACGCAGGCTGACGAGCTGGTCAAGACCTATCGCGGCCGTTGACCCCTCTACCGCACGGTCGCGGACGCGACCGACGTGAAGGTCCAGGTCGTAGCCGTCCGGTGATGGCAGACCGCGGATGGCGTAGTACCATCGGGCCCTGTGGAGAGGCGCCGATGCGCGTGGGCGAGGGGTGCGCTCGAGATCCGGTATCACGATCGCGAATGGGGCGTGCCGCTCCACCATGACCGGAGGCTCTTCGAGCTCCTGATCCTCGAGGGCGCGCAGGCGGGGCTCAGCTGGTCGACGATCCTGAAAAAGCGGCCGGCCTATCGCAAGGCGTTCGACCGCTTCGATCCGGCGCGCGTCGCCCGCTACAAGGCGAGCCGCGTTCACCGCCTCATGAACGACGCCGGCATCGTGCGCAATCGAGCCAAGATCGAGGCGACGATCGCCAACGCGCGCGCGTTCCTGGCGGTCCGCCGCGAGCATCGCACGTTCGATCGCTACATCTGGCAGTTCGTGGGCGGACGCCCCATCCAGAACGCGTGGCGCCGTCTAGGCCAGGCACCCGCCGAGACCGACGTCTCGCGCGCCATGAGCCGCGACCTCCTCCGGCGGGGCTTCCGGTTCGTCGGGCCGACGATCTGTTACGCTTTCATGCAGGCGACCGGGATGGTGAACGATCACTCCCGCGACTGCTTCCGGTGGCGCGAGGTCGCGCGGCGCGCGAAGAGTCGGCGGTGAACGGAGAACCGTGCGAATGGCTGACAAGCGCCGGGTGAGGATCGCGGCGGTGGGCGACGTCCCCGTGGGCGAGGGGCGCGTTGTCGAGGCTCAGGGCAAGGAGCTGGCGCTTTTCAACGTCGACGGCACCTACTACGTCATGGACAACATGTGCGTCCATCGCGGCGGGCCGCTCGGCGAGGGCGATCTCGACGGGCGGCTCGTGAGCTGTCCCTGGCACGCCTGGCGCTGGGACGTGACCACGGGCGCCAACGCCAACAATCCTGCCCTGAAGATGGCGTGCTTTCCGGTGACGGTCGATCGGGGCGCCATCTTCGTCGACCTGCCCTGAGGTCCGCTTCGGTGGAATCCACGGTGCTGGCCGTGGCCATCGCCGTCGCGGCTGGTGTCGGGCTCGTGATCGGACTGGTCGCGTACCAGCGTTGTCCACACTGTGGGCACCTCGTCCGGCGTGTGACGCAAGGCTGGCGGCGCTGCGGGGCGTGCGGACGGCAGTATCGTCGAGGACTGCGAATCCGATGAAGATCAACCTGACGCTGCCGTCCGCGCGGACCCTGCTCCTTGCAGCCGCCGCGCTCGTGGTCGCCGGGATCCTGGCGGGCGGCGGCTGGTACTGGCACGCCACGAGCCAGCAGCGCGCGATGGCCGCGTACGCCGAGGCCATGACCAAGGCGCAGCCCGCTCAGAGCCCCGACGCCACTGGCGAGACGCGGGCGGCGGCCGTCCGCGAGCTGGAGGCGGTGCTGACGCAGTATCCGTCCGGGCGCGACGCTGCTCAGGTTGCGTACCTCCTGGCCAACCTCCGGTTCCAGTCGCAGCAATATCCGCAGGCGCGCGCCGCGTACGAGCTTGCGCTCGCCCAGGGGGCGCCGCGGACGCTCCGGACGCTCAGCCGCGGCGGGGTCGCGTACACGTGGGAAGCGGAGAAGAACTATCCCAAGGGCGTCGAGGCGTTCAAGTTCGCCCTCGAGGGGCTCGGGCCGAAGGACTTTTACTACGAGGAGCTCCTGCTGGGTCTCGGCCGCACGCAGGAGCTCGGCGGCCAGAAGGCTGAGGCGAGCGCGACCTATCGCCGCGCGGTCAGCGAGCTTCCGAACAGCCGGCGTCTCGACGAGATCAAGGCGCGGCTGGCCGAGCTCGGCTCGTGATTCCGGCCGCGGCTCTTACTGCCGATAAGAGGGATTATGTAAAGTAAAGATGCAAACCGTCCGAGAGCATCTGCCTGTGCTTCTGGCCGCCTCTCTCCTCCTCAGCGCCTGCGTGAGCCTCACGCCCCAGCAGCGGGCGAAGTTCGATGAGATCCAGAGCTTGGCCGACCGCACGACCCGGATCTACGACCTGCCCGGCGTGCGGATCTCGATCCAGCCGGCGACGAACCTGAACATCGGTGCGATGTACCGCCAGGGCAACATCTTCGTGAACGTTCGGATGCTCGACTCGCCCGGCCTGACCAAGCTGATCGCCCACGAGCTCGGCCACTACGTGCTCGGGCACGAGCCGGCGGCGAGCGTCAGCTCTCAGGCCGAGTGGCAGCGCGCCCAGCAGCAGCGAGAGCTCGACGCCAACGCCAAGGCGGTTGAGATTCTCGTGCGGGCCAACGGTATGTCGCAGCGCGAGGCCGTTCAGCTCGTGGCCGAGGCGCTACTGAGGGCGCAGCGTGCGATCGATCGAGGCGCCCCGCTGACACCGGGGCATCTGACGCCCGCCGAGGAGCTGGCGGATCTAAAGAAGCGTTTTCCCGAGGCGCGAGACAGTGGGCGCTAGCCCGGGATGTGGGCTTCCTCGGGAAGCTCGGACCACCTGGGCTTCCACTCCGGAACCGCGAGGCCGAATTTCTCGCACAGCTCCTTGACCTCGGCCGCGAACGCCTGGCGGACCTCGTCGTTGTCACGGAGCTTGAGCTTCAGCCGCCGATATATCTGATTTTTCGTCGATTCCGGCCGTCCGAAGATGTTCATCGTGCGGACGTACCACTTGGCGAACGTCGTCTGCGCCTCGTCGTGGGTCGCGGGGTCCTCGGCGAGCTTCTTCACCCAGTACTCGCCGTGACGGATGTGGAACTTCTCCTCCTTGAAGATGCCGTCGATGGCTCGTACCCACGGGCCGTACGAGCAGCCGCGCACATCCTCGAGCTGGTGTCCGGCGCCGCGGTCCATACAGAAGTTGAAGAAGACGAAGTCGGCCCACGTGTCGATCGGGTAATAGAAGATGTTGACGCGCTTGTCGGCGGTGATCCGGGCCGTGCCGATGTCGGCTTTCGCGTCGATGCGCATCGTGAAGGTCTCGTCGTGCTGGCGGACGTGGCGCTCCACGTCGAAGCCGAGGTCGCCGAGGAGCCCGTACATGACCGCGGCGTGGCGGAGCTCGTCCTTCACGATCTGGGCGACGACGTGCTTTTCCTCGACCGTCGGCGCCTTGGTGATCCACGGCACGTAACCGTAGCCGCCCGCCAGCTCGGAATCCGCCTGCATGGTCAGCAGGTGGACGAGGTTCTCGCGGTACTCGGGGGTCATCTCGTCCGCCGATTCCAGCCGGACGCCCCGCTCGATCTTCGTCATCATTGCCTTCGCCAGATCGCTCATGGGCTCCTCCACCTTCAGCATACTCTACCCGCGCTCGACGACGCGTACGGCCTTGCCCTCGGCCCTCGGAATCGTCCGCGGCGCGACGATCGTCAGCTCGACCGAGAGGCCGATCGCGCGCTGGAGCCGCTCGGCGGCGCGACGCCGGAGCGTCACGATCTCCGGATGCTCGGTGCTGAAGCCGCCGCAGCGCGCGACCAGCTCCGGCGACGGCTCCACCTGGACCTCGAGCCGGGCGAGCGTCGTGCCGCGGTCGACGACCAGCTGGTAGTGCGGCACCAGCTCCTCGATGCCCAGGAGCGTGCTCTCCACCTCGGACGGATAGAGGTTCACGCCGCGCACGATCAGCATGTCGTCCGCGCGGCCCTTGATGCGCGCCATCCGCGCCGAGGTGCGGCCGCACGCGCACGGCTCGAGCGTCAGGGTCGTGATGTCGCCGGTCCGGTAGCGGACCAGCGGCATGGCGCGCTTGGTGAGCGTGGTCAGGACGAGCTCGCCCTCACGTCCCGGCGGCAGCGGAGACCCCGACACGGGATCGACGATCTCCGGAAGGAAATGATCGTCGGCGATGTGCAGCCCGGCGCGGGCCTCGCACTCGCCCGCGACGCCGGGGCCGATGATCTCGGAGAGCCCGTAGATGTCGAAGGCCCGCAGACCGAACGCGCGCTCGAGCGCGGCGCGGATGCCTTCCGTCCACGGCTCGGCGCCGAACATGCCGTAGCGGAGCCCGAGCTCGCGCGGGGCGCTCCCCTGCTCGGCCAGCGTCTCGGCCAGATGCAGCCCGAACGACGGGGTCGCGGCGATCGCGGCGGGCCGGAAATCTTGAAGCAGGAGCTGGTGCCGGGCGGTGTTGCCCGACGAGACCGGAACGACGGTCATGCCGATCCGCTCGGCGCCGTCGTGAAAGCCGAGCCCGCCGGTGAAGAGCCCGTAGCCGAAGGCGATGTGCAGGAGATCGCCGCGGCGCGCGCCGGCTGCCGTCATCATGCGCGCCATCACCTCGCGCCAGACGTCCAGGTCCTCGGCCGTGTAGGCGACGACGGTCGGCTTGCCCTTGGTGCCGGACGAGGCGTGAACGCGGGCGAGCTGATCGCGCGGAACGGCCAGGAGCCCGAACGGGTACTGCTCGCGCAGATCGCTCTTGCGGACGAACGAAAGACCGGCGAGGTCGGCGAGCGCGCGCGGCGCGGCTGCCCCGAGCCGCTCGCGATGAAACGGCACGCGCGCCGCGGCCCAGCGCACGACCGCCTGGAGCCGCTCCAGCTGCAGCCGCTCGCGCGCCTCGCGCGACATCGTCTCGGCCTCGCGGTTCCAGATCGCTCCGGAGCCGTCCGGCCGGACCGCGCTCGAGACCGCCGCGCTCACGTTCGCGGCGGACGTCGGCTCGCGGCGCGTCGCGGGGGCTCGGGAAACTGCTGATCCACGATCCGGTGATGGCGCAGGCCGACCGCCTCGCGCTGGATCAGGAGGGCCAGCCGCGCGTGGTGCGCGCGCATCCGCGCGGCCTCGTACTCGCCGAGGAGCCGCGCTTCCGCATCGGGATCGGGCGCGGCGTCGAGCCGGCGTCCGACCGCCACGACGTGGGCCAGGGCCTCCTCGAGCCGCTCGCCGGCTCGTCCGAGCGCCACCGCCTTTTCCTGCGCGATCTCCTGGTTGATACGCCGGTGGGTCTCGTGGGTGCGGTTCATCGGCTGCGCGCGATCGCGTCGAGGTACACGGCGAGCGTCCGGTCGATCTGCAGGCGCACGTCGAACTGGCGCTCGGCGACCTCGCGGGCCCGGCGCGCCATGCCGCGCCGGCGCTCGGGGTCGAGCAGGAGCCCGATCGCCGCCTCGGCGAGCGCGGCCGGGTCGCTCTTGGTCAGGACGCCGGTCTCGCCGTCGCGCACGACCTCGTCGCACCCCGGCGCGTCGACGGCGACCGCCGGCAGCCCGCAGGCCGCTGCCTCGGCGAGCACGAGCCCCTGCGTCTCGGTCTCGGAGGCGAACAGGAAGACGTCGGCCGCCTGGTAGCACTCGGCCAGCTCGTCGTGCGGGCGAGCGCCCAGGAAGCGGATGCGCGGGGCGACCGACAGGCCGCTCGCCAGACGCCGCAGGCGCTCGGCCTCGGTGCCGTGTCCGACCAGCACGAGCCGCGCCGAGGCCACGGTGGAGGCGATGCGCTCGAACGCGACCAGGACGCGCTCCACGCTCTTCTCCCGATCGAGGCGCCCGACGTAGAGGACCAGCGCGTCACCGTCGGCGACCCCGAGCCGCCGCCGCGCGGCCGCCCGCTCGCCAGGCCGGAACCGCGCGAGGTCGATGCCCGTGGGCACGACGGCGATGGGCGTGCGGACGCCTCGCGCATGCAGCTCGTCGCGGACCACCGTGGACGGCGCCAGCACCGCGTCGGCGCGGGCGGCGAAGCCCGCGCTCAGCCGGATCGCGGCCGATTCCACCAGGCCGAGCGGGAGCGGGACGTAATGCGCGTACTTCTCGTAGCGCGTGTGGTACGTGAAGACCAGCGGCCGCCGGGTGCGCCGGGCGAGGCGGCGCGCGGCCGGGCCGAGCAGGAACGGATGGTGCGCGTGGACGACGTCGAAGTCGAGCCCGGTGAAGGTTTTAGCGATCCGGCGCGAGTACGGAACCGCGAGCGCGAACTCCGGGTACGTGGTGGCCGGGATCGACGGATAGCGAACGATGCGGGTCGAGGAGTCCTGCGCGCCGGCCAGGCGCGGTCCGAAGACCCACGCCTCGTGCCCGGCGGCCTCGAGACCCTGCCGGAGCGTCTCGACCGAGATCGTGACGCCCCCGCAAAATGGCAGATAGTTGTTCGTGAAGAGCGCGATCCGCACCGAGTGACGTCCGTCAGGCCTTGTTGAACTTCTCGAAATCCTCCGGCTTGATGTTCTGCAGCCACTCCCGCAGCTGATCCGGGTCGTCCGCCTTCACCGGCTGCTCCGTCTCCTTGGTCACATCGAGGCTCTTGGCCTTGCGGATGACCTCCTCGTCGACGTAGATCGGCGCCGCCACCCGGAGGGCGAGCGCGATGGCGTCGGAGGGGCGCGAGTCGACCGTGTACTCGGTACCGCCGAGCTGGAGGTGGAGCACCGCGAAGAAGGTGTTCTCCTTCAGATCGGTCACGACCACCTTGAGCACCCGCGCCTCGAGCGTCTCCAGGATGTTCTTGATCAGGTCGTGGGTCATGGGGCGGGCCGGCGCGACCTTCTCCAGCTCGAGCGCGATGGCGTTCGCCTCGAAGATGCCCACCCAGATCTGCAGCGAGCGCTTGTCCTCCTCGTCGCGCAGGATGATGATCGGCATGTTCGAGACCTGATCCAGGGCTAGTCCGCGCACCTTCATCTCGACAAACATGCGGTCTCCTCCGGGCGGGACGCGAGCGTCCCGCGCAGGCTGTGCGGCAGCGCCTGGTCGATACGCACCGACGCGATCTCACCGACGGACGCGCGCCCCTGCCCGTCGAAATTCACGACGCGATTGCAGCGGGTCCGGCCCGCCAGCTCCCCCGCGTTCTTCTTCGACGTTCCGTCCACCAGCACCTCGACCGTCTGGCCCACGAGCCGCCGGCTACGCTCGGCGCTCACGCGCTCCGACGCCTGGAGCAGACGCGTGTTGCGGTCGGCCTTCACCTCGTCGGACACCTGGTCCGGCATCGTGGCCGCCGGCGTCCCGGGACGGCGCGAGAAGCGGAACACGAACACGTTGTCGTAGCCCACGCGCTCGACCATCTCGAGCGTCTGATCGAAGTCCGCCTCCGTCTCGCCCGGAAAGCCCACGATGAGGTCCGTCGAGAACGCCATGTCCGGGACCGCGTCGCGGATCTCCCCCACCAGCTCCAGGTACCGCTCGCGGGTGTAGCCGCGATTCATCTGCTCGAGCACGCGGTTGGAGCCGGACTGGAGCGGCAGGTGGAAATACTCGCACACCTTCGGGACGTCACGCATGGCGCGGATGAGCTTGGGCGTGAGGTTGTACGGGTTCGACGTGGTGAATCGGATCCGCGCGATGTCCTCGACGTCGTTGACCCGCGAGAAGAGCTCGCCGAGGTCGGTGGGCGGCGTCAGGTCGCGCCCGTAAGCGTTCACCGTCTGACCGAGCAGCGTCACCTCGCGGCAACCCTCGGCGGCGAGCAGGCGAACCTCGTCGACGATGGCCTCGGGCGTGTGGCTGCGCTCGCGCCCGCGCGTCGTCGGGACGACGCAGAACGTGCAGCGCTTCTCGCACCCTTCCATCACCGTCACGAACGCCTTCAGGCGCCGGGCGGACGGCGGCCGGGCCGTGATCTTGACGAGCGGCCCTTCCCCGGTCTCGAGCACCGGCCGGCCCTCACGCCGGACGCGGTCGACCAGCTCGGCAACGCGGGCGATGGCGGGCGAGCCGAACACGAGATCGACCGCGGGCGCGCGGCGCTGAATGGTCTCCTGGTGGAGCTGCGCCATGCAGCCCATGACCCCGATGACGAGATCCGGCCGCTGCGCTTTCAGCAGGCGCAGCTCGCCGAGCTTCGAGAACACCTTGTCCTCGGCCTTCTCGCGGATGGCGCAGGTGTTGACCAGGATCAGGTCGGCTTCGCCCTCGTCGGCGGTCAGCTCCCAGCTCCGCTCGCGCAAGAGACCCGCGACGCGCTCGGAGTCGTACTCGTTCATCTGGCAGCCGTAGGTGATCAGGTGGAGCTTGGCCATTTATGCGGTTGAAATCGACCGTAGCACCCACCGTCGGGCAAGTCAAACCACTGTAGCGGAAGGCGAATCTGGCAACCGCCCATCCGACCCCCGAGCGTAGTCCGGGAGCCCGTTTCGGAGCGGGTCGGGCTCGTTTGAGGTTATTGCCGGCCGCCGGCGAGGTACTCACCGGCTTGACGTTTTCGTCATTGTTTGTACTTATCTCTCCAGAAGATGCGACCTGAATCGCGTCGTGCCACCCCGGTACACCAGAGACTCCTCAGCCGCCTTCGGGTTCCCGACTGGCCGCGGCCCGTTCGGTATGCACTGGCCGTCGGATTGGCCGCGGCGGCGATCGCCCTGCGCGGGGTGTTGACGGCGTGGTGGGGCTACGATCTGCCGTTCCTGACGTTCTTTCCCGCGATCGTGCTCAGTGCCTGGGCCGGAGGGTTCTGGCCGGGCATGCTCGCGACGGGGCTGTGCGGGCTGGCGGCTCAGTATTTGTGGCTGGCGCCGGCGTACAGCCTCCGGGTCGTGCAGCTCCGTGACGCCGTCGCACTCTTGCTGTTCGTCGGCATCGGAGTCCTGATCAGCGTCATCACCGAGATGATGCACCGCGGGCGCCGCCGCCTCACGCGGCTGCTCGAGAGCATCGACGAGGGCTTCGCCGTATTCGACCACACGGGGCGCTGCCTCTACGTCAACCCGCGGGCGGTCGAGCTGCTCGCACAGTCCGCTGGGGCGCTCGTCGGTAAGACGATGCGCGACATCTTTCCCGACATCGTCGGCACGCCGATCGAAGCCCGTCTGCGAGCGGCGGAGGCAACGTCCTCGGTCTTCGAGTTCGAGACGGCCTCGCCCGCGCCCGGGCGCTGGTCCCGGCACCGGGTCTTCCCGAGCCTGGACGGTTTCTCGGTCTTCTTCGAGGACATGACCGATCGCAGGAACGCCGAGGAGGTGTCGCTACGGCTGGCCGCCATCGTCCAGTCGTCCGACGACGCCATCGTCGGCAAGAGCCTCAGCGGGATCATCACCTCGTGGAACGCGGGCGCCGAGCGCCTGTTCGGCTACACGGCAGCCGAGGCGATCGGCCGCTCGATCCGGATGATCGTTCCCGCCGACCGGCAGGCCGAGGAGGACGAGGTGCTCGCCAAGCTCCAGCGCGGCGAGTCCATCGACCACTTCGAAACCGTGCGCGTCCGCAAGGACGGGACACCCGTCGATATCTCGTTGTCGGTGTCGCCCGTCCGGAACGCAGCCGGCCACATCATCGGCGCCTCGAAGATCGCGAGGGACATCACGGAGCGCAAGCGCGCCGAGGTGCTGCGCGCCGAGCTCCTGGCCGCCGAGCGGACCGCCCGCGCGCGAGCGGAGCTGGCCGAGCGCCGGGCCACCATCCTGGCCGAGGCGAGCAGCGTGCTCGCCTCCTCGCTCGACTCGGCGACGACGCTGCGCACGCTGTCCCGTCTGATCGTGCCCACGCTCGCGGACTGGTGCATCATCGATCTCGTGACGCGCGACCACGCCGTGGAGCGGGTCGCGGTGGCCGCGTCCGATCCGAACACGCAGGCACTCCTGTCCGAGCTCCAGCAATACGCACCCGGCTTGACGTCGCAGCAACCCGGCGCGCAGGCGATCCGCGGCGGGAGGGCGATCCTGTTCCCGGAGGTCACGGACGAGACGCTGGCGTCGACCGTCCGTGACGCTGCCCATCTGGCCCTCATGCGGCGGCTCCGACCGCATTCGGCGCTCGCGGTCCCGCTGGTGAGCCGATCACGCATCGTCGGCGCCCTCACGCTTGTCCGGATGACACCGGGACAGCGCTACGACGAAGCCGACGTCAAGATGGCGGAGGATCTCGCGCGGAACGCGGCGCAGGCCGTCGACAACGCCGGCCTCTACTCCGAGGCGGAAGAGTCCCGGGCGCAGGCCGAGTCCGCCAACCGGACGAAGGACGTGTTCCTCGCGGTGCTCTCGCACGAGCTTCGGACGCCGATGAACGCGGTGTACGGATGGGCGCGGATGCTCCAGATGGGGCAAATCGACGAGGCGACGACACCGCGCGCCTTCGAGGCGATCGTGCGGAACTCCCACGTTCAGCTCCAGCTTATCGACGACCTGCTGGACATGTCCCGCATCATGAGCGGCAAGATGCGGCTCGACATCCGCCCGGTGGATCTACCGCGCGTGCTGGAGGCCGCGCTCGACGCCGTCCGACCCGCCGCCGAGGCCAAGGGACTCCGCTTGCAGCCGCTCATCGACCCCAATGCGGGACCGCTCAGCGGCGATCCGGACCGGGTCCAGCAGATTGTCTGGAACCTCCTGATGAACGCCATCAAGTTCACGCCGAAGGGAGGCCGGATCCAGGTCACGCTTCAGCGCGTCAACTCGCACCTGGAGATCGTGGTCAGCGACAGCGGCGTCGGCATCAATCGGGAGCTCCTTCCGTTCATCTTCGACCGGTTCCGGCAGGGCGACAGCGGCAGCACGCGCACCCAGGGCGGGCTCGGCATCGGGCTGGCGCTCGTCCGCCATCTTACCGAGCTTCACGGGGGCACCGTGACCGGTGAGAGCGCGGGCGAGGGCCAGGGCGCGACCTTTCGGGTGAGGCTGCCCCTGGCCGCCGCCAGCGCCGAGGCGCCGGGCGTGCACCCCACCGCTCTGGCTCCCATCCAGCCCTACCGCGGGCCGTCGCTGCGCGGTGTGCGAGTCCTCATCGTGGACGACGATCCGGACGCCCTCGATCTGATCGCCACGATCCTCAGGCGGGCCGAGGCCGACGCCATGCCCTGTTCATCGCCTCGCGAGGCGCTGGTGCTGCTCCACTCCTGGAAGCCCCACGTGCTGCTGTCGGACATCGAGATGCCTGGCGAGGACGGATATTCGCTGATCCGGAAGGTTCGAGCGCTGGGTGAGGCGGAAGCGTCGAGGATTCCCGCCGTGGCGCTCACTGCCTACGGCAGGCCGGAGGACCGGGTGCGCTCCCTGTCGGCGGGCTACAGCATGCACGTACCCAAGCCGGTCGACCCCGTCGAGCTGAGCGTCATCGTGGCCAATCTCGCCGGCCGGACCCCCGAGCCCAAGTAACGCCTCTCCGAGGCGGGTGGTGCTTCACCACCTGCGCTGATCGTAGAACCGCGAACGAGAGGAGCGTCTCTCGAACGGGGAGGAATGGAGGGGGCGCGGCGCCCCCTCCATTCTCAATCAGTCGATCTCGTCCGGCCGGCCGCCGGGCCGCGCCGAGACGGGCTTCTTGCCTGCGTCCGCACCGTGACCGTTGCCGTTGCCGAAGGTGAGCGGCGGCTTGACCTCGAACTTGCGCTCGAGACGGCTGCGCCGCTCCTTCCAGCCCTCCTGGTACTCGAGCTCCTCCTCGTGCAGGGTCGCCGGCTGCTTGACGCCGTGCGCGTGGCGGAACTGGATGGCCAGCTGCGAGGCGGTGCGCCGCACCTCGTCCCACGGCGTGCCGAGCGCGAACTGATCGGAGATGGCGCCGATCCGACCGGTGTGGATGTTGCACGAGAGCGTGACCGCCGACAGGATCGGGCCCGACCAGTACGAAGTCTGCGAGTTGATCGGCATCGGCAGGATGTGCAGGTTGTGGCTGCCGCGGCAGTCGCCGGCCACCATGGGCGCCGTGGCCCACGGCGAGGTGATCTCGCCGGGCGCCGGCCAGTCGCCCTGGGCGAAGGCCATGAGCACCGGGTCGTCCTTGCCGCCGTAGGTGAAGCCCTTCTTGGTCTTGATGTTGTGCAGGCGCTCGGCCGAGCAGATGTAGCCGAGCTGGTCCTTCTCGCCCTTGTCGTTGCGGCTCCAGATGCGGGCGATGACGAAGCGCGAGGCGCGGGTCAGTCCCTCGATGTCGTAGAGGTCCTCGGGCGCGGCGAGCGTGATGACCTTCTCCTGCAGCCCCTTGGCGAGCTCTTCCATCTTGTTGTCGAGGGCGCGCTGATCACGCGGATGGGCGCCGGCCTCGACCGCCTGGGCCTTGGTGTCGAGGTCGACGATCTCGAAGATGTAGCCGCGCTTCATCTTGGACGCGGCGATGATCAGGCCGGTGTTGAACCGGGGCAGCATGTAGGCACCGGTGGCGTAGTGGTTGAACGCCATGGGCTCCGTCTTGTCGGCAAAGGAGAGGAGCACGGTCTGCGAGGGATTGTCCTTGCGCACCGGGAACGGCAGCGCCACCGTGGCCGGTCCGGCGCCGCGAAGGTTGCCGGTGAACGCGTCGGCGACCAGGTCCTGCCCCGGGCCGTAGAGGCCGAGCTCGGCCGCCTTGGTGGCGCCCTCCTGCAGCGCGTCCCACATGAGCTCGTCGACGACCGACATGTCGACCGTCTCGGCCATGATGCCGGTGACGGCGCAATCGTCGCCGGTGTGGGTCACGATGAGCGACGTGAAGATGGGCTCTCCGCGATAGCTGTTGTTGTCGAGGACGTACTTGGCGATGATCGACTTCACCTCGTCGGCCGCCACGACGTGACCGCCGACCCCGCCGACGTCGGCCTTGGTGGCCTTGATGAAGCGCTGGACCAGCGCGGGGTTCTTCGCGAAGACGTACGACTTGTAGGAAAAGATGTTCGGCGTGTTGGTGACGGGAATCTTCTCGGCGACGGTCACCGGCAGGCCGGCGAGCTCGTCCTTCGACTGGTGGTAGTTGGACATCGCGATGGGAGCCTGGCCGTCCTGGGGGCCGTAACGCCGCGCAGACATGCGCACCTCCTAGAATGGGTGGGGTGTGATTTGCGAGCTTGCCATCGAGGATAACGGCGTATACTGGAGCCGTCAAGCAAGAAATTTACGGAAGTGAAATTAATTTCCGCAACACACGGTGACGCGATGAAATCTCCCTCTCTCACGTCGCGCGAGCTGCGGCAGACGGTGCACTGCCTCGAGCTCTACTATCGCCAGGGCCGGAGTCAGAAGGACATCGCGCGCGCGCTCGGCGTCTCGGCCGCGACGGTCTCGCGCCTGCTCCAGCGCGCGATGGACGAAGGGCTCGTGCGGGTGGAGCTCGATCTTCCTCGCCGTGAGCAGCTCGAGGCGGGGCTGGTTGAGCAGTTCGGTCTCCGCGACGCGGTGGTGGTGGCCGCCGGCGGCCGGGGCGACGTGAAGGAGGAGCTGGGCACCGCCGCGGCGGCCTACTTCGAGAAGATCGCCGCCAACGGCCAGCGCGTCGGGCTCTCGTGCGGCTTCACGCTCTACCAGACGATCCGCCACCTGCACGAGCGCCGCTTCCGCGATCTGGTCCTCTATCCCCTCTCCGGCGAGAGCACGCTCGAGCTGGTCGACCTGTTCCCGAACACGCTGGTGGGCATGATGGCGGCGAAGTACCGGCCGCACGTCTCTGCCTACGCCCTGCCGGTGCAGCACCTCCTGTCCCTGCGCGAGATCGAGCGCGAGCGCCGGCGGCTCCTGCGCGATCCCGAGGTGCGCCGCATCTACGAGGCCGCGCAAGATGTCGACATCGCGCTGGTCGGCATCGGCGTCATCGGCGAGGACACGCCGGGGTTCTGCTCGCTGGCCGAGTCCTACGGCGTGAGCGTCAAGCGGCTGGGCCAGCTCGGCGTCGTCGGCGAGATCAACTACCAGCCGTTCGACCACGAGGGCCGCATCGTCGACCGCCCCGAGCTCCGCGCGCTGATGCGACGGGTTCTCTCGGTCGAGGGCGACCGCCTGCAGGCGCTCTCACGGCGCGACGACCGTCACGTCGTGGCGATCGCAGGCGGCCGCAGCAAGCTCGAGGCCGTGCGCGGTGCGGTGGCCGGCAAGTTCATGAACGTGCTGGTCACCGACGAGGACGTGGCCGCCGCGCTGCTGCGGCGCTGAGGGCGGGTGGTCGGCCCGGCTAGCTCTGGGCTGCCGGAACTGACGCT
>Ga0134127_10001203_pt1 | contig 19745 bp, 14 predicted proteins | sample KB31753_FD_96459 | JGI IMG/M metagenome (GOLD analysis project Ga0134127, IMG submission 96459) | Terrestrial soil microbial communities with excess Nitrogen fertilizer from Kellogg Biological Station, Michigan, USA - KB3-175-3 | ecosystem: Environmental > Terrestrial > Soil > Unclassified ... | reverse complement strand
GGGCCGGTTTGTTCGCGAGCCCGGTCCGGTAGCGGTCGAATATCCGGCGGCGCCCGGCGATCCGGTCCGCCAGGACGCGGACCTGGCCACGGCCGACCCCCGCGAGAATGTTGCTCATGCGGTAGTTGTAGCCGATCTCTGAATGCTGATAATGCGGCGCGCGGTCGCGCGCCTGCGTGGACAGCTTGAGCGCTTCGGCGATGAACGCGCCATCCTCCGACACGAGCATCCCGCCGCCCGACGTCGTGATGATCTTGTTGCCATTGAACGAGAAGATGCCCGCGCGTCCGAGCGTTCCGGGCATCGCGCTCCCGTGGCTCGCGCCGAGCGCTTCTGCCGCATCCTCGATGACGGGCACGCCATACCGCGCGCACGTTTCGAGTATCGGCTTGAGGTTCGCGCTCTGCCCGTACAGGTGCACGACGATCACGGCCTTCGGCAGCTTTCCCTTGCGCGAGCGCTGCTCGAGCGCGTGCTCGAGGATGGCGGGGTCCATGTTCCACGACTCGCGCTCGCTGTCGATGAACACGGGTGTCGCGCCCAGGTAGCAGATCGGATTGACGCTCGCCGAGAAAGTGAGCGTGCTGACGAAGACTTCATCGCCGGGGCCGACGCCCTCGAGCAGCAGCGCGAGGTGAATCGCGGCGGTGCCGGAGCTGAGCGCCACGGCGTGCTTCGCGCCGACGGCCTGCGCGAATTCCGCCTGGAACGCGTCGACGTTGGGGCCGAGCGGCGCGATCCAGTTGGAGCGGATCGCGCGGCTGACCATGACTTCCTCTTCGCCACTCAGGTGCGGCGACGACAGGAGGATGTGCTCACGCGGCGCCAGCGACGCTATGTCGGCGGCCGGGGCCGTTTTGGCCGATATGGCTGAGACGGCCGCCATCGATTCCGCGGGAGTCGGCATGAGCCGCGCGTCGTCGCTCTCGCGATGGAAGTCGGGCACGATCATCCGAAGCCCGTGACGAAGCTGTTCTTCGTCCGCGTCAGCCGCCGCGAGCTCCAACAAATCCTGGATGAGCGGAAGCTTCCACTCATCGAGCGTCACGTTGCGGGCGCGCAGCACCTTGGGATGCTCGGTGCGCTCCGCCGACTCTTCGTTCCAGAACATCTCCTCGTACAACTTCTCGCCGGGCCGGAGACCGGTGAATTCGATCTGGACGTCGACGCCCGGCTCGAACCCCGACAGGCGAATCAGGTCCGTGGCGAGATCGACGATCTTGATCGGATCGCCCATGTCGAGCATGAACAGCTCGTCGCCGGAGCCGAGCGCGCCGGCCTGGAGAATGAGCTGCACGGCTTCCGGGATCGTCATGAAATAGCGGCGCACCTCGGGGTGCGTGACTGTCACCGGACCACCCGCTCTGATCTGGGCCATGAACGTCGGCACCACACTGCCTTCGCTGCCCAGGACATTGCCAAAGCGGACCGAGACGAACTTCCGCTGGTACTTCTGCGCGGCCGCCTGGACCACGTGCTCGGCGATGCGCTTGGTCGCGCCCATGATGCTCGTGGGCCGGACCGCCTTGTCGGTGGAGATCAGCACGAAATGCTGCGCGCCGAACTCGCCCGCCGCGTGCACCACGTTGTGCGTGCCGCGGATGTTGTTGGTGACCGCCTCGAGCACGTTCTCTTCCATGAGGGGCACGTGCTTGTGCGCCGCCGCGTGGAAGACCGTGAACGGCTTGTGCTGAGCGAACACGCGCCGAATCCGCGCGCGATCGCGGACGTCGGCGATCACGGCCACGAGCTCGACGTCGGGAAAGAGCTTTCGCAGCTCGTTCTTGACGTGGAAGATCGGATTCTCGCCGTGGCCGAGGAGCACGAGCCGGTCAGGGTCGAGACTGGCGATCTGCCGGCAGAGCTCCGAGCCGATCGAGCCGCCGGCGCCCGTGACGAGCACCGTGTGGCCGCTCACGAGCTGGCTGACGCACTCGAGGTTCGTGCGGATCGGCTCGCGGCGGAGCAGGTCGTGAATTTCGACCTGGCGCAGGGCGCCGACACGGACGTCGCCCGAGAGGATCTCGAAGAGACCAGGAATGGTACGCGCCTTCGCGCCCGCCTCGAGCGCGGCGCGCACGACGGGGCGCACGATGTCGCCCCCGGCCGTCGGCATCGCGATCACCACCTCGTCGATGCTGCACTTTTCGATGACCGCGCCAGTGGCGGAAAGCGTCCCGAGAACCGGGAGGTCCGAGAGACGCATGTGCTGCTTGTTCGGATCGTCGTCGAGGAAACCGATCGGACGGAGGCCAAGCTGCGGGTTGGCGAGGAGCTCGTCTACGAGCATGCGGCCGGCGGAGCCGGCGCCGGCCACAAGCACGCGGTGGCCGTGCGGCATGACGTGGCGGCGGTCCTGCTTCCGGGCTCGGACGCGCCAGGCGAGCCGCGGAGCGGCAAGGATGATGACCGTCGCGAGCAGATCGGTGAACAGCACCGACAGCGGCACGCGGAGGGGCGTGAGATGCACCGCCCTCAGGACCAGCGCACCCGACACGAAATTCAGTATGCCCGCGAGGCCGGCGGACTTCGCGATCAACTCGACTTCGGTCACGCTGGCGTAGCGCCAGAGGCGCCAATACAGGCCGAGTCTGTAGGAGACCGTCGCGGTCGTGATCGTGCTTACGAGGGCGAAAACAAACGCCGTTCGGAGAGCGCCGGTGCTCCAATGCCAACCCTCGAAGCGGAGGGCGTAGAGCAGGAAGGGCGTAGCCAGCAACGCGATGCCATCCAGCAGCAGCAGTTGCCGATTCCGATAACGGCTCATGACGGGGGTCTGCGCGGGCTTATGAAACGAGCGGGCGCGCAGCAACGAGGAAATTCGTGGCCGGCGGCGTCGCCGAGAACACTTGTCCAGATGGGGGCCCCATACAAAAACTGCAAGGCCTCTTAATATGGCCGCAGAGCGCCCAAATCGCAATGAGACAGATGATTACGCGGCTGTTCGTACGACATGTTCCGCGAGCTGTGCGCGTCCGCGCTCCGGGGGGCGGAGGCCCGGCGCGTTCTCGGGGCGCCTGCGGGGCGGGTTGCGTCGGGGGCTGTCACCTCGCTAATCTGGCGGGTGCGAAACAGCACCACCGGTCAGCGGGCGACCCCGAGCGTGGCGGACACCTGACGCTCCTGACCGCGACTTACCCCCTCCCGTAAGCCGCGCAGTCACCCCCAATTGTCGTGCTCGAGCGGGTTGCGAGCCCGACACGGCGTACTCGTTGGTATCCCGCACACCTGCGGGATCCGGTTGCACCCCAACGAGGCCGGCTCGGACGCGGTGCGGGACGTTGCCGTTCCGCATCTCCGTTCGCATCACGGTCCCCTAGAATCCATGACTGGACATGTTCGACGATAAGGCAATTCTCATCACTGGCGGCACTGGTTCGTTCGGCAGGGCGTACGTTCGGATGCTGCTCGAACGGCACAAACCGCGGCGCCTCATCGTCTACTCGCGCGACGAGCTGAAGCAGTACGAAATGCAGCAGGAATTCGACGCGCCGTGCATGCGCTATTTCATCGGCGACGTGCGCGATCGGGATCGCCTCACCCTCGCGATGCGCGACGTGGACTACGTCATCCACGCCGCGGCGCTGAAGCAAGTGCCAGCGGCGGAATACAATCCGATGGAGTGCATCAACACCAACATTCACGGCGCGGAGAGCGTGACGCATGCCGCCTTGGCGAACAACGTCGAGAAGGTGATCGCGCTCTCGACCGACAAGGCCGCGAACCCGATCAATCTGTACGGTGCAACCAAGCTGGCCTCCGACAAGCTCTTCGTCGCGGCCAATAACATCGCGGGAAAGCAGCGCACCCGTTTCGCGGTCGTGCGTTATGGAAACGTCGTCGGGTCGCGCGGATCCGTCGTCCCGTACTTCAAGAAGCTGATCGCGTCGGGAAGCGATCACCTGCCGATAACGCATCCGCAGATGACGCGATTCTGGATCACCCTGCCGCAGGGCGTCGATTTTGTCCTGACGAACTTCTCGCGGATGCAGGGTGGCGAGATCTTCGTCCCGAAAATCCCGTCGGTGCGGATTGTGGATCTCGCCCGCGCCATGGCGCCCGATCTCCCGCACCGGTCCATTGGGATCCGGCCAGGCGAGAAGCTTCACGAGACCATGTGCCCGGCCGACGACTCGCATCTGACGCTCGAGTTCGAGCAGCATTACGTGATACAGCCCACGATCATGTTTTCGGCACGCGTGGACTATACAGTGGATGGGCTGGGCGACGGCGGCAGTTCCGTAGCCCTGGGCTTCGAATACAATTCCGGCACGAATCCGCATTTCCTCGAACTGGACCAGATTCGCGCGCTGAACGATGCCGCGGGAAGTTGAATGATTCCGTACGGGCGCCAGGACATCACGCAGCAGGACATCGACGCAGTCGTCGCGACGCTTCGCTCGGACTACCTGACGCAGGGACCGGCCGTCGCGCGCTTTGAAGGCGCGGTCGCGGAACGCGTTTCAGCCGGACATGGGGTCGCCGTGAGCAGCGCGACGTCCGCGCTACATGTCGCGTGTCTCGCGCTCGGCCTCGGCCCCGGCGATCGGTTGTGGACCGTGCCGAATACGTTCGTCGCCTCCGCGAATTGCGGGCGGTATTGCGGAGCCGATGTCGATTTTGTCGACATCGATCCCGTCACGTGGAACATGGACGTCGAGAAACTTCGGGAAAAACTCGCGCACGCGCGCCGCGGGAACGTCCTGCCGAGCGTGGTGATCCCCGTCCATTTCGCTGGGCAGCCAACGGAGCAGGAGACAATCTGGGAGCTCGCGCAGGAGTATGGGTTTCACGTCGTCGAGGACGCGTCGCACGCGATCGGCGCCTCGCGGAATGGCGAGTCGGTCGGGAGTTGTCGGTGGTCGAGCGTGACGGTCTTCAGCTTTCACCCGGTGAAGATCATCACGACCGCCGAAGGCGGAATGTTGATGACCAACGACGACGCGCTTGCCGACCGAATGCGCTCGCTCCGGAGTCACGGTATCACGCGCGACCCCGCCCGGTGGACCGACGCCGCTGATCCCGGCGACGGCTGGTACTACGAGCAGCAGACCCTTGGATACAACTATCGCCTCACGGACGTGCAGGCCGCCCTGGGCCTGAGCCAGCTCGCGAGACTCGATACGTATGTCGACGGCCGAAATCGCCTCGCCGCGCGCTATGATGCCGCGCTCGCCGATCTTCCCTTGCAGTTGCCGCGTGTGAGCGCCGCGAATCGGTCGGCGTTTCATCTGTACGTCGTGCGGGTCGCGGCGGAACGACGACGCGCGATCTACGACGCGCTGAGACAACGCGGAGTGGGCGTGAACGTTCACTACCTGCCCGTACACCTCCAGCCGTACTATCGCGAGCTCGGCTTCACGGAAGGCGACTTCCCGGAGGCGGAGGCGCATGGCACGTCGGCGATTACGCTGCCGTTGTATCCCGCGATGTCCGACGAGTGTCAGGACGAGGTGATCGCCGCCGTCCGCGCGGTGTTATGATGGCGGGTGTCAGCGTCGCTTTCCGGGCCGACGCGTCTGCGACGATCGGCACGGGGCATGTCGTGCGGTGCTTGAGACTCGCGAGCGAATTACGTGGCCATGGGATTGAATCCTGGTTCGTGTGCCAGGATCTCCCTGGAAATCTCTCTGACCTGATCGAGACGCACGAGTTCGGGATCAGCCGCATCCGCCTGCACTCCGGGAATTCGCCTTCTTTGGAGCCGGCCGTAGCCCTGACCACCGGCGACGCGTGGGAGCAGGATGCCCTGGCCACTCGCGCGGCGCTGGAATCGGCCGGCGTGCGACCGGATTGGATCGTCGTCGACCACTATGCTCTGGATGCACGGTGGGAACGCGCTGTGCGGCCGAGTGCCGGCAGAGTGATGGTCATCGACGACCTCGCGGATCGGGCCCACGCCTGCGATGTGCTGCTCGACCAGAACTACTTCATGGATCCGAAGCAGCGGTACTTCGGGCGGGTCCCGGACACGTGTCAGTTGCTGCTCGGGCCGCGATTTGCGCTGCTGCATCCGGCGTATCGGACCTATCGCGAGGGACGCGAACCTCGCGACGGCACGGTGCGTCGTGTTCTGGTTTTTTTCGGCGGCGCCGATCCGCAGGACATGTCCGGCCTGACGCTCGAGACTCTCTCGCAGCACGAGTTTCGCCACCTGCGGGTGGATCTCGTCTGCGGCCGTGATCGACCGCGGCGCGCCGAGCTTGAACGCCAGGCCGCGGGCAGGCCTGGAACGGCGGTGCACGGACCGCGACCGCACTTGGCCGATCTGATGGCGAGCGCGGACGTGTCGATCGGAGCCGGCGGCTCGACCACGTGGGAACGGATGTGCCTGGGCGTCCGTAGTCTGGTGATCACCGTGGCCGCCAATCAGGAGCCGCTCGCCCGATCGTTGGCCGATGAAGGCCTGATCACGTTGATCGGGCGGTCGACGGATGTCGCGGTCGCTGACGTGGGGCGGGCCCTGTCGGATGAAATACATTGCCGATCACGCCGTGATTCGGTCGCAAGAGGAATGGCGTTGTGCGACGGACTCGGAACGCCGAGAGTCGCCGACGTCCTCATCCGCGGACTCGCACGCGCGACGGCGTCGGCCGGCAGGACATCAATGGAGCTGGGGTGATGGAGAAACGGTTCGAACCGGTGCATCGGCCGGAGGGTTGGGTGTCCGCGTCTCCTCTGCCGGATCCGGAGGAATTGCGGGCGTTCTATGCCACGCTCTACTACCAGCATCCACCGTCCACGACATACCAGACCGAGTACGGCGAACTCGAGTTGCGTTACAAAGAGCTCCGGTGCGCAGCGCTGTTGCATGCCCTGGCGCGTGCTGGTCTGGAGCCTGGGGGATCGCTCCTCGACATAGGTGCGGGCGAGGGGTTTCTCATGGACGCCGCCCATCGTCAGCGACATCCTGTTATCGGGCTGGACTTCTCATCCTTTGCGATTGAAAAGTTTTTCGGCGAGTTGCGCGATCAACTGATCGTTGGCGATGTCTTCGACAGCCTCGCGCAACTCGCGGCCCGCGGGGACCGGTTCGCGGCGTGTTGCGCGATCAATGTTCTCGAACACGTCATCGATCCCACCGCGCTGCTCGACGCGGTGCGCGGTGTTCTGCAGCCATCGGGGGTTCTTGCGCTGACGGTCCCGAATGATTTCTCACGGCTGCAGAAACTCCTGCGCGACGAGGGCCGGATCGCGAACCAGTTCTGGTTCGCCCCGCCGCAGCACCTGCACTACTTCAACGCCGAGAACCTGCCGCGTTTTTGTGCCTCGCGAGGGTACAAGCTCATCGACGCGTTCTCGGACTTCCCGATCGACCTGTTTCTGATGCATCCGGGCTCGAATTACGTCATGGACGCCAAGAATGGTCCCGCGGCGCATCATGCACGCATGCGTTACGATCTGTTGATAGCCGAAGCCGGCCTGGAGTCCTACCTCGCGATGTACCGGGCTCTGTTCAACGTGGGCGTCGGGCGGAACATCACAGTCATTGTGCGCCCCGGCCGGTGAAGACGTGAAGGTCCTCGTAACGGGCGCGGCCGGGTTCTTGGGACGTTCGGTCACGCGGTCCCTGAAGGTGCTGGGCATGGACATCGCGGCGGTAGTGCGGCAGGGCGACGGATTGGCTGAACGTGTCGTGTGTGACGTTGCCGACCCGGGCGCGCTCTGCCGCGTCCTCGACGCCACGCGCCCTGCCTGTGTCGTCAATCTGGCCGCGATATCTGATTTTTCCGCTGGGGTGCTGCCGCGACTCTACCCGGTCAACACACTGGCCCCGGCCATCCTCGCGAACTACTGCCGGGCTAATGGCGCGCACCTCGTGCAGGCATCCACGATCGCCATCCACGAGCGCCGAGCCGCCCGCATCGGGCCCGACACCCCGGGATCACCCGAGACGGACTACGGCCGGAGCAAGTGGCTGGCCGAACAGGCCATTTCCGCGTCAGGATGTCGGAGCACCGTGATTCGATTCGGGGGAATCTTCGGAAGCGATGGGCCGGATCACCTGGGCCTTAACCGCGCCATTCGACAGGCCCGTGCCGGTGACAAGCCGACGATGGTCGGCCAGGGTTCCGCGCGGCGCAACTACATATATGTAGAGGATGCCGCCGCGGTTGTGACAACGTGTGTCCGCCACGCGCTCACGGGAGTGTTCTACGCGGCCGGCGAAACGATGACGATCCGCGGGATGCTCCAGGCCATTTGCGATCTCTGGCTGCCCGGCGAGGTTCCGCGCGTCGTCGACGGCGACGAGGCCGAGGATCAGGTAGTCGCGATGAGCGCCGCGCTCGGATCACCTCGATCGTTTCGGGAAGCGCTGGAAGACGCACGATGAGACTCGCTCTGCTCGCCGACATCCATGGAAATGCGCATGCATTATCCGCGGTCCTCAGTGCCGCACGCCAGGAAGGGGTGCAGCGACTGCTGTGTGCTGGTGATTTCGTCGGCTACTACTACCAGCCCGATGCGTGTCTCGACCTTCTCTCGGACTGGCAAGTGGACGCGGTCCGCGGGAACCATGACGTGATGCTTGCGGAGCTCATCGAGCAGCCATCTCTCGCCGCGGAGCTGCGCGCGCGTTACGGGAGCGGGCTCGAGGTCGCCGCGTCTGTGCTGACGCCGGACCGGCTTGCCGCCCTCGCGGCGCTGCCAGTGCAGCGACGTATCACGATGGACGCGATGAGCATTTTGTTGTGTCACGGCACGCCCTGGGACACCAATACCTACGTATATCCCGACGCCGACGAGAGTGTCTTTCGCCGTTGTGCCGAGTCGGGGGCTGATATTGTTGTGATGGGCCACACCCATCACCGTCTCGACCTGCGTCGCGGCAACGCCCGTCTCCTCAACCCGGGATCGGTGGGACAGCCGCGTGATCGAACACCGGGCGCGGCGTGGGGGTTGCTCGATACGGATACCGGCGCGTATCACCAGCGCATCGAACAGTACGACTCTGAGCCCGTGAAAAGCCGCGCCCGCGCGCTGGACCCTCATCTTCCGTACCTGTGGGAAGTCCTGGACCGGCGGTGAAGAAGACCGTCCTGATCACCGCGATCGGCGGCGACATCGCGCAGGGGGTCGCGACGATCGTTCGCGAGTCCTTCCCGGATTGGCGTCTCATCGGAACGGACATTCACGACCGCCACGGCGGTTCGCTGTTTGTCGACACGGTGATTCGAGCCCCCACGGCCGGCGCCGCGGACTACGACGCTTGGCTCCAGCAGCTGATCACACGAGAGTCGGTCGACATTTGTATTCCGATGTCCGAAGCCGAGTTGACCCATCTTGCGCGCCTTCCCATCGCGGGGATCCCGCGCGACCGGCTCCTAATGGCCAACGAAACCGCTGTCGACGTGGGAAGCGACAAGCTCCGGACCGCGCAGTTTCTGACGTCCATCGGTGTTCCAGCGCCGTGGACGATCCCCGCGGAAGAATTCGATGCTTCGACGCCGCTTCCGTGCATGTTCAAAGCGCGCCGAAGCGCCGGATCGAAGGCGGTCTTCAGGTGTGACAGCGCGCGAGCGGTCGAGTTCTACCGTGACCGGTATCCGTTCGCCGTGCTTCAGGAACTCCTTTTGCCGCCGGATCAGGAGGTGACCTGTGCGGTGTTCCGTACCCGCGCCGGAGCGACCGCCGTGCTGCAGCTACTGCGGACGCTCGTCGGCGGATTTACGGGCTGGGCGCAAGTGATCGACGACGCGGACGTTCGCGCACAGTGTACGCAACTCGCCGACGCACTCGACCTCCGGGGCGCAATCAACGTGCAGTTGCGAATCACCGCTGGTGGACCGAGGATTTTCGAGATCAATCCACGCTTCTCGTCGACCGCGCTCCTCCGACATCGCCTGGGATTCCAGGACGTACTCTGGTCCATTCGGGATGCGTTGGGCCAGGCAGTGACCATTCATCAACCATCCGCGGGCATGACGGCCGTCCGCGTCCAGGGCGTTGGCATCATCGCCCAATGACCCACGGCTTCTGACATTCGATCAATATGCAAATTGGAAATCGTACCGTTGGCCGCGACGCGTCGCCGTTCATCATCGCCGAGATGTCGGGCAACCACAATCAATCACTTCAGCGCGCGCTCGACCTTGTGGACATTGCGGCCGCTTCGGGAGCCCACGCGCTGAAGCTGCAGACCTACACCGCGGACACGATCACGCTCGATCTCAACGGCGGCGAGTTCTTCATTACCGACGAAGCGAGCTTGTGGAAGGGCAAGAGCCTGCACGAGCTCTACGAGAGGGCGCACACGCCTTGGGAGTGGCACGAGCCCATCATGGCCCGGGCGCGGAGCCATGGCATGGTCACCTTCAGCACCCCGTTCGACGAAACGGCGATCGATTTTCTGGAAACGCTCGACGTCCCGGCGTACAAGATCGCGTCCTTTGAGAATGCGCACCTGCCGCTGATTCGCCGGGCCGCCGCGACGGGAAAGCCGCTGATCATCTCGACGGGCATGGCAACGCTGGGGGAATTGGAGGAGGCGGTGCGGGCGGCGCGCGGAGCCGGATGCCGTGACCTCGTCCTGCTCAAATGCACGAGTACGTATCCAGCCAGCCCGGAGAACACGAACGTCTTGACGATTCCTCACCTGCGCGAGCTCTTTGGCTGCGAGGTGGGATTGTCGGATCACACGATGGGCATCGGCGTCGCCGCGGCGGCCGTCGCGCACGGCGCCACCGTGATCGAGAAGCATTTCACGCTTCGTCGGGCCGAAGGAGGCGTTGACTCGGCATTTTCGCTCGAGCCGGACGAGCTTCGCGCACTCGTGGTCGAAACCGAGCGCGCCTGGCAGTCGCTCGGCGGCATCGTCTACGGCCCGACCGCGGCCGAGCAGCCTTCCCGGGTCTTCCGGCGGTCGATCTACGTCGCCGAGGATCTCAAGGCCGGCGACGTGCTCACGCGTCAGAACCTGCGCTGCGTGAGGCCAGGGCTGGGACTGGCACCCAAATACTACGAAGAGCTGCTGGGCCGCCAGGTGGCGACGGATGCAAAAAAAGGCACGCCGATGACGTGGCGGATGGTGCGCTGAGACGGTCCAACTGCCGTCGAATGAACTCGTGCTGCTATGCCCGGAGGACGAGCGGTTCGACGAACTCCTCGACAGGGATCAACGACACCGCTTCATCCAGCGCATTCGGACCTTGGGGCGCGGCGGGTAACGCTTCGAGGAACAGGAACATGCAAGGAAAGAGGACGGTCCGCTGTCGGGCAATGATCCCGAGATTCACGATCACCATCCCGAGGATGGTGGCGTAAATCAGTGTGAATGCGAGTGACGCGCTCAGGAACCGCTCTGAGCGCCAGTGACGCAGCGCGTTGCGGATGTTCGCGCGGCGGCGAAAGGCGAAGAACCAGAAGGCATAGATCTCGAGCATCGCGAGCGCCCCGGTAACGCTTGCGACGTCCCATGGCAGCGGCCGGAAGAGGACGTTGAAGGCAGCGAATGGAGCCGCGAGGGGATTCGTGCCCACGGACGTCACGGCGCTCCGCCCCGCCGCTGTGTGCGTGGCGCGCTCTGCCAGGTAGTCGCTGACGCCTTGGGTGTCCTCGATGCCAACGTGCTGGAGCGCAACACGAATGAGCACCACGGCCGCCACGACGAAGAGGAGCGCTTGGACAACGCGAGCAAAGCTCCAGCGCCGTTCACGGCTCATCCACTGCGCGAACACCATGCTGAACACGACGACCGCCATGACCTGCGGTCGAATCGCGAACATGCAGGCGCAACCGACCAGGAATGATGGCCATCTGACCCTGCCGCGGTCGCCGACGAAGCCATTCATCGCGAGCCCGAAGCCGAGCAGCAGGATGGCATCCTTGCCGATGCCAGCGGGCCAAAACCAGAGGGAGGGAAAGAGCCAGATCCACCGTGCGTACCGCGCAACAGGCACAGTCGGGTAGCTCCGGCGGAACGCGCTCGCCATCGCATAGAGGCCGCCGAACGCGGCCATCGAATACACGATGTTATTCGCGATGAATCCCGGACCGACGACCGCCGAGGTCACACCGGTCAACAGGCTGACAAAGCCTGTTCCCCAGAAATGGCTGCCGAGATCCGAGAACATCGAGAAGTCGCCTTGCCAGATCTGGGCGGCGTACGCGACACCGTCTCTCAGATAGAGCTGTGCATCCGCTTTACCGTAGACTTTCGTCGCCGTGACATAGTACGCGAATGCCCCCACGACTCGCAGGAGGAGCGCCGTACAAAGCAGAAAACGGAAACGCGCCGACGCCCTGGCGGATGCGGCGAGGGCGATCAGCAGCGCAACAACTAGGAGCGTGAAAAAGAGACCGAGAGACGCCGGCATCCGACCGCTGGAGGGTTCGTGACCAAGTATAGCGTCGCGTTACCGTCCTGCGGAGGGCGGAGGTCGAGACGCATCGCTCCGATGCCGAACACGCACATGTAGGCGAGAAGTCTGACGGCGCCGATTTCCGAAGCGCTTCCACGGCGACGGATCGCGCCGTTCCCCGCACAACGATCTGTCGAGCGCCGCGTTCGTCCGCTAACTTTGGGTTCCCTGCGGCGCTCACCCACACGCCTCGATGTCGCGCACCCCACCGCCGCCCCGTGGGTCGCCATTCCAGGGAAATTCCCTCCGTCGCCAGATGATGTTGAATGAATTGACCGCGGCTGTTTCGTCAGCCGGCTCATCGCCATCCCCTGTCAGGGCGCTGACTCGCTGCCACGCGTCGCTTTGCGCTGCGAGGCAGGTCCGGTGAAGCAGCGCGGGGGGGTCGCCCGGCTGCTGGGCTTGCTCAGCCGACGCGACAAGAAACAGGGCGCAGTGGTGCTCGCACTCAATCTGGTGCTCGCACTCCTCGATACCGCCGGCGTCGCGTCGATCGTGCCCTTCCTGGCTGTGCTTGGCAACCCGAGCAAGATCCAGAGCGTAGCCGCGCTGCGATGGATGTACGCGACTGGCCACTTCCACTCGACGAACTCCTTCCTGTTTTGGCTCGGCCTGGGATCATTTGTGATGATCCTCACGTCGTCCGCCTTCAGTCTGGTCACGACGTACGCTTCGACGCGTTACATCCAGATGCGGCGGCATTCGCTGGCGACGCGGCTGCTGCAGGTGTATTTGCGGCAGCCGTACGAATTCTTCCTGAATCGGAACTCGGCGGACCTTTCGAAGAGTCTTTTGTCAGAGGTCGACCTGGCCGTCGTGCAGGTGATCAAGCCGGCGATTGACTTTGTTTCGTACGGTCTCGTCGGAACCGTGCTCATTGGCCTCCTCTTCATAGCCGATCCGACGTTGGCCGCCGGCATCACGGTGGTCGTTGGCGGTGCGTACGCGCTGATCTACCTCACCGTGCGCGTTCCGCTGCGACGCACTGGTATTGCGCGCGTGAAGGCAAACGGGGAACGCTTCAAGGCGGCGGGCGAAGCGTTCGGAGGGATCAAGGATCTCAAGGTACTCGGCCGCGAAGAGGCCTATCTCGCGAAATTCCGGAGAGCCTCGGAGAGGTTTTCTCGCTACCAATACATCCAGACAACGCTGTCCGCCGCGCCGAAATATTTGATCGAGGCGATCGGCTTTGGCGGCATTCTCGCTTTGGCGCTTACGCTGATGGAGACGCGCCGCGACCTCGGTCAAGTTCTGCCGCTGTTGGGCCTGTACGCGTTCGCCGGCTACCGGCTGCTGCCCGCGGCACAGCAGATCTACGCGGCCATCAGCTCGCTCCGGTTCGGCTGGTCAGCGGTCGACGTGCTCTACGAGGACATCGTGCTCGGCGCGAGTGTCGCGGCGATCGAGCCGCCAGCGGCTGCGGGCCTGGAAGTGCGGGACGTCATCCGGTTCGAGGACGTCGACTTTCAGTACCCGAACGCCCCGCGATACGCCCTCCGCAAGATGAACCTCGCCATCAAGGCGCGGTCTTCCGTGGGATTGATTGGCGCGACGGGCGCTGGCAAGACCACCACGGTGGACCTGATTCTTGGACTGCTTGCCCCGACCGACGGTCGCATCACGGTGGATGGTCGATCGATTCCTGAGATCGGTGTGCGAGCGTGGCAGCGGACGCTCGGGTATGTGCCGCAGTCGATCTATCTCGCGGACACCAGCGTCGCGGAGAACATCGCCTTCGGCATCGATCCCAAGGCGATCGATCGCGCCGCGGTCGAACGCGCGGCGCGGGTCGCGAACATTCACCATTTCATCGTTAGCGAACTGGCGAACGGCTACGATACGGAGATTGGCGAGCGCGGGATACGCCTGTCCGGCGGCCAGCGTCAGCGTATTGGAATCGCGCGAGCCTTGTATCATGACCCGGCCGTGCTGGTGCTCGACGAAGCGACGAGCGCTCTGGACACGGCCACCGAGCGCGCCATCATGGAGTCCGTACAGGAGCTGAGTCGCGACAAGACGGTCATCATCATCGCCCATCGCATGAGTACGGTCGAGCATTGTGACGCCATCGTCCTGCTCGAGGGTGGCCAGATCGCCGCGATAGGCACCTTCGAGGAACTGAAGGAGTCGAACGCCCAGTTCCGTCGGCTGGCAGTGCTCTGAGACACATGACGGATGTCACTGGGCCTGTACCGCGACCGGTCGCGCCAGCGGCCGTAGCCGCGCGTTCGACTCCCGGGCGCGCCCCGGATCGGCCAGCGATCGTGCAGTCGATCATGGAGTTCTACGAGACGTGGATGGTCAAGACCGAAACCACGTCGCCGGCGCGCGAGCTCGCCTATATCGTCAAGTCGCTCATTGACCCATTGGCGCGCTCCCGCCGGGTGGGGAGCACCGTGGTGCGCGGATCGGGCTGCGCCTTGTGGGTGAGCCGGAATCAGCGTCGCGCGCTCGAGGCATTTTCCGCCCTGCTCGCCGAGCCGCTCGCGCTGGTGCAGTGTGACACTTCTGCTCCGTTGGGGCCGATGTCGCTGCGGTCGGTCGCGACAGGCGTCATGGCCGGGATGCGGTATGCCCTCGGCGCGCATGAACGCCGGCACCCGCCGATCGAGCGCCTGCGGTTGTTCCGCGTCGCCGTCAACGCATCGATCCTGCTCGATGCGTGGATGCGATGGCTCCAGGCGCAGCGACCGTCGATCGTGCTCGTGTCGAACGACCATATGGTGGCGTGTCGAGCAATCGCCCACGCGGCGCAGTGCACTGGCACGCCCGTCGGCTACGTGCAACACGCCTCGGTCACGGGTCTATTTCCGTCGCTGCGATGTTTCGACGTGGCGTTTCTCGATGGTGCTCGTGCCGAGGAGATCTACAGGGCCAAGGGCGACGCCGATCGGGTGACGCTCGTGCGGACGGGTGCCGTCCGCAATTTCGCGCTCCACCGAGCGCGTGAGAATCCCAAGCCCAGAAGCGGCGCCGTTGGCGTCGCGATCAATGTGCTCCTGGATGACGCGAGGCTGGAACGGCTGCTCAAGATGCTCGGCGCCGCGCCGTTCGCGTCGCGCGTCGTGCTGCGTCCCCATCCCGGTCAGCGGCTCGATCCCGCCGCCCTCCCGTCCGGTGCCTTCGCGATCGACGGAAGCGCGAGCATCGAGGAGTTCCTCCGCACCGTGGATGTCGTCATTTGCGGCAGCACGTCGACGCCAATGGAGGCCGTGGCTGCGGGCGTTCCCTGTTTCTATTATCAGCTCGAGGCGGACGACGTAAGAGATTACTACGGATTCATGCGGAGCGGCGCCCTGCCGGAGCTGACCTCCGCGTCGGATCTGGCCCCCGCGCTCGACGCGCCCGAGACCTGGGCTCGCGCCCAGCGGCTGCGCTTCGCGGAATTCGACGATGCCTGCGTCCAGGGTGTGGACGCGGTCGCCCATCGAGTCCGACAGGTGCTCGCCGAGGTCGTTCGGCGAGCACCGCCCGGCGAGATCGCGTGACCGTGCCGCTGCCGTCGGGCACCGGTCACGCGCCGGCGCGCCCGCCATCCCGGTTCGCCATTCGGGACGACGACACCTGCTACTTCACCCGGCCCGCGCAGCTCGAATCGCTGTACGGAGCCCTTTGGGAGCGACACCCCGTCTCGCTTTCGGTCATTCCATTCGCGACGCCGGTGCACCGGTGGCACCGGTTCACGGACGTCGACGCCGGCACGCAGTGCCATTGGCTCCATGAGAACGGCGAACTCGTCGATTACCTTCGTACCCGCATTGCCGCGGGGCATGTGGAAGTCATGCTTCACGGGTTCTCGCACGAATTCAAGCAATACCGTGGGGCATCGGTTCCCGAATGCATGTGGAAGCCGCGCGCGCGTCTGACCAGCGAATTGCAGCGCGGCAAGGCGTATCTGGAGCAGACGCTCGGCTGCGCCGTGAAGGTCTTCGTTCCGCCCGGCAATGCGATTGGCGCCGCCGGAATCCATGCGGTCGAGGAAGCCGGCCTCCATCTCTCCGGACTGTTGGGATACCGGCGCGATCGGCCGGCGTCAGCTTCGTATGCGCGGGCGTTTGCGAGGCGTTGGGCGTTCTGGCTTCGATCGCACCGGCCCTATCCGTTTCCGCTGCAAGTAGGCAGGCATCGCGAACTCGTCGCGTACGCATTGACCCCGCGAACGGATGTTGCCCGATTCCGTCGGACGCTCGATGATTGCGCTGCGCAGGGAGCGCCGTTCGTGCTTGGGACGCATTACTGGGAGTTCGAGCGGGCTCCCGAGATGCGCGACGTTCTCGGCCAGACGCTTGACCAGGCGATGGCAGCGGGATGCCTCCCGGCGTTCGTCTCGGAATGCGTGCTGGCAGTCTGATGCGTGTGTTGATCGTGAACCGCGCCATGGGGACGCTTTTTGGCGGCGGTGAGGCTTTCGACTTTGGCGCCGCCGGGGCGCTGGCCGCGAGAGGTCATCGTGTAACTGTGATCACGGGCCGCCCACTCTTTGGCGCCCCGAATCGCCTTGAAGCAGCCGGCGTGTCGTTCGAATATCTGGCCATTCCCGGCCTTCGGCGGCTTGCCTATCTGACGGCGCGTCGGAGCTCGAAGATTTCCGCGGGGCTGTATCATCTCGACAACTGGATATTCGAGCGACGGGTACTCGCGTGGTTGGACCGAGGTCAGAAGTCTCGACATTTCGACGTCGTGCAGTGCTGCGCGCTCTTCCGTCTGCCCGACTGGCTCCTGAGTCGGCACGGCATCCCGGTGGTAACGTGGCTGCCCGGACCACCATCGGGCCGCAAGCGGGCGCATCTACGCAAGCTGCTTCGGCGCAGCGGGTTTGGAATGTTCGCGAGGGGCGCCACGTGTGCCGACCTGACTCGCCAAATGGGTCTTCGGCCGGGAGTGGACTTCGCCGTCGTTGAACCCGGAATCGACGTTCCGCCGGCGGCAGCCGGCGCATCGACGGCCGTCCGCGTGGAATTGGGCCTTCCACCAGACGTGCTCCTGGGCATCACGGTCGCCCGGTTGGTGCCCGTCAAGAATCTCGCTGTGCTGATTGACGCGATCGCGATCGCGCAGTCCCGCTCGCGCGTGCGATGGCTCGTCATCGGCGATGGGCCGGAGCGGCTCTTCCTCGAGCGACGGACCGAGGCCCGGGGCGTTCGCGATCGTGTCTTCTTCCTTGGACAAGCATCCCGCGCGCGTGTCCACGATTGCCTGGCGGCGGCTGACGTGTTCTGCCTCACGTCGAGCTACGAGAGCTTTTCGATCGCGACGCTGGAAGCGATGGCGCACGGACTGCCCGCGATTCTGCCGGCGGTGGGCTACCTTCCGGAGCTCGTTCATCGATCGGGTGGCGGCTCGCTGGTGCCGCCGGGCGACCCGAGCGCGCTTGCTGACGCCATCGTGCAATGCGACCAGAACCGCGAGCTCGCGGCTGCGCTTGGCGCGCGCGGACGGCGATTCGCGGAAGCCTTTGACTGGCCGCATATCGCGGAGCGCCTGGAAGAGGTGTACCGATCGGTGAGCGCTCCTGGCAACCCCCACCTGGAGGCCAACACGCATGTGCCTTCGAACTGAACCCACGCCGACGGAATTCGCATGCCGACCCTGACAGGCCGCCAGGGATCCTGGGAGCTGCCGCATTTCCATCAATGGCAGCACCGGTCCGCCGACTACAGGGCACCGATCGTTCCGCTGATCAGTTCAGACACTCGCGTCGTGACCATCGGGAGCTGCTTCGCCGAGGAGCTCGCGCGCGGAATGGCCCGTTTGAAGATTGGCGGCGCGATGCACCCGACGGGACTCTTCTATAACACCGGGTCGATACGCCAGGAGATCGAGCGCATTTTCGGAGGCTGGCCCGAGTACGCGGCCGAACCGATGTGGCGTATCCGCGACGGCTGGGTTCACCCGTTCAAGAACGCGGACCGCGTGTTCGAGACCGAGGCGGAGCTCCGGCGCTGGAGCGACGACCTTGACCGTGCGGCGGAGGCGCTTTTCCGATCGGCCGAAGTGATCGTGATCACGCTCGGCCTGATCGAGGCCTGGCGTAACCCGGTGACCCGAAACGTGTATCGCGTGCTGCCCCACCCGGATGTGTTTCAGGATCTGCGGCCGGTCTTCACCCGTCTCACGGTGAACGAGATGCAAGCCGATCTGGAATGCATTCGAACGACGATCCGCCGCCATACACGCGCGGAATTGATCGTCACCGTGTCTCCGGTGCCGCTGCACGCCACGATGACTGATCGCGACGTGCGAATCGCCAATGTCGAGTCGAAGTCACGCATCCGTGCCGCGGTTTCCGAATTTGTCGAGACCCATCCCGACGTCCGGTATTTTCATTCGTACGAGCTCGTCACCACCTCGGAGCGGCTGTCGGACTTCATGGAAGCGGATGGTCGGCACGTCCAGCGACGGGCTGTGGACTACATCCTTTCACAGTTCGTAAGAACCTTCGGAAGCGGACTAGCCATTCCGGACGTGGACGAGTCGTGGATCACCCAGCCGGAAAAGACCGCGGCCCGGCCGCGGCCGAAACCAATCGAGCGGGTCGTGACGATGATTCCCCGGCCGCTTCGCGAGGCGGTTCTGAGCCGACTCCCACGCGACACTCGAGAGTCTTTACGCGCTCTCGTCCGCAACATCAAGGCGCGGCAGTGATCTTCGCATGAAGGTTCTCGCTGTCGCACCTTCGCTCAGTCGCGGCGGCGCTGAGCGAGTGGTTTCGTGGCTCAGTCAGGAGTGGTGTACCGCCCACGAGGTCACCGTATGCGTGTTTCGAAGGTCCGACCGTCCATACCAGACCGGCGGCACGTTGATCAACCTGGATCTTCCGAATCAGGCGAGCTGGCTGCGCAAGCCGATACGACTCTTACGGCGATCCCGCGCGATCGCGCGCGTGATTCGGAAAACCAATCCCGACCTGTTGATCGGCTTCATGGAAACCGCGAACATGCCGCTCCTGTTCGCGGCGCTCGCAACGGGCCATGCGTCGCGATTGACGCTGAGCGTCCACAATAATCCGGCGCGTTTTCACTGGATTTTCCGGGTGTTCATGAGACTGGCCTATGCCCGCGCCGAGCGGATCGTCGCCGTCTCCGCGGGCGTGCGCGACTACCTCGTTGACCAATTGGGCATGCCCGCCGGGCGTGTCGCCACGATTCATAACCCACTGGATCTCGCGGAGATCGTCGCGCAGGCAGCCGAGGATGTACCGGAGCTCCACGAGATCTCGGGCAAGTACGTCTTCGCCGCCGGGCGTTTCGTTCCGCAAAAAGACTTCCCACGGATGCTGCGGATCTTCAGCCGGTTGGCCGACCAGGAGCATACCCTGGTGGTCGCTGGAGACGGGCCGGGACGCGCCGAATGCGAAGCGCTGGCGCGGGAGTTGGGGATCGC
>Ga0134127_10001201_pt1 | contig 19784 bp, 15 predicted proteins | sample KB31753_FD_96459 | JGI IMG/M metagenome (GOLD analysis project Ga0134127, IMG submission 96459) | Terrestrial soil microbial communities with excess Nitrogen fertilizer from Kellogg Biological Station, Michigan, USA - KB3-175-3 | ecosystem: Environmental > Terrestrial > Soil > Unclassified ... | reverse complement strand
GATGCCGGGCAGGATCAGCAGGCGCGGCCCGCCCCGCATGCCGGCTGCCCGCCGCGCCAGCCGCGACAGCTCTTGTTCTGTTTCGAGATACGCGGGCATCGCGGGATTCTATCCAAAAGGGGAAGCTCCCCGATTTCCCGAAGGACCGAAGGAAATCGGGGAACGTCCCCTTTTTGTAGAATCGTGACGTGGACACGTTTGTGAAGGACCGGCTGCCGCCGAGGGAGGAATGGCCGCGGCTGCACTTCGACCTGCCGGAGCTGCGGTATCCCGAGCGGCTGAACTGCGCGACGGTGCTCCTGGACGATGCCGTCGCCGAGGGCAACGGCGACCGGCCGGCGATCCTCACCGATGGCGGGTCGATCAGCTACCGCGAGCTGCTCGGCCGAGCGAACCGCATCGCGAACGTCCTGCAGGCCGCCGGCGTCGAGCCGGGCAACCGCGTGCTGCTCCGCGGCTACAACGGTCCCGAGCTCTACGCCGCCTGGCTCGCCGTGATGAAGGCGGGTGCCATTGCCGTCACGACGATGCCGATGCTGCGAGCGCCGGAACTGTCCGCGATCTGCGGCAAGGCGAAGCCCGCGTTCGCGCTCTTGGACCATCGCCTGCTGGCGGAACTGCAGGCTATTGCGGATGCAGGTGGCATCGGCACCGTCATCGCCTGGGGCAACGGCGACCTCGAGGCGCGCCTGGCCGCGGCCTCCGACCGATTCTCGAACGTGGACACGGAATCCGACGACGTGTGCCTGCTGGCCTTCACGTCGGGAACCACGGGCCAGCCGAAAGCCTGCATCCATTTCCACCGCGACGTGCTCGCGATGGCGGACGTGGTCGGCCGGCACCTGCTCCAGACTTCGCCAAGCGACGTCTACGCCGGCAGCCCGCCGCTCGGCTTCACCTTCGGCCTCGGCGCGCTTCTCGTGTTCCCGCTGCGCTTTCGCGCCGCGACCGTGCCGATCGAGGCGCCGGCGCCCGCGACGGTGCTCGCCGCGATCGAGAAGCACGGCATCACCTGCCTCTTCACGGCGCCTTTCGCCTATCGCGCGCTCGCCGGCGAGCTCGCGGGCCGTGACTTGAGCACGCTCAAGCGCTGCGTCTCGGCCGGCGAGTTCCTGCCGCGGGCGGTCTCGGATCTCTGGTTCGAGAAAACCGGCGTCAGGATCATCGACGGCATCGGCGCGACCGAGATGATCCACATCTTCATCTCGGCGAGCGGCGACGAGGTACGCCCGGGCTCGACCGGCAAGCCGCTGCCGGGCTACCGCGCCTGCGTCCTGGACGAGGAGGGCAGGGAGCTTCCGCGCGGCAGCACCGGCCGCCTCGCCGTGACTGGCCCGACGGGCTGCCGCTACCTCGATGACGCGCGCCAGCGCGAGTACGTGCAGAACGGCTGGAACGTCACCGGCGACATCTACCGCCTGGACGAGGACGGCTACTTCTGGTTCGTCTCGCGCGCCGACGACATGATCGTCTCGGCGGGCTACAACATTGCCGGCCCCGAAGTGGAATGGGCACTGCTCGCGCACCCGGCCGTGCGCGAGTGCGCCGTGGTCGGCGCCGCCGACGCCGACCGGGGCACCGTCGTGAAGGCGTGCGTCGTGCTGGCGCCCGGGCGGGCAGGGGACATCGCGCTGGTCAAGGAACTGCAGGACTTCGTGAAGCAGCGCATCGCTCCCTACAAGTACCCCCGGGTCATCGAGTTCCTCGAGGCCCTGCCCAAGACCGCGACCGGCAAGCTGCAGCGCAAGGCGCTCCGCCAGCCGTAAGAGGGGGCGCGTCCCCTTCGTGGCGCCGATCACGGTATCGCGCCGATTTAATTGACATCTAAATAATATAGACCTGTAATACATGCCGTGAAGCGCATCGTCTGCCTCGGCGGCGGGCCCGCGGGTCTCTACGCCGCCATCCTGTTCCGCAAGGCCCTGCCGCAGGCTCGCGTGGAGGTCTACGAGCGCAACCGGCCCGACGACACTTTCGGCTGGGGCGTCGTGTTCTCCGATCGCACGATGGAGAACTTCCGCGCGGCCGACGCACCTTCGCACGAAGCGATCACGGGCAGCTTCCATCACTGGGACGACATCGACGTCCACTTCCGGGGTACGACCACGACAACGGGCGGCCACGGCTTCTGCGGCATCGAGCGCAAGCGCCTGCTCGGCATCCTGCAGGATCGGGGCGCGGATCTCGGCGTCGTCCATCATTTCCAGCACGAAGTCGGGGACGACGCTGAATTCGCCGACGCCGACCTCGTCGTCGCCGCGGATGGGGTCAACAGCCGGATGCGCAAGCGGCACGAGGCCGTATTCGAGCCCGACATCGACACGCGCGAGTGCCGCTACATATGGCTCGGCACGACGAAGCCTTTCCCGGCTTTCACCTTCGCGTTCGAGGAGACCGAGCACGGCTGGTTCCAGATCCACGCCTACCAGTTCAGCAAGACCCTCTCGACGGTGATCGTCGAGACGCGCGAGGAGACCTGGCGGGCGCACGGCCTCGATCGGGCGAACCACGAGCAGTCGATCGCGTTCGCCGAGCGGCTCTTCGCGGACTACCTCGACGGCCACCGCCTCATGAGCAACGCCGCGCACCTCCGCGGCTCCGCCTGGCTCAACTTCCAGCGCGTGCTCTGCAGGCGCTGGCATCACGGCAACCGCGTGCTGATCGGGGATGCCGCGCACACGGCGCACTTCTCCATCGGTTCCGGCACCAAGCTTGCGATGGAGGACGCAATCGCGCTCGTCGCGCGCTCCGCTGGCGCCACGGACGTGCCGGCCGCGCTCGCCGCCTACCAGGACGAGCGTGAGACCGAGGCGCTGAGACTCCAGAGCGCGGCACGCAACCGCATGCGCTGGTTCGAGAGCGTTGCGCGCTATACGCAACTCGAGCCCTGGCAGTTCACCTACAGCCTGCTCACCGGCAGCCAGCGCATCGGCCACGCGAACCTGAAGCTGCGCGACCCCGCGTTCGTCGAGCGCGTCGAGACGGAGCTTGCGAAGCGCGCCGGGCTCGCGACGCCGCGCCCGCCGATGTTCCTGCCCTTTGAAGTCCGTGGGCTCCGGGTCGAGAACCGCGTCGTGGTCTCGCCGATGGCCCAGTATTCCGCCGTCGACGGCATGCCGAACGACTGGCACCTCGTACACCTCGGTGCGCGCGCGACGGGCGGGGCAGGGCTTCTCTTCACGGAGATGACCTGCACATCGCCGGACGCGCGCATCTCCCCGGGTTGCACCGGGATCTGGAACGAGGCGCAGTGCGCGGCGTGGGCGCGCATCGTCGGCTTCGCGCACGCAAACAGCCGCGTGAAGGTCTGCATGCAGCTCGGGCATTCGGGACGCAAGGGGTCGACGCAGCTCGGCTGGGAGGAGGACAGCTACCCGCTGCCGGCCGGCAACTGGGAGACGATGGCGCCGTCATCGCTGCCGTACTTCGATGGAATCAGCGCGCCGCCCCGCGAGATGAACCGCGCCGACATGGACCGCGTGCTCGAAGAGTTCGTCCGCGGCGCGCGCTTCGCCGAGCGGGCTGGCTTCGACATGCTCGAGCTGCACATGGCGCATGGCTACCTGCTCGCGAGCTTCCTTTCGCCGCTCACCAACCGGCGTACCGACGCCTATGGCGGCGACGTCGGCAAGCGCCTTCGTTTCCCGCTCGAGGTGCTCGCGGCAGTGCGCGCGGCCTGGCCCGCGGACAAACCGCTCTCGGTGCGCCTCTCCTCGAGCGACTGGGCGCCGGGTGGCCTCGGCGAGGACCAGCTGATCGCGATCGCGCGCGCGATGAAGGCGGAGGGCGCCGACGTGCTCGACCTGTCGAGCGGCCAGACGGTGCCCTGGCAGAAGCCGGTGTACGGGCGCATGTGGCAGACGCCGTTTTCCGACCTCGTGCGTAACATCGTCGGCGTCCCGACGATCGCCGTCGGCAACATCTTCGAGGCCGACCACGCGAACTCGATCATCGCCTCGGGCCGCGCCGACCTCTGCGCGCTCGCGCGGCCGCACCTCGCGGATCCGGCCTGGACGCTGCGCGCCGCGGCCGAGCAGCAATTCGCGGAGCAGTGGTGGCCGTCGCAGTACGCCTCCGCTCGCCGCCAGCTCGAGCGCAACCTCGAGCGAGCGGCCCAGATGACCGGGCCGGTCTAGGGAGGCGGAGTGATTCAGGCACTCGAAGGCCGGCACGCGCTCGTCACGGGCGGCGGACGCGGCATCGGCGCGGCCATCGCGGCGGCGCTCGCGGGCGCCGGCGCGCGGGTGACGCTGCTCGCGCGGACGGAAGCGGAGGTCGCAAAGACCGCCGCGGCGTTGCCAGGCAGCGCGCAAGCCGTGACGGCGGACGTGACCAAAGCCGCAGAGGTCGCGCGCGCCTTCGACAGGGCCCGGGCAACGTCGGGCGCGATCGACATCCTCGTCAACAATGCGGGGCTCGCGAAGAGCCGCCCGCTCGCAAAAACGGACGAGGCGTTCTGGTGGTCGATGCTCGAGGTGAACCTCACCGGTGCCTATCACTGCACGCGCGCCGCGCTCCCTGCCATGCTGGACGCGAACTGGGGCCGCATCGTGAACCTCGCCAGCACGGCGGGCCTGCGCGGCTATGCGTATTGCACGGCCTATTGCGCGGCGAAGCACGGCCTCGTCGGCCTGACACGCGCGCTCGCGCTCGAGGTCGCAAAGACCGGCGTCACGGTCAACGCGGTCTGCCCCGGCTACACGGACACCGGCGTCGTGCGCGATGCGATCCGCAACATCAGCGAGAAGACGGCGCGCGGCGAGGCCGAGGCGCGCGAGTCGCTCGTCACGTTCAACCCGCAGCAACGCCTCGTGCAGCCGGCCGAGGTCGCGAACGCCGTGCTCTGGCTCTGCAGCCCGGGCAGCGACAGCATGAACGGCCAGAGCATCGCGGTCGCGGGCGGGGAGGTCACCTGATGGCCGCCCGCGCGACCGACGTCGAAACCCGCGCCGAGCGCGACGACCACGGCGCGATCCGCCTGTGGCTGCGCATGCTTGCGACCAACCGCCTGGTCGAGACGCGCACGCGGCGGCTGCTCCAGGAGCGCTACGCCACGACGCTGCCGCGCTTCGACCTCATGGCTCAGCTCGAACGGGCGCCGAAAGGGCTCAAGATGGGCGAGCTGTCGAAGCGCATGATGGTGACCGGCGGGAACGTCACCGGCATCACGGACCTGCTCGAGAGGGAAGGGCTCGTGGAACGCGTCGCGGACCCGCGCGACCGGCGTGCGCGGCTCGTGCGGCTGACGGGCGCGGGCAGGCGCGCGTTCGCGGCGATGGCCGAGGAGCACGAGCGCTGGATCGTCGAGGCTTTCACGGAGCTGTCGGGCCGCGAGATGGCGACGATCGCGGCGCTGCTCGCGCGGCTCAAGGCGCACGTCCGATCACTCGAGGGAGAGGCATGAAGACCGAGATCCCGGACCTCACCGGCTACGCGGCGAAGCACTTCCTGTGGCGCGTCGAGAACCGCGTCGGCTATCTCACGCTCAACCGCCCGGAGAAGAAGAACCCGCTCACCTTCGATTCGTACGCGGAGCTCCGGGACCTCTTCCGCCTGCTGCACGAGGGTGGCGGTGTGCGCACCGTGGTGATCGACGGCGCCGGAGGCAATTTCTGCTCGGGCGGCGACGTGCACGAGATCATCGGGCCGCTCACTAAGATGGACGAAAGGGGCCTGCTCGAGTTCACGCGCATGACGGGCGACCTCGTGCGCGCCATGCGCGCCTGCCCGCAGCCGATCATCGCCGCCATCGACGGCATCTGCGCGGGAGCGGGCGCGATGATCGCGCTGGCATCCGATTTCCGCTACGCGACGCCGGCGGCGAAGACGGCCTTCCTCTTCGTACGCGTCGGCCTCGCGGGCTGCGACATGGGCGCCTGCGCCCTGCTGCCGCGCCTGATCGGCCAGGGGCGTGCGGCAGAGCTCCTCTATACCGGGCGCGCCATCGATGCGGGCGAGGGCGAGCGCATCGGCTTCTACAACGGCGTCGTTCCGGCCGCGGAGCTGATGGCGACCGCGGGCAAGCTCGCGTCGGAGCTCGCGGCCGGGCCGACGCTCGCGCACGCGCTGACGAAGAAGATGCTCCACCTCGAGTGGAACATGGGCGTCAACGAGGCGATCGACGCCGAGGCGAGGGCCCAGGCCGGGCTGATGCAGACCGGAGATTTCCGCCGCGCCTACGAGGCATTCGCGGCGAAGAAGAAGCCGGTCTTCGAGGGGGACTGATGGACAGCCACACCGAGCGATTGCAGTGGCCATTCTTCGGCGAGGAACATCGGCTTCTCGCAGAGGAAGCGGAAAGCTGGGCGAGCAGCCATCTGGCAGGCGATGCCCATCCGACGGAGCGCGCGGCCGTCGATGTGCGCTGCCGCGAGCTGGTCGCGGCGCTCGGCAAGGCGGGGCTGCTCAAGCATTGCCTGCGCGCCGCCGACGGCGGCCCTGCCACCGAGCTCGATGCGCGCTCGATCTGCATCCTGCGCGAGACGCTCGCGCGCCACGACGGCCTCGCCGACTTCGCGTTCGCGATGCAGGGGCTCGGCAGCGCACCGCTCTCGCTCGCGGGAGCAGAGCAGATGCGCTCGCTGTGGCTGCCGCGCGTCGGCGGGGGGCAGTCGATCGCGGCCTTCGCGCTCTCGGAGCCGTCGGCGGGCTCGGACGTCGCGGCGATGCAGACGACGGCGCGCCTCGACGGTGCGCAGTACGTGCTGGATGGGGAGAAGACCTGGATCAGCAACGGCGGGATCGCGGACTTCTACGTCGTGTTCGCGCGCACAGCGCCCGGCAGCAGGCGGCCGGACGGCAGCGTCTCGGCCGAGGGGATCAGCGCCTTCCTCGTCAAGCCGGGAGACTCGGGATTCAAGATCGCCGAACGCATCGACGCAATGGCGCCGCACCCGCTCGCACGCCTCGCCTTCGAAGACTGCCGCATCCCGGTGGCGCGACTCATCGGCGCCGAAGGCGAGGGCTTCAAGATCGCGATGCGCACGCTCGATGTCTTTCGCACCTCGGTTGCGGCGGCGGCCTGCGGCTTCGCGCGCCGCGCGCTGAACGAGGCAGCCGCCCACGCGCGCTCGCGGGGCCTCTTCGGCAAGCCGCTGGCCGACTTCCAGCTGACGCAGGCGGCGCTCGCCGAGATGGCGACCGCACTCGACGCCGCGACGCTCCTGACCTATCGCGCGGCCTGGCTGCGCGATACCGGGCGCGCCTTCACCGGCGCCGCCGCGATGGCGAAGCTCACGGCGACGGAGAGCGCGCAGGAGATCATCGACCGGGCCGTGCAGATCTTCGGCGGGCGTGGGCTCGTGCAGGGCGCCGTGGTCGAGCGCCTGTACCGCGAGATCCGGGCGCTGCGGATCTACGAGGGGGCGAGCGAGGTGCAGAAGCTCATCGTCGCGCGCGAGCTCCTGAAATGAGCCGCGAGATCCTGCAGCCGCCCGGCTGGGCGCGGCCGCGCGGCTACGCGAACGGCGTCGCAGCGACTGGGCGACTCGTCTTCGTCGCGGGGCAGATCGGCTGGGACGCCGAGCAGCGCTTCGCGAGCGACGGCTTCGCGGCGCAGGTCCGCCAGGCGCTCGCGAACGTCGTCGCGGTGCTCGCCTGCGCCGGCGCGAAGCCGGAGCACCTCGTGCGCGTGACCTGGTACGTCACGAACCGCGACGAGTACAACGCGGCGCTCGCCGAGGTCGGCACCGCCTGGCGTGAGCTGATCGGCCGCAATTTCCCGGCCATGTCGGTGGTCGTCGTCGCGGGCCTGCTCGAGCCGCGCGCCAAGGTCGAGATCGAGGCCACCGCCGTCGTCTGAGGATCAGCCCGCCGGCTTCAGGATGACCGCCGCAAGCGGCGGCAGGGTGAGGGCAATCGAGTGGGGATAGCCGTGCAGCGGCTGGGCTGCGGCATCCGCGCCACCCGCATTGCCGACATTGCCGCCGCCATAGACCGAGGAATCGGAGTTCAGGAGCTCGCGATAGCGACCCCCGGCCGGGACGCCGATGCGGTACTGCTCGCGCACGACCGGCGTGAAATTCAGCGCCACCACGACGAAATCGTCGCCCGCGCGGCGCAGGAATGACAGCGTCGACCGCTCCTGGTCGTGGCAGTCGACCCACGCGAATCCCTCCGGATCGAAATCGTGGCGATGCAGGGCTGCCTGGTCGCGATGGAGCCGGTTCAGGTCCTGCACGAGCCGGCGCACGCCCGCATGAGCCGTCCGGCCCATCACGACCCAGTCGGGACCGGCGTCATGACTCCATTCGTCCGGCTGGGCGAACTCCTGTCCCATGAACAGGAGTTTTTTCCCGGGGTGCGTCCACTGGTAGCAGTAGAGCAGGCGCAGGTTCGCAAAGCGCTGCCAATCGTCGCCGGGCATCTTGCCGAGCAGCGAGCCCTTTCCGTGCACGACCTCGTCATGCGACAGCGGCAGGACGAAGTTTTCGCTGTAGGCATAGAGCTGGCTGAACGTGAGTCGGTCGTGATGATGCCGGCGGTGAACGGGATCGAGGCGCAGGTAATCGAGCGTGTCGTGCATCCAGCCGAGGTTCCATTTCATCGAGAATCCCAGGCCGCCGGCATAGGTCGGCCGGGTCACGAGCGGCCAGGCGGTGGATTCCTCGGCAATGACGAGCGCGCCCGGATGCCGGTCGTGCACGACGTGATTGAGCTCCCGCAGGAACTCGATCGCCTCCAGGTTCTCGCGGCCACCGTGGCGGTTGGGCAGCCACTCGCCCGGCTTGCGCGAATAGTCCAGGTAAAGCATCGACGCCACGGCATCGACACGCAGCCCGTCGACGTGAAACTCCTCCAGCCAGTGCAGGGCACTCGCGAGCAGGTAGTTGCGGACCTCGGGACGCCCGTAGTCGTAGATCAGCGTGTCCCAGTCGGGATGCGCGCCGCGGCGCGGGTCGCCGTACTCGTACAGCGGCCCGCCGTCGAACCACGCCAGGCCGTGCTCGTCGCGCGGAAAATGAGCCGGCACCCAGTCGAGGATGACGCCGAGCCCATGGCGATGGCAATGATCGACGAACCAGCGAAAGTCATCGGGCGCGCCGTGCCGGCTCACCGGCGCAAAATTGCCGAGCGTCTGGTAGCCCCAGGACGCTTCGTAGGGATGCTCGCTGATTGGCATCAGCTCGACGTGCGTGAACCCCAGCTCGAGCGCGTAGGGCACCAGGGCGCTCGCGACCTCACGGTAATTCAATGGGCGTCGGCCGTCGCCCCGCCGCCATGACGGCAGGTGCACTTCGTAGATCGACATGGGCGCGTGCAGCCAGTCCCGTTCGCGGCGAGCCCGCATCCACTCTTCGTCATCCCAGGCGTGGGCCGCCGTTCCTTCGACGATCGAGGCCGTGTCAGGCGGCGACTGGAACTTGCGGCCGTAGGGATCCGCTTTCAGCCGCAGTTCACCGTCACGGCCGACGATTTCGAACTTGTAGAGCGTCCCGGCCCCGACCCCCGGAATGAACAGCTCGCGGATGCCACCGGAATGAGCGCGCATCGGGTGGCAGCGGCCATCCCAGCGATTGAAGTCACCCACCACGCTGACCCGACGCGCCCGCGGCGCCCAGGTCGCGAACAAGGTTCCTTCGATGCCGTCGACTCGGCGCGGATTCGCTCCCAGGAATCGATAGGCGTGCCAGTGATGCCCCTCGCCGAAGACTTGGCGCTCGAAGTCGGTGACCTGCGGTGGAAAGGCAAAGGGGTCGTGTCGCCGGTGCGGAACTCCTTCGTCGTCCGTCCACGACAGCTCGTAGCGCTCCGCCAGGTCTGCTGCCGCGCCGCTCCATATAAAGAGGTCCGTTCCGGGCAGGCGCTCGAGCGCCGGCCCGCCGATCACGCGGAGCGCTTGCGTTCGCGGGCTGTAGACGCGCAGGACGACCCCGTCGGCAGACGTGTGGCGTCCGAGAAACGAGAATGGGTCCGGATGGTGTCCGCCGGCAAGCTGTTGCGCCTGCTCGCGGAGCGCCGCCGCGGCATCGCCCGACTTCTTCCTGCGCGGACTCACGTCAGCCTGCCGTGGCGATCCAGCGCTTCGCGCAACGCCGCCGCAAAGTCGCCGGGCACCTGGTCCCAGCGAAACGACCAGCGCCAGTTTCCGTCCTCGATGCCCGGTCGGTTCATGCGCGCCGTGGTGTCGAGGCCGAGGAGATCCTGCATCGGCACGATCGCGAGCGGCGCCGGCGACGACCAGGCGAGGTCGACGAGCGCGCGCGGCATCTCGGGCGCTCCGGTGCCGAGCACGTGCGCGACTTCGGCCTGCTGGTCCGTGGAAAGGGCGCGCCACCATCCGAGCGTGGTGTCGTTGTCATGCGTACCCGTATAGCAGACCGTATCGGGCCCGTGGAATCGCGGCAGATGCGGGTTCTCCGGATTGCGATCGAAGGCGAATTGCAGCACGCGCATCCCGGGCAGGCCGAGCGCGCAGCGGAGCGCGACCACGTCTTCCGTAATGACGCCGAGATCCTCGGCGACCAGCCGCACGCTTCCGAGCACTGGCGCAAGTGCGTCGATGGGCGCGCGCCCCGGCCCGGGCACCCAGGCACCCGCGGCGGCTGTCGGCGCGTCGGGCGGAATGCGCCACCAGGCGGCGAATGCGCGAAAATGGTCGAGCCGCAGCAGGTCGTGCCTGCGCGCCTGCAGCTCGAAGCGGCGTTTCCACCACGCGTACCCACTCGCGGCCATCGCATCCCAGCGGTAAGGCGGCAGGCCCCACAACTGGCCCGTTTCGGAGAATGCGTCCGGCGGAACGCCGACGACGGATTCCAGGCGCCCGTCCGCGCCGGCCTCGAAAAGCTCGCGATGCGCCCATACGTCTGCCGAGTCGCGCGCCACGAAGAGCGGAACGTCGCCGAAGAGGCGAATCCCGAGCGCCTTCAATTCGATGCAGGGCGCTCCAGGCAAAGTCGAAGCGAAACTGGGTGATGCGCGCCTGCTCGATCTCGCCCGCGAGTTCGACCTGGGCACGCGCAAGCGTGGCGGCATCGCGACGTCGGAGCGGGAGAGGCCAGTGCCACCACGGCGCGCCGCCGTGCAAGCGCTTGAGCGCATCGAACAGCGCCCAGTCTTCCAGCCAGTCCGCATGCTCGTCGCGAAATCGGGCGTAAGCCACGTCGTCGACGGGCTCAGCTCCCGTTACGAAGGCCGGTTCGCCGGCGAATGCCGATGCGGACGCAAAAGGATTGCGCGCCGTGGCACTCGGGCCGCACGGCAGGATCTGCCAGACGCTCAGGCCGGCGGCGGACATGCATTCGGCGAAGCGAAGCGCATCGCCACCGGGCCCGCCCGCGGGCAGCGACGTCATATGCAGAAGCACGCCGGCACTGCGCCCGCACCAGGGCGGCATACTCATGAACCGCGCTGCATCGTGCCTCCGGCTGCGACGTCGTGGGCGACGCCGGACGCAAACGGCATGGAAAGCGCCTTCGGCGGCGTCAGGTCGATCGCGCGATAAAGCGCCGAGAGATGCGCGCGAAACAACTCGTCGAACTGCGCCACGGCCGGCGTCGGATTGTGGACGCCGGGCCACCAGAACCAGTCCGAGCCCTCGCAGGCGCCGAGTCGATGGTCCATCGTTCGCCCGCCGCGACCGCGCAAGTCGCAGGCGCGCTTGGCCTCGATCAGCAGCTCCCAGGCGCGGTTCTTTTCCGGATGTCCGACCCAGGTGAGGAGCTCGCCGTGCACCCAGCTGCCCGCGCACAGCGGCGGGAGCGGCGTGGCCGTAGCGGCAAGGTCCCGCAGGCAGTCGCGCATGGTCGCAGGATGCAATGTGTCGTGCGCGCTCAATGCCTCGTACAGGCCCTGCAGGAATCCAAGGCCATCGTCCGGGTAGTACTCCCACGGATTCTCGCCGTCGAGCGCGATCAGGACGAGGTCGCGCTCCGGATTGCCCGCGATCGACTCAAGGTGCAGAACCAGATCTCGAACCGCGTCGGCCGGCTGCCAGTGCTGGTACTCGAAGCCGATGCGATCGGAGAGTCCGTCGTCGCGAAACGCACAGTAAACGGCCGCACCGGAATCCCGGAACAGACGGTACGGGTCGTAAGCGGCTGTGTCGTGATACGCAAGGGTCGCGCCGAGAACGGACTGCGTGCTCGCCGTCCATTCGAAACCGCAGCGTCCGAGCTCGACCAGCACCGCCTCCGAAAGCGCGGCTTCAGGCGGCCAGCAGCCGCCGGGGCGATGTCCCATCAGCGCCTCGAAACGATCGAGTCCCTCGGCGAGCTGCCAGCGCAGGCGGGTTGCGCCATCCGGATACGGCGTGGCCGGCACGCTGACGGCGGGCGCCCGCTCGAGCGCGCTCTTGAAGTCGAGCAGGAGCGGGCAGAGCGGGTGATAGAAGGGCGACGTCGCAAGTTCGATGCGATCCTTGCTCGCGAGCGCCCGCCAGCGCGGCAACACGCCGGCGACGGTATCTGCGACCAGGTCGAAGAGCGCGCGTCGGTCGGCGCGGCCGAATTCCCGGACACGCTCGAGGAGCCGCCGCGCCCTTGGATCGGCGCTCCGGATGGATTCGCCAAGCCAGGACAAATGAAACCAGGCCAGCAGGTCGGCGAACAGGCCGTCCGGCAATGTTGCCGATTCATGACGCGCAGCCGCCTCGGCGAGCGCAAGGTAGTGCGGATTGCGCTTCGCGCGCGGGCTGTCCGACGCCGAGAGGCAAGTGCGCACCAGGTCCGCGCGGACGGGGCCGGGCTCCGGTGTCGCGAGCAGCGCGTCAAGCAGCGCATCGCCGACCGGCTGTCCGTGCTCGCGCGACCGCCGCATGCGCCTGTCATAGTCGTCGAGCTGGTCGAGCAGAACCGGCGTGAAATTGACCACCGCCCGCATCGAGCCGCAGGACTCGAGCCGGGCCGCCATTTCGGTGTAGCCCGAGAGCGCATGCAGGTAGACCCAGGGTCTCATGAACCGCCCGTCGACGCGGTAGTCCGGCTGGTGCATATGCCAGAGCAGTACGATGCGCATGCGGGCATCCTGCCATGGCCGCCGGCCTCGGCGCACGGAAGGAGACTGCTAGAGTAGCGATCGTGAAGCGCGCGGGTGGCAAGCTGGAGGCGACCAGGTGAATGTGACCGAGGCGCGATTCGTCAGCCGCTTGACGCGCGACACCCTCGCACTGCTGCTCGCCGGTGGCCGCGGTTCGCGGCTCGGCCCGCTCACCGACTGGCGCGCGAAGCCCGCGGTGCCATTCGGCGGCAAGTTCCGCATCATCGATTTTCCCCTGTCGAACTGCCTGAATTCCGGCATCTGCCGAATCGCCGTGCTGACGCAGTACAAGTCGCACTCGCTGATCCTTCACATCCAGAAGGGCTGGGGCTTCCTGCGCGGCGAGTTCAACGAGTTCATCGAGCTGCTGCCGGCGCAGCAGCGCGTCAGCGAGACCGCCTGGTACGCTGGCACCGCCGATGCCGTGTACCAGAACATCGACATCATCCGGCATCACGCACCGTCGCACGTCCTGATCCTGGCGGGCGATCACGTCTACAAGATGGACTACGGTCCGATGGTCGCGGCGCACGTCGAGCAGGCTGCCGACATCACGGTCGGCTGCATCGAGGTGCCTTTGGAGCAGGCGCGCAGCTTCGGCGTCATCGCCGTCGACGCGAACTGGCGCGTCACCCGGTTCGCGGAGAAGCCGCGCGATCCGGAAGCCATGCCAGGCAGGAGCGGCATCGCGCTGGCATCGATGGGAATCTACGTCTTTGGGACCGATTTCCTGATCGAGGAGCTGACGCGCGATGCGGCGGACACCGACTCGATTCACGACTTCGGCCGCAACATCATTCCCGGCGCGATCGAGCGCTGCAAGGTCTTTGCCTACTCGTTCAGGGCCGCGAGCGGCGACGCGCAGGGATACTGGCGCGACGTCGGGACGGTCGATTCCTACTGGCAGGCGAACATGGAGCTGATCGAGGTCGAACCGGAGCTCAATCTCTACGACCAGGACTGGCCGATCTGGACTTACCAGGAGCAGCTGCCGCCGGCAAAATTCGTGTTTGACGATCCCGACCGTCGCGGCGTGGCGCTCAACTCGATGGTGGCGGGAGGCTGCATCGTCGCGGGCGCGACTGTCCGCCGCTCGGTGCTGTTCCCGAACGTGCACGTGGAGCCGCATTCCGACGTCGACGAGTCTGTCGTGCTGCCGGACGTTCGCATCGGCAAGTCCTGCCGTATCCGCCGCACCGTCCTCGACAAAGGCTGCGTCGTTCCGGACAATTTCGTGATCGGCTACGACCGCGACAAGGACTCGAAGCGCTTCCACATGTCACCCGCCGGCATCACGCTCGTCACGCCCGACATGCTCGGGCAGGCCCTGCACACCAGCGAATGATCCGCGCGCGGGCCGAGCCGGAACGGCGGGACGAACTGATCGCGTATTTCTGCGCGGAGTACGCCGTTGACGAACGCCTGCCGATCTACGCGGGCGGGCTCGGCGTGCTCGCCGGCGACCACCTGAAGACCGCCGGCGACTTCGGGCTGCCGCTGGTCGCGGTCGGGCTCCTCTATGACCACGGGTACTTCACGCAGCAGATCGACGGCGAAGGCCGCCAGCGTGCCGTCCCCGCGGATTTCGACCCGGGCGCGGCCGGAGTTGCCCCCGTGCTCGATGCGATGCGGCGGGAGCTGCGCATCCACATTCCGATGGCGGGTGCGACCGTGCAGGCGCGGCTCTGGCGCATGGAGGTCGGGCCGATTCCGCTCTTCCTGCTCGACACCGAAATCGAGGAGAACTCGGAGGACGATCGACGCATCACCGCGCGGCTGTACGATTCCGGGCACGACATGCGGCTCCGCCAGGAAATCGTGCTCGGCATCGGCGGCGTGCGCGCGATCCGCATGCTCGGGCTGCAGCCGAGCGTGTGGCACGTCAACGAAGGCCATGCGGCCTTCATGGTCCTGGAACGCATGCGTGAGCGCATTGCCTGGGGGCATTCCTTCGGGGCGGCGCTCGAGACGGTGGCCGCCGCGACGGTCTTCACCACGCACACGCCCGTGGCGGCGGGGCACGACGTGTTCAACTACGGGCAGATGCGGCATTTTCTCGGCACATATCTCGGAGCCCTGCACGTGCCGGAGCGGCGGATCTTCGAGCTCGGAGCGAATTCCGGCGACCGCTTCAACATGACTGCGCTCGCGATACGCGCTTCACGCCACCGGAACGCCGTTTCGCGCGTGCATCGGGACGTGGCCGCCCGCATGGAAAGCCATATCTGGCCGCAGGTCCCGCCCGAGGACAATCCGGTCGGCTACGTGACGAACGGCGTGCACCTCCCGACATTCCTCGCGCAGTCCTGGCGTGAGCTGATGGATGAGCGCGTGCCGGGATGGCGCCGCCGCCCGCTGTCGGAGCGCGACACGAGCTTCATCGACGAGCTGGACGATGTGACCCTGTCGGCGCTGCGCGCCGGGCTGCGCGCCACGATGATCCGGTCGCTTCGCGACCGCATCGGCGCGCAGCATCGACGCAATGGCCTCGACGCAGTGCGGCTCGATTCCATCCTCGCAGGGCTCGACGCCGCCGATCGCGGCGCTCCGGTGATCGGGTTCGCGCGGCGATTCGCCGCCTATAAGCGCGCGAATCTCCTGCTCGAGGACGCGCCGAGGCTTGCGCGCCTCCTGGGCGACGCGGAGCGTCCGGCACTCCTCGTCTACGCCGGCAAGGCGCATCCGCACGACCAGGGCGCGCAGGAGCTGATCCGGCAGCTGTACGAGCATTCGCTTCGTGCGGAGTTCGCCGGGCGCCTGTTCGTCGTCGAAGGCTACGACCTCGGGCTGGCGCGGCTCCTGGTGCAGGGCTGCGACATCTGGCTCAACACGCCGGAGTTTCCGCTCGAGGCGAGCGGTACGTCAGGCATGAAGTCGGCCGCGAACGGCGGCGTCAACGTTTCGGTGCTCGATGGCTGGTGGGCGGAAGGTTATGACGGCACAAACGGATACGGGCTCGCGCCCGCCCTCGACGCACCGGCCGAGGAGCGCAGGCACCGGGAAGCGCTGCGCCTGTTCGAGATGCTGGAACAACAAGTGCTGCCGGAATACTACGGCCGCGACGGGCGGCCGCCTGCCGCTGAGTGGTTGCGACGCGTGCGGGGCTCGGTGCAAACGGCGCTCGTTCGATACAGCTCGGCACGGATGCTGGACGAGTACCGCGCCCGCTTCTATACGCCGGCCGCGCAGCTGGCGGAGCGGATCCGGGGCCGGCGCGGCAAATTGGCTGTCAACCTCGCGCGCTGGAAGAAGCTGGTGCGATCGCGCTGGCCGGGTGTGCGGCTCGAGCCGCGAAATGGCGAAGGCCTCCGGGCGGTCGTCGACACGAACGGAATTCCCGCGGAATCCATCGCCGTCGAGGCGGAGCGCGAGGATGGAACGAGGAAGCGACTGCGTCTCGTGACGGGCGACCACGAGCACGCCGAGTTCACCCTCGACAATGAAGTGGACGGAAGCGTCCGCGCCTTGCGCGCCCATCCGTTGCACGACCTGCTGGCCCACCCCTACGAGCTCGGTCTCATGATCCGCGTCGAACTGCCGGCGCCCTGACCGTGCGCGTCCTGTTTGCCGCCAGCGAAGTTGCTCCGCTGTCGAAAACGGGAGGCCTCGCCGATGTCGCGCAGGCGCTGCCCAAAGCGTTGGGGCGACTGGGGCATGACCTGCGCATCGTGACGCCGGCCTATCGCGGGATGCTCGAGCAGCTCCCTGCTTGCCGGCAGCTCTGCGAGCTCGCGCTGCGCGGCTTTTCGTTCAAGCTTTGGGAACTCGCACCCGAGCGCGGCGGTATTACGCTCTGGCTCGTCGACTGCGCAGAACTCTTTGCGCGCGAGGGTTCACCCTACACGAATGCGGCGGGCCAGGAGTATCCAGACAACGCGACTCGATTCGGACTCTTCTCGGAAGTCGTGGCGCGGCTCGCGTACGGCCTGGGCGGCGTGGACTGGCGGCCGGACGTGGTCCACCTCAATGACTGGCATACGGGACTTGCCGCGGCGTGGATCCGCGAAGCCGCCCCGGCGCCTGCCTGTGTCTTCACGATCCACAATCTCGCCTACCAGGGCAACTACCCGCCGGCGCAGGTCGCGCCGCTCGGATTGCCTTCCGCCTGGATGACGCCCGCCGGGCTCGAGTTCCACGGCCAGGCGTCCTTCATGAAGGCCGGGCTCGTCTACGCCGATGCGCTCACGACCGTCAGCCCGACCTATGCCCGCGAGATCCTGACGCCCGAGTTCGGGGACGGCATGGACGGCGTGCTGCGCGGCCGCGCCGGGGCGTTGACTGGCATCCTGAATGGCATCGACGGTGACATCTGGAATCCGGAGACCGACCCGTGGATCACCTGCCGTTACGACATCGAAGACGTGGAAGCTGGCAAGCGCATCAACCGCCGCGCGTTGCGAAAGCGGCTCAAGCTCGCCACGGATGACGGAAGCCTGCTCGCGATCTATATCGGCCGGCTCGCGCACCAGAAGGGCGTGGATTATTTCCTGGATCCGGCGGCGGCGATCGATCGCAACGGGCTGCAATTCGCACTGCTCGGTTCCGGCGATCGCGCGCTGGAGGCTGGCTTCATGGAGTTCGCCGCCACGAGGCCGGCCCGTGTTGCCGTGACGATCGCGCATGACGAGCGCCTCGCGCACCTGATGGAGGCCGCTGCCGACATCCTCCTCATGCCGTCGCGCTATGAGCCCTGCGGCCTCAACCAGATGTACAGCCAGCGCTACGGCACGATTCCAGTGGTCCGCAGGACCGGCGGGCTCGCTGACACCGTGAACGACGCAACGCCGGCGGCGCTCGAGGACGGGACCGCAACCGGAATTTGCTTCGAGCAGGCGGATGCGGGCGGAATCGCCCATGGCATCGACCGGGCCCTGGCTCTCAAAAGGCGGCCCGGGACCTGGGCGGAGCTGCAGCGAAACGCCATGCAGCGCGACTTTGGCTGGGCGCAGACGGCCGGCCGCTACTCCGAGCTGTACGAATCCCTCGCCGGCCGCTAGGCACGCCAGGCGTCGCTCGCATATTCCATGTAGGCGGCCGTTGCGGCAGCGGTCTCGACGCCGTGGTAGCGCGAGACGATGTGCAGCGCGAGGTCGATGCCGGAGGTGAGGCCGCCGGCCGTCGCGATCCGGCCGCTGTCGACAAAGCGCAGTCCGCGCCGGAGCTCGATGTCCGGGAATTCCTTCGCGAAGGAATCGAAGAACTCGTGATGCGTGGTCGCGGGAATGCCTTTGAGGAGCCCCGCGCGCGCCAGCTGGAATGCGCCGGTGCAGACCGACATCGTCACGTCGGTTCCGGCGCTCGCCTGCTTCAGCCACTCGCGCGAGTCCGCGGTCGACTTGTGCGCGGGAACGACGATCACGTTCGGCTGCGGGGCGTTCTTGATCGAGTACTTGGGCAGGATCCGCAGGCCGCCTGTCATTTCGAGCGGTCCCTCTTCCGGCGCGACCGTGTAGAGCTCGAAACCGGCATCGTCGCCGTCGGGCGATGCCGCGTCCTGGAAGACCTCCCAGGGACCGCATGTGTCGATCACGTTCGCGTGCTCCCCGAGAAGGAAGGCGACGCGCACGCGCCTGCGCTTCGGCAGCGGCGCCGGCGCGCCGCCTTCGCCGCCATGAGCGCGCGTGATGTTGAACAGAGCGACCGATGCCGCGAGCGTCGTGCCGATGAAATCTCGTCGATGCATGGCCAGTATCTCCTTGGAATCCAGATTGCGCCGTTCGAGGGGTATCTCTTGGTCCTGATGCACATGTTGGTCCCGCCGTCGCTGGCAGTCGGGACAGGCAGGCGTCATTTCCTGCCATACTCGCCCCGGGCGCCTGCCGGCGCCGGTATCGTCGCCATCCATGAGAGCCGCCCCGCGCCCGAGATCTCGTCCGAAGCCGCATCGCGTCGTGATGCTGGGTTTTGCCCAGGCGCAAGTGCTCGACATCACCGGCCCGCTCGAAGTCTTTTCGCGCACGGCGCGCTGGCTCGCGGAGCACCGCGGCACGCGCGTCCCGGCCTACGCGACCGAGCTCGTTGCCGCGCGGGCGGGGCCGCTTGCGATGTCGAATGGACTGGAGCTCGTCGCATCGCGCCGCTACGCCGACGTCAACGACGCCGACACGCTCCTCGTCGGTGGCGGCATCGGCTGGGAAGCGGCCGCGACGGATCGCACGCTCCTCGACTGGCTTGCAGTGCAGGCGCGGCGTGTCGACCGGCTCGGCTCGATCTGCAATGGCGCGATGCTGCTCGCGGCAGCGGGACTCCTCGAGGGCCGCGCCGCGACGACGCACTGGGCCTACCTCGAGCGGCTCGCGAAGCTCGCGCCGAAGGTGCAGGTCGATCGCGACGCGCTCTACGTCCGCTCAGGCAACATCTATACCTCCGCGGGCGTCACCGCGGGCATGGACCTCGCGCTCGCGCTCGTCGAGCAGGATCATGGCAAGGCGGTCGCGCTCGCCGTCGCGCAGGAGCTCGTTCTGTTCCTGAAGCGGCCCGGCGGGCAATCGCAGTTCAGCCGCCACCTCGAGGCGCAGAAGCGCGATGACCTCTTCGGCGAGCTCGAGCTCTGGATGCTCGAGAACCCGCGCGGCGACCTGTCCGTCGAGGGCCTCGCGCGGCGCATGAGCATGAGCCCGCGCCACTTCGCGCGTCAGTTCCGCGCGCGCCTCGGCGCGAGCCCTGGCGCCTACGTGCGTCGGCTGCGCGTCGAGCAGGCGCGGCGCCGGATCGAGGAGGGCGCGGCGCGGCTCAAGCAGGTGGCCCGCGACTGCGGCTTCGCCGACGAGCAGTCGATGCGCCGGAGCTTCCAGGAGCTCGTCGGCATC
>Ga0134127_10001199_pt1 | contig 19793 bp, 18 predicted proteins | sample KB31753_FD_96459 | JGI IMG/M metagenome (GOLD analysis project Ga0134127, IMG submission 96459) | Terrestrial soil microbial communities with excess Nitrogen fertilizer from Kellogg Biological Station, Michigan, USA - KB3-175-3 | ecosystem: Environmental > Terrestrial > Soil > Unclassified ... | reverse complement strand
GAACAAGGTCGAGTTCGTGCGCAAGACCCGGGCCAAGGGCTACCGTGTTGCGGTCGTGGGCGACGGCGTGAACGATGCCCCCGCGCTGGCCGCCGGCGACCTCGGCATCGCGATGGGCGCCGCGGGCAGCGAAGTCGCCATCCACAGCGCCACGATTGCGCTCATGAACAGCGATCTGCGCCGACTGCCCGTGCTCGTTCGGCTGTCCCGCCAGACTCGCTCCGTGATTAACCAGAACTTCCTGGTGGGTGTCCTGTTCGTCATTGGCGGCCTGGTGCTGGCAGCGCTGAAATACATCAACCCGATCGTCGCCGCCGTGATGCACGTCATCGGCTCGCTGCTCGTGGTTTTCAACAGCGCCCGGCTCGTCCGCCACGGGGAGGAACTGGAGCCTTTCCAGAGCGCGCCGGCGCAACCGCCTTCCGACAATGGCGCCAAGCATTCCGAGCCGACTCCGCACCTGGCACCAAAACCCGCGTAAGGCTTTCAGCCGCAGTTTGGAACCTGCCTTCTTCTCGCGGCTAACCGAAGGAGATTTCGCCGGGAATGCTCCCGGCTTGTCACTCGTCCCACTCATGGCTAGATTGCGTCCATGAGCGCGACTCAGGTCATTTCGGAGATCCAGAATCTCCCGCCGGAGGAGAGGGCGGTTGTGCTGGATTTCGTACGTAAGCTGGATCGGGACTTGGCCTCCGTCGGCGGTTCGATACGGCACATGGATCCAGCCAAAGCCAAAGCCATCAGCGAGAGAATCTTCTCGGACAACGCGGAGTTGTTCCGCAAATTGGCTCAATAAATCGTGCCGGAACCGGAATTCCTGAGCTGGGAGATCGTCCAAAGTTGCACGAGGACTCGTTGTCGAAGTTCGGCGGCACAGCGGGTTTGCGGGATCGCGGCTTGGTCGAATCGGCCTTGGGCGCGGCGCAAAACACGTACTTCTACGGCGGCGGTGACTTGTGCGACATTGCCGCTGCGTACGCCTTTCACATCGCTGAAGCGCAGGCATTTCTGGACGGCAACAAACGCACTGCCGTCGCCGCAGCCCTTACATTCCTTCGCGGTAACGGCGGTCCAGACCTGGTCGACGACGGAACAATCTACGAAGCCATGATCGCCATCGCTGAACGGCGTCTCGACAAAGCTGGACTGGCTGAAGTGTTCCGGCGACTTTCCAAACGAACTTGAGACGACGTTATGACTGCGAGTGAACCCAACCCGCAATCGGCAATCGGCAATCGGCAATCGGCAATCGGCAATTCCGAAGCCGTCGTGGTCGTGCGCGGACTGACGAAGGTCTTCAAAGACTTCTGGGGCCGGCCCAAGGCGCGGGCGGTGGACAGTGTCGATTTTGAAGTGCGGCGCGGGGAGGTGTTCGGTCTGCTCGGCCCGAACGGCTCGGGCAAATCCACGACCGTCAAGATGTTGCTGGGCTTGCTGCACCCGACCAAGGGGCACATCGAAGTCTTCGGCAAGTCGCCGCGGCACGTGGGAACCAAGGCGCGCATCGGCTATTTGCCCGAGGAATCGTATCTCTACCGGTATCTAAATTCTCGCGAGACCCTCGGTTTCTTCGGCAATCTGTTCAAGCTGTCGCCCGGCGAACGGACACGCCGCACGGACCAGTTGCTGGACATGGTGGGGCTCACGCAGACGCGCACACGCGCCGTGGGCGAGTTCTCCAAGGGCATGCAGCGACGCATCGGCCTGGCGCAGGCCCTCATCAACGATCCCGACCTGGTGCTGCTCGACGAACCGACCGCCGGCCTTGACCCTATCGGCTGCCGCGAAGTGAAGGACCTTATTCTCGCGCTGGCCCGGCGCGGCAAAACGGTTCTCCTCAGCAGCCACCTGCTCAGCGACGTCGAGGACGTTTGCGACCGCGTCGTGATTTACTACGGCGGCCGCATCCAGGCGATGGGACCGCTCAAGGAATTGCTTTCCAACCGCGACGCTGTGCGCATCACCACGCCGCCCTTGCCGCGCGAAACGATGGAAAAGGTACTTGCGCTCATTCGCGCCGACGCGGCCGGGGACAAGGTGAAGATCGATAATCCGACTCAGAACCTGGAGAGCTACTTCCTCGACGTTGTCGCCCGCGCCAAACAGGCCGATCTGCAAACCTCCGGCTCCGTCGCCGGCGGACAGGTTGCCGCCTATCTGCGGGGCGATGCGGACGCAAAGCCCGCAACGGACAAGGTGCTGGAACGTCTCACGGCGCCGGCCGCGAAAACTGAGACGAAGCCGGCTGAAGCCAAGCAACCCGAACCCGCCGTGGACCGCGCCCGCCTCGAAGCGCTGACGAAAGCGGCGGAACCGCCGCCGCAACCTTCCCCGCCCCAACCCGCCACGGCGCCCCCGGCCGATCTGTCGAAGGCCAACGAGAAGCTTTCGTCGCTGCTCAACAAGCCGAAAGGTTAGGCCATGTGGACGTCGCGCTACGAAGTCTACAAGCACCCTCAGAAGGGGGTTGCCGCTTGCCCTAGCGGGTTTTCGATATGGGCCTACTTGTTCCCATCACTCTGGTCTTTCGCCAATCGGCTGTGGCTGCTCGGAGGGATCATCACAGTGTTGGGGTCGGGATTTGCATTGCTCAACGAAGTCTTCCGAGCGGGCATCCTGCCACCCTGGGCATTGATCCTCTTTGCTCTGATTTATCCGACCCGCCTATACGTGGGATTCAAGGGAGGATACTGGCAAGCACGACGCCTGGAACAATTGGGCTATCAGTATTGTGGCGAGGTCGCCGCCTTTAGCGAGGCTGGCGCTCTTACCAAGGCCAGGAAGGAAGGCTTTAGTTCGAGTGCGTGGCGGGGGTGGGGTGCATCCCCGCGCGCGTTCTCGGGCTTGCTGGCAGTCGCAGGTCTCACGTGGAAGGCCGCTTTTCGCTTCCGTCTTTTCTGGGTGTTGGCGGGGCTGTTGCTCGGTTCGGTCGTCCTGCTGCCCCTGTTGCTCAAGGATGACGGAACAGCCCGCGGCTTTGTCCAGATCATGCTGGCCTACACGTTGAGTGTGATCACCGCGCTGCTCGGATTCTCCACGCTCTGGCTCGCCTGCGGCACTCTGGCGCGTGACATCGAAGATTGTTCGATGCAGATGGTGGCCGTGAAGCCCATTGCGCGCTGGCAAATCTGGCTCGGCAAATTTCTCGGGATCACGCTGCTCAACGCAGCGTTGCTGGCCGCATCCGGCGCCAGTGTTTACGGTTTGCTATATTGGCGCACTGCGCAGATGGCGAACTCGGCGGCGCAAGCCAGACAAGCCGGCAACAAGACCCTGGCGGATTTCATCGACTCCCAACTTCGGATTCTGCGCAATGAAATCTTCGTCGCGCGCGCTGCGCTCAAGGAGCCGATGCCCGACCTCGAAGCGACAGTGGACCGCGCCTTACAGCAGGTGATGCGGGAAAAGAACCTGCTTCCAGAGCAACGGGAGGAAACGCGGCGGATGCTCCGGGAAGAAGTCCGCAGCAATCACCAGGTCGTGCCACCAAACCATTACCGAAGGTGGATCATTGACCTGGGACTGAAGCGCCACCTGCTGCGCGACCAACCGCTGTTCATGCGCGTGAAGTTCCACGTCGCGATGACCAACGAATCAGGCAGCTACCTCGGCCTTTGGAGTTTGAGTCGGCCAGACCAGTCCGAAGTTCGTCTCCTCCCGCAGAGCTTGGCAGCCGACACAATCCACGAAATCCAGATTCCGCCACTCTTCGATGATTCCGGTAGGCTGACCATCAACTTCGTGAATCAGAACAATACGGCCGTTATTTTCCCGCTCGAAGACGGCCTCGAAGTCCTCTACCGGGAGGGCGGCTTCGGTTTGAACTTTGCGCGCGGCCTGGCAGTGATCCTCTGCTGGCTGGCACTGTTGACAGCCCTTGGATTGGCCGCTGCAAGCCTGCTGTCGTTTCCGGTCGCCGCGTTCTGCTCCATCGGCCTCCTGCTGGTCGCGTTGTCGAGCGGCACCCTCTCCACGGTCGTCGCCGAAGGGACCGTCACCGGGCTGGACCACGAGACCGGCGCCGGCGGCTCCCTGGTCGATACGGTGCTGCTGCCACTCTTCAAAGGGATCCTCAGCATCGTGAAGCTGGTGGAGGAGGTCTCGCCGATTGAATCCTTAAGCACGGGCCGGAGCATCACTTGGGGCCAACTGGGCGCGGCGTTCGGGAGGATCGTCCTGTTACTCGGCGGGGTGCTGGCCGTTGTGGGAATGATTTGCTTCACGCGACGCGAATTGGCAGCGACGCAAGCGCAGAGTTGAGGCGAATCGCGATGAGGAACCAACCACCAATGGACACGAATCGACACGAATGGGGGCGAGTCGCCACGGGTAAACGGAGGATACGAATTGGGCCAATCCCGAATAATTCCAGCAACCCCGTCTCGCCGATGCATTCGTGGTTATCGGTGTTCATTCGTGGCTCAGTGAAGCGTCATTCTTAGAATGCGATCCCGCCTTTACAAACCCGCCCTGATGCTGCTGGCAGCTCTGCTGGTCGTCGCCTCGGCGGCGTGCCAGCGGCTGATGAACCGCCAGCGCGCCGACCTGGGGCTGACGCGCGTGGCTCCGCTGGAGAATGCGCCGCCGGTGCTCGCGTTCACCACGGTGGCCCTCGGCGGGTTCCGGGGTCTCATTGCCAATGCGCTCTGGATTCGCGCCAACGATCTCCAGCAGGAAGACAAGTTTTTTGAGCAGGTGCAGCTCTCCAGTTGGATCACCAAGCTCGAGCCGCATTTCACACAGGTCTGGCTCGTGCAGGGTTGGAACATGGCGTACAACATCTCCGTCAAGTTCCGGGACCCTTACGATCGCTGGCGCTGGGTGCAACGCGGCATTGAACTGCTTCGCGACGACGGCCTTCGCTTCAACCCCAAGGAGGCGCTCATCTACCGCGAGTTGGCCTGGTTCTACCAGCACAAGATCGGGCAGAACCTCGATGACGCCCACCTCATCTACAAATACGAGCTGGGCCACGAAATGGAGCGCGCGCTCGGCGGCGGCAGGCCGAAATTCGACGAATTGCTCAACCCGCAGACCGACGAAGCCCGCGCCCGCGTGAAACTCCTGCGCGAGAAATACAAAATGGACCCGGCGATCATCAAGGAAACGGACGAACTTTATGGCCCGCTGGATTGGCGGCTGCCCGAGGCGTCGGCGATTTACTGGGCGGCCGTTGGCCTCAAGAACTCGAACAAAAAGGATCTCACCACTTTGCGCCGTGTGATTTACCAATGCATGCACATGCTCGTGATGCGAGGGCGCATCGTGCTGGAGCGTCCGGACGGTTCCTATATCTACGGACCTGACTTGAGCAAAATCAGCATGGCCAACGACGGTTACTTGAAGATGCTCGCCGAAGAGACGGAGAAGCCGATCGTCATCCTGAGAGCGCACCGCAATTTTCTCCGCGAGTGCGTTTACATTCTCTACATGCACAATCGCCTCCAGGAAGCGAATCAGTGGATGGCCGTGCTGAAGGAGAAGTACCCGGAAGTGGTGCCGCAGGACGAGACCGTTGAGGCCTATGCCCTGAAGCGGTTCACCTCGACGCTCACCGACATCGACATGAAGCGGACCACCGCTTTGATCGATGGCTTGCTCAAACAGCACTTCGATTATCTGGCGATTGACGAAGACGACCGCGCCACCGGACTGCTGCGCATGGCCCGGCAGGTTTACGACTACTATCAGTCAGCCACGAAGCGCCGCGCCGGGATCATCTCACTGCCCCCGTTTCAGAAGGAGATCTATGAACCCAAGCTTAACGACGTGCTGAATCCCGCAACCGGCTTCCCCGACTACTACCGGGCCCGTTTGCGCACGAAACTGGGTTTGCCGTCCGAAGCACCAACGCCGTCGAACTCGGCACAAGGCACGAACACACCACAGGTAAAACCAGGACCCTAGTGGAATGGCTTCGGCCAACTTGTGACTGACAAGTTTTCTTCACGCAACACGGGGCACGGAACGCGCAACACGTCCGCCTCAGACAAACTTCCCCGGATTCAGAATCCCCCGCCGGTCGAGCGCACGTTTAATCTGCTTGTGCAGCTTGCGGACGCCTTCATCGGCGGCTTGAGGCCACCAGCGCAGCTTCGCCAGTCCGATGCCATGTTCGCCCGTGATGCTGCCACCCCACGCCAGAACCTGCTCGAAGAGATCATCCAGCGCGGCCTGCGCCTTTGCTTCGGCCCCCGGCTGTTGACGGTCGAGCATGATGTTCACGTGGATGTTGCCGTCGCCCGCGTGGCCGAAGGCCGCGACGAGCAGACCGTGCTTCTTCTGAAGGCGCGCGGTGAATTGAAACAGGTCTTCGAGGCGGCCGCGGGGCACCACGATGTCCTGGTTCAGCTTCGTCAGACCGGTGTCGCGGAGCGAATAGGAAAACTCGCGCCGGATTTTCCAGAGCCGTTCACACGCTGCGTGCCCGATGGCACGATCCACGGACAGCGGGCCGGGCTTGCTGGCGCGGATGACGCGTTCGAGGGCGCGGAGATCGGAACGCACGGATTGTTCGCGGCCGTCAAGTTCGACGATGAACAGGGAATGACAGCCTTCGAGCTGCCGGCTGCGGGTCCGCTTGCGGGCCGCCTCAAGTGTGAACGAGTCAGCGACCTCCAGGGCGCAAGGGAGAAAGCCCGCCGCAAAAATCCCCCGGATGGCACGCGTCGCCGCGGAGGTCGATGGAAAGCCCACGGCCAGGCAGCCGCGCGAAGGCGGAAGCGGGAGCAGTTTCAAGGTCGCTTCCGTCACCACGCCTAGAAGCCCCTCCGAGCCGACGAACAGCCGATGCAGATCGAAGCCCGTCTTGTTCTTGTGGGCCCGCCCCCCGAGCCGGACGATCGCGCCATCCGCCAGAACGACTTCCAAGCCGAGCACGTAGTCGCGGGTGACGCCGTATTTGAGACAGCGCGGCCCGCCGGCGTTGGTGGCGATGTTGCCGCCCAGGGTGCAATCCGCCCGGCTCGCGGGGTCCGGCGGATAGAACAATCCGCGCCTCTCGACGGCATCCTGAAGGGTCTTGGTGATGACCCCGGGCTGCGCGACTGCGACAAAATCCGCCGCACTGATCTCCTTGATGCGATCCATCCGTTCGAGCGACAGGACGATGCCGCCCTTGTTCGGCACGCAACTGCCGACGTAACCGTAGCCCGCCCCACGCGGCGTAATCGGAATGCGATGCTCGTGGGCGAAGGCCAGCAGCTTCGCGACCGACACCGTCGAGCGCGGCAAAGCGACCGCGTCGGGTGAGTGTGAAGCGAACCATTTGTCTCCTGCGAACCGCTGGCAGAAAAGCCGCTCGCGGTGAAACTCGCCGCGCGGCAGGAGTTGCTGCAATCGAGCAAAAGCCTTTGTCATTCGTTTGAACCGTTAAAGCGTTTAAGCGTTTAAGCGTTAAATCAAAAACGCAAATCCACGAACGCTGCGCTGATTTAACGCTTCAACCCTTCAACGCTTCAACGAAATTGCTCAGGCGCTGAAGCGACGGAACGAGAACCGAAAGGGCACGCGTCGAAATCAGGTCCCTCCGGGACTCATGGATTGGCGCCTTGAAACCCGGCAGTGAACTGCCGGGCTATTTTCGGTTCTCCCTCCGGGAGAGTGATCCGGGGCGAGATTAGATTGTGTGGCCAGGAATCGAACACCGGACCTTTTGGTCGACTCGCCCGAGCGTATATGTGCCGCCCTGTGGGCAATACGGCGCGTCCCGAATGTAATTCGTCACCCCATACAGCTCATTCGTGGTCGGGATATCGCTCTTCGCTTTCTTCTGCTCCAGCGCCCAAGTCGCTTTGGCTCCGTCAATCTGCTTGAGGTTGGCGATGCAAGAGCCATTCGGAGGCCTGCGATTCCAGGGAAGCGAAAATTTGAGGTCGTAGTAAAGTTCGCTCACCCGGTCGCGCCAACCGTAGGTGTACGATGCCGAATCCGTCTGCCAATTGCCCACGACGAGGAGCACAACCACCGGCATCGTTCCCGCCATCAGAAGGAGACTGATTCTATGCTTCCTTGGCATTATCTCGAATGCTCATGCCGGCGCAAAGTGAGCAGTGCGCTTATCAACTACTCCGACGCTCCCATAGGACTCCGGAAACGATGCCGAAGACGACCGTGGTAATCGAAATAGCCACTTTCCAACCCGACGAAGGCACAAGCCACAGGACAAGACCGCAGGTGGCAATGGACAAGAGCAAGCAGGCATATAATCGCCTGTATGATACGGCGAGAAGCTCCAATAACACATTGATTACGCCCTCGAGTATGCTCATTTGACACGAGGTTTAGTCGAGCCGCCTGCCATGATGATTTGTCCTAAACTTCCTGCGCATGGCTCGAGCCGCCTACGCCGCCGCCGCCACCTTCAAGTCCGCGAAGACGATGACGCCTGCGCCAGTCTGGTGGAGCGATTGGACTTGCGCCTGCACCTGCCGGCCGACCAGGTGCTGCGCGCCGCTCACGACGACCATCGTGCCGTCGCCCAGGTAGGCGACGCCCTGGCCCTTCTCGCGACCTTCGCGAGTGATGCGCAATTCGAGCAGGTCGCCGGGCAGCACGGTGGGTTTGAGCAACGCCGCCAACTCGGAAAGGTTGATGTGGGGGATGGATTGAATCTCGGCGATCTTGCCGAGGTTGAAGTCGACCGTGTACAGCTTCGCGTCGAGGGCGCGGGTGATCTTGAGCAACTTGGCGTCGACTTCGCGTTCTTCGGGGAAGTCCATGTCGTGGAAACGCACTTCGCAACGGGGGTTGTGCCGGATGCGCATGAGGATTTCCATGCCGCGCCGGCCGCGGCCCCGCTTGAGCGGGTCAGAGGAATCGGCGACAAACTGGAGTTCCTCGAGCACGAACTTGGGCACGATGAGGATGCCCTCGACGAAGCGGCCGTCGATCAGGTCTGCGATGCGCCCGTCGATGATGACACTGGTATCGAGCACGAGGAGGTTGTCGGGCTTGTTTTGCGAGCGGAAGCGGACGTAGGGGATCAGGAGCGAGAAATCCTCCTTGTTGCTCCGCATCGCGAGCACCATCCCCACGTAGCCGAAGGAGAGAAACAATCCCAACCGGATGATCCAGCGGGTCTTCTCATCGGCGCCGAAGATGAACAACTCATTGCGATCGATGAGCGCGGCGACGAGCGTCCCGAGCAGCAACCCGAACGTCGCTGTGGAAAACGCGCGCAAGGAGAAGCCCTTGATCAAATGGTCGATTCCGATGAGCAGGCCGCCCAACCCGAACCCGTAGAGCAGTCCCCAGGTGCCTCCGGGGATCATGCCCGTATCGGCTTCGCCGACGGCATAGCCCGCGATGGTGCATAGCATCAGAAAAAAAATGCGGATGGTCCAAAGGGGCTTGTTCATTTAATGGGGGAATAGCCTGGGTAGAACGGGCGTGAGTCGGGGGCGGGCTTCGGTGGTTTGGGTTTGTGGAGCAAGCCGTAACGAGCCAGGTTGCTGCTGAGCGTATTCAGATTGGCAAGGGTTGCGGAGAGGTTCGCGCGAATTTGCTCATCCTTGAACATCGCGCCGGCAAGTCCCTTGCCCTGGTCGAGATCGCTCGCCAGGCCACGGACCGTGCGTGACGTGTCCTCGAGATTCTTCACGGTGCCCGCAAGCGATGAACGATTCTCCGAAACTGTTTCCCGCAGCTCGCTCGTCAGACGGTTCAAGTCTTCAGAAAAACGAGCGAAGTTTGTCATCGCCACGGTGAACGATGGGGAATTCGTCGTGAACAGTTGGGCGGCGTCTTCGACAAACGAATTGGCCCGTTCCGCGGCGTCTCGCAGGTGGCCCACGGTTTGTGAAAGGTTTGTGAGCGTCTGGTCCGTGAGGAACGTGTCGTTGACCCGCGTCAGCATCTGCTTGAGCATCTTGGTGGCTTCGTCGACGCGTTGAATGAAACCGACCGCCGACGCCGCGAGCGCCTGCACGCTGAAGGGGGCCTGGCATTCGACCTCGTCGCCGTCCTGGAGCACCGGGCCTTTGTTTTCGGTCGGCGTAATGACGACATACTGGTCACCGAGCAGTCCAATCTGCTCGACGTTGAACAGAGCATCCCGATGGATGCGGTAGCGCTTCTGAATTCTCAGGGAGATGGTCACGCCTTTGCCTTCCGGGGAAAGGTCAGCGCCAGTGACTGTGCCGACGGGCACGCCGGATATGAGCACCGAGGAGCGGCTCTTGAGCCCGCCGACGTTGTCGGCGCGCAGCCGCAACGTGTACGTGGAGACAAACCATCCCTCGCCCTTGCTGAATACCAGCAGGATGGCCGCCAGCACGACAAGGGCGACAACGCAGAACGCACCGACTTTGATTCCGAGCCGCTTTTCATTCATAGTTCCGTCCTGCGTTGATTGCGCCTGGCTTCAAGCCGAGGCGCGCGCCGCAAGGCGGGACCGCATGTTACCCCACTCTTCACGGCTGAATTGGCGCTTCCCTTAAGTCCGAAATCCCTTTTACAAACCGCCGAACCACCGGATCGGCCGAGCTGAAAATCTCCTCAGGAGTGCCGCTGGCGTGAATGCGCCCTTCGTGCAGCATCACGATGCGCCGTCCGATGCGGCTGGCACTGCGCATGTCGTGCGTGACGGCGATGGAGGTGACCGCCATCCGTTGGGAAACGCGCATGATCAAGTGGTCAATCGTGTCGGCCACGATCGGGTCGAGACCGGTCGTCGGCTCGTCGTAGAGCACAACCTGCGGCCGGTAGACAATCGCACGGGCCAGGCCCACGCGCTTGCGCATTCCGCCCGAGAGCTCGGAGGGTTTCTTCTCCTCGATGCCAGCCAATTCGACCATCTCGAGCGCCTCGGCAACCTTCCGGGCTATTTCGCCCTGGGTCCATTGGCGCGATTGGACCAGGGCGAAGCCGACATTCTCCGCGACGTTCATCGAATCAAACAGCGCCGCGCCCTGGAAAAGCATGCCGAACTTTTTCCGCACACGCAGCAGGGCCCGCTCGTTCAGCCGCTCGATGTTTTCTCCGTCCACGAGCACGTCGCCTGCATCGGGCCGGATCAGGCCGATGAGATGCTTGAGCAGCACGCTCTTGCCGCCGCCGCTCCGGCCGAGGATGACGAGCGCTTCCCCGCTCTCGATGCGCAGATTGACACCGCGCAAGACCGGCTGCGGACCAAAGCCTTTGTGCAGATCGCGCACTTCGATCATAGCTCCGGCAGCAAGCGGTTGAGGAACAGCGTGAGGAAAAAGTTGCTCACGAGAATGGTAATGGAGGAATAGACCACGGCCTCGGTTGTCGCATGGCCAACTCCTTCGGCCCCTTCGCCGCAACTCATTCCTTTGTAACAGGAGATGAGACCGATGAGGGCGCCGTAGATGACGGACTTGATGAGGCCCATGACCGGCTGTCGCAGATCGGTGAACGTGACCGTGTGCTGCCACGTGTAGGCCGGTTCGATGTCGAGAAAGCCCACGGCCACCATGTAGCCCGCGCCGATGCCGACCGCGATGGAAAGGGCCGTCAGCATCGGCATCGCCAGCACCGTGGCAAGCGTCCGCGGCACGACCAGGTAATCGATCGGATGCGTCGCGAGCGTGCGCAGCGCGTCGATCTGCTCAGTGACCCGCATGCTGCCCAGTTCCGCCGCGAGCGCGGCGCCGACGCGTCCCGCGACCATCAAGCCCGTGAGCACCGGGCCCAGTTCGCTGCACATCGAGACGCTCACCACCGCCAATGTGGCCGTGTCCATGTGGACTTTGTGGAACTGGAAGTAGGTTTGGGCCGCCAGCACCATGCCCGTAAACGCGCCCGTGATGAGCACAACCGCTTGCGACTTTACGCCGATGAAATAGAGCTGGTAGAGCAACGTCCGGCCGCTGCTTCGATGCGCAAACGTGGCCAGGAAGACCTCTTTCGCAAACAACGCGAGTTGGCCCATACCCGCCAGCCAATCCAACAGCCATTTGTAGGCGGCCTGCAACATTGCGCGGGCATTTTGTAACAAGGCCCGCGGCTCCGCGCCAGCACTTGAATCTAACGCGAATGAAAACAGGGCTGAACCTGCTTGGCGCTCGCGCTACTTCCAGACCCACGTGATAAGGGGCGCCCAGGCCAGGCTTGGCAGGTAATCTGCCAGCTCGATTTTCTTGAGTTCGAAAATGATCAGCGAGATGCAGAACACGAGCAGCCCGCCCGTGGCGTTGATGGAGTCAATCAGCGCAGGATTCTGCAATTGCGGGGCGAGCAGGCGCGCAGCCAGGGTGAGGGTCCCTTGGCAGGCAACGACGGGCACGACTGAAAGGATCGCTCCCCAGCCGAACGAGCCGACAAACGCCATGGTCGCCAGCCCATCCATGACGGCTTTGATGCCGAGCGTCTGCCACTTCCCGTTCAACCCGTCCTGGACGGAGCCCAGGATGGCCATCGGTCCGACACAAAACAGCACAGTGCACGTGATGAAACCTTCGCTCCACTTTTGCGGCGCGCCGCCGGTGCTGGCCTTGGCAAACCGGTCCTTCGCATATTCGCCAAGTTTGTTCAGCCCCTTCTGCAGGTGAAGCAGGCGCCCGGTCAACCGGCCCAGAATCAAAGCCAGCACGACGATGGTCATCTGCTTGGCGACACCAAGAATGCCGCCGCCAAGGCTTTTCCAGGTTGTGCTCAGGCCAACCCAAATCACGAGCAGACCCAGGATATTCTTCAGGAGGAGTTGCGTGTTGGGCTTGAACTGCCGCCGCAACGCCAACCCGAGGATGCCGCCCAGCAGGATACCGGCGGCGTTGAGGAGGGTGCCGAGCAATGGCATGAGTCCGTTCACTAATCAGTGTTCAGCAATCGGTGTTCGGCATCAAGTATTCCGGCAATCCCCTCAGCCGGCGGCGCATACTGAACACAGATTGAGGCCGACTGAACACTGAAAATTCGGGGTTGCATTTGCCTGTCTGGCCCGGCAGGGTCTGCGGCCTTGTCGGGGCGTAGCGTAGCCTGGCTAGCGCGCTTGTTTCGGGTACAAGAGGTCGTGAGTTCAAATCTCACCGCCCCGACCATCTTTCCCTAAGGTTTTCTCACTTCCTACAGATTTCCTCACAGAATCCAACACGTCAGGGCCATGAAACGAAACGAATACCCGTTCGAAGGCGAATGCGGATCAAGTTGCCGACGTGCAACCCAATGGGAGTGTCTCAGTGATTGCCGGAGGCCGGGGGTGAGTTAAGCACTTCCAGAGCGCGCACCGTGGCGGCGCCACGGGTTTCGACGCCAAGTTTCTCAAACATCTCCTGCACATACTTCTTCACCGTGGATTCCGTAATGCCGAGGATCGAGGCGATGTCCGAGTTCGTCTTGCCTTGGGCGAGCCAGAGCAGCGCTTCGGCGGCGCGCGGTGTGAGGCCGAGCGCGAGCAACGGTCCGGCGGAGGAAAAGTCGGGCTTGAATTCACGTCTTGTCTGCTGTTCGGAGCGACGGAGGCGCGCTTCAATGGCCCGGACCAGGTCAACGTTGGCGACGGGTTTGGTCAGATAATCATCGGCGCCAAGATCCATGCCGCTCCGAAGGTCGTCCTTCTCGCCTTTGGCGGTGAGAAAGACAAATGGAATTCGCGCGAGCGATGCATCCTGCTGCAATGCTCGCAGCACGCCATAGCCATCGAGTTCCGGCATCATCACGTCGCACAGGATTAGGTCGGGCCTTTCGCGGCGCGCGGCCTCGACTCCCTCCCGCCCGTTCTGAGCGCCGACAGGTTCGTACTCGTAAAAGCGGAGGAGAGCCGTAATGTTTCTACGCATCTCCGGCTCGTCCTCGATGACTAGGATCTTCTTCATACTTCTTTTCAGAAAGCTGGAAAGGTCACGGTGACTGTCGTGCCCTCGCCGATTTTGCTGTTGACCTGAACCCTGCCGCCGTGGAGTTCGGCGCAGCGTTTCACCAGCAGCATGCCGAGTCCGGTGCCCGGACGGGTCCCCACGTTGCTGCCGCGATGGAAGGCATCGAACAGTTGCTGTTGATCCTTTTCAGGAATGCCGATCCCTCGATCGCGCACGACGCCCACCGCATCATGCCCCTTCCGCTCAACCAGGAAATGCACCGTCGCCCCCGCCTCTGAGTATTTCACGGCGTTGCTCAAGAGGTTCGTGAAAATGTGTCCGAGCAAACGTTCATCCGCCTGCGCTAGAATGGGAACGGAGTCCAGCGAGAGCTCGATGGAACAGCGGCGGTTGGTCGCCGAGAGAACTTCATCCACGACACGGCGGCAAAAGAGGTTCAGGTCGAGCGCGGCGGGCTGAAAGTTCAGCTTGCCTGCGTCCAGTCGGCTGAGCACGAGCACCTCTTCCATCATCCCGGCCATTCGACGCGCGTTTCGGCTGATGGACTCCAGTTGCTCCTCGCGCTCGGGGCGCTGCATTCTTTCGTAAAAATCACGAAGCAGTTCGGCCGAGGACTGGATGATGCCCAGTGGCGTGCGAAACTCATGCGACACCATCGAAACAAAACTGCTCTTGAGTTGGCTGAGTTCCTTCTCACGGGCCACTGTTCGGTGGAGTTCTCCTTCGACCTGTTTCCGCTGGCTGATGTCCAGGCCCACAGTCAACAGGTGCGGTGAACGGTTGACTTCGATGATGTCGGCGGAGATGAGCATGGTGAAAATCTTTCCGTGGCGACTTCGCACGCGGCACTCGCGTTCATGGAGGAATCGCGCCTGCCGCAATTCCTCCCAGAAGGGCTCGCGGTCCTCCGGATTGGCCCACAGGGCCAGTTCCTTCGAATTGCGCCCCAGGACCTCATCGAGTCGATAGCCCGTCCACTGGAGAAACGCCTCATTCGCCAGGACGTAACGGCCATCGTCCATCCGCGAAATCGTGATGAAAACCGGGCTGCCTTTGAACGCCGCGCTGAATCGCGCCTCGCTCTCGCGCAAGCGAGACTCGCTCTCACGCAACTCCTCCTCCGCCCGCTTTCGTTGGGTGATGTCCACGCCCATCGAAAGCATGTGCGGGGTGTCATTGACTTTGATGGTTTCGGCGGAAAGCAGGATCGTCGACCGCTCCCCGCGGCGATTTCGCCAGCGGCACTCTCTTTGGCGCAGCGAACCGAAGGCCCGCATCTCCTTCAATACGGAGTCCCGCTCGTCCGTGTTCTCCCACACCCCCAGCTCCAGACAGGTTCGCCCCAGCACTTCCTCCCGCGGACAGCCCAACCAGTTCAAATACGCATCATTCGCCAGGACATATCTGCCGTCCTTCACATCGATAATGCCCAGGAAAGCCGAACTGGCGTGGAAGGCCGCGCTGAAACGAGCCTCGCTTTCGGCCAATGCGGCCTGGGCGCGTTTGCGCTCGGTAATGTCGGTGATGAAGGCCTGGATCACCTCCCGCCCGCTCCACTCAATGCGGGTGAGACTCACCTCCAGCGGGATTTCCCTCCCCTCGGGATCGCAGGCCAACCAGTCGAACCGAGCGCTGCCCTTGGTCAAACATTCGCCAATGTGCTTGCGCGCCAGAGCCTCGGAGCTTTCACCGTTTGGCTGTAAGGACGGAGAAAACGCACCCGGATGTCTGCCCAGCAATTCGTGCGCGAATCGGCGTCCCAAGATGCGCACGGCGGCTGGATTGACCTCCAGGAGTTGGCTTTCGTCATGGAGGACCACGCCCTGGCTCGCACCTTCGAACAACGCGCGGTATTTTGCTTCACTCGTGCTGAGTTGGGCCGTCCGCTCGGTCACGCGGCGCTCCAGCGACTGATTCAACTCCAGCAAATCGCGCTCGGCCTTTCGGCGCTCACTAATGTCACGCGAAATCAGCACCTGAATGCTTTTGCCGCCCATGAGCAGCGCCGTCGAGGAGACCTCGACCGGAACTTCACGGCCATCGAGCCGGCGAATGACCCACTCGAAGCGGTGTGTTTTCTGCCGCTCGACGATCGCAATAATCTCCGCGGACTTGTCGGCGCTGCGCGAACCATCGGGCTGAAGCGGTGGCGAAAGATCCGCAGGCATCGTCCGGAGTAATTGTTGCTTGGAGTCCGCGCCAATGAGTTGCACCGCGGCCTGGTTGCAATCCAGGAGCATGGAGGTCTGTGGATCGTACAACCAGATGGCGTCGGGGCTCCGCTCGAACAGGCTTTCAAACACGCTGCCAGTATGCTTCAGCCACAACTCGGGCGCACTGGCACTTTCGTCCCAGCCAAGGGACGTGGCAGAGGATTTCATGATGGTCCAGCATAAACATCTCAAGCCGCACCGCAAACCTCCATGCGCGCTAACTGCCTGTCTTCGGCGTAATGCGCCAGCACGCGACGCACTTTGGCTTGCTCGTCAAACTCCATCATCTCCGCCGCGCGCAGGCCGTTGACGCTTTGGTACTCCAAAACACAACTCCGCACACCGACGTAAAGCCGGATGAAGTCGAAGCGCAACGCCTCCTTCCCGCGCACGACTCCTGCGCTTCGGCCCGTCAACGTTCCGACGAACGGGGAGGCCAATTCCACATCGTCTGCGTAATGGGCGAGGATTCGCTCCAGGTCGTGAGCGTTCCAGGCTGCAAGCCACTCCTGCGCACGGCCGGCTAAGTCAATCGCTGTCATGACGGATTGCTGTTATGGCGGATTTGTTCTTCAACTCTTTCCTATTCAATGCCCGTCGCTCAGTTGTGCTGCGCCGCAGCCTCACCAAATTAGGCAACCTCACTTGGGACACAATGGGACGAAGGAGGTATTCGTTCGAACCCAGGGATGGGTCGTTCGTCCCATTCGGCTCCGGGAACAGGACGGCTGATTCCCGCCTCAATTAACACTATGCAAATGAAGACCTTTCTTTACGTCGTTTGTGCTCTGGCTTCGGCCGGCTTCATCACTTCAACTCTGGCGCAGGAAGTTGTCATTCCCGACCCCGGCCTGAACGCTGCCATCCGCAATACACTCCACAAACCCGCCGGGCCATTGACTCAGCAGGACATGCTAAGCCTGACCAACCTGGACGCCAACCGCCGCAACGTGCGACGCATCGACGGTTTGGAAGCGGCCCGCAATCTGGTCTCGCTGAATCTCCAGATCAACGTCATCACCAACATTGCCATTCCGAGCACGCTGACCAAACTGGTCGACCTCGATCTCAGCAGCAATTCGTTGACAAACTGCATCATTCCCAACGGGCTGACGAACCTTGCCACGCTTGTCCTGGAAGCCAATTCGTTGCGCACCCTGGCCCTGCCCGCAGATCTGACCCGATTGCAGAAGCTTGACCTGGAGATCAATCAGCTCACGACTTTCAGCACCCTTTCGAACCTGGCCAGCCTGGTTTCGCTCAATCTGGGATTTAATCTATTTACTAACTTCTCGCTGCCAGCCGGGCTGACCAATCTGAGCACGTTCTATTTCGCAGGTAATCCACTCACTAACGCAGTCTTTCCTCCGGGACTGTCGGCCATGACTGACTTGAACCTGTCGCAGAATCTGCTCACCCGTTTCGCCTTGCCCGCAGGAATGACGAATCTGGCCGAACTCGACCTCGCCTTCAATCAGCTCACGAACGTGATCTTGCCTGCCGATCTGCGGAATCTCGCGGAACTCAACCTCGCCTTCAATCAGCTCACGCGCCTCACTTTCCCGCAGAACTTGATGAGCCTGGAAAGCCTGCTCCTGCGCTCCAATCGGTTTGCCAGTTTTACCGTGCCGGCCGAATTAACAGCTCTGCACCACCTGGATGTGAGCGCAAATCCCTTCCTCACCGACGTGCGCCTGCCAGTAACTTTGAATAACTTAATCAGTCTCCGTCTTTCGGAAAATAGACTCACCAGTTTCACTTTGCCGGTGGGCCTGACTAATTTGGTCGGCATCGACCTCAGCCTCAATCTGCTGACCAACATCGTGCTGCCCAGTGACCTGGAGCGTTTGGGGACGATCAACCTTGGCGGCAACCAATTCACCAGCATCACTTTGCCCGCGGGCCTGACGCATTTGAGCGGCCTTTTCCTCGTCGGCAATCTTCTGACCAACATCACCCTGCCTCCGGACATGACACAGGTGGTTGACTTTGGCTTTCTCGCGAATCCTCTCACAACATTTGTTTTGTCCGAAGTGCAGGCGGCGAATCTGGCTGAGACGGTCGTTGAAATGCAGAATCAAGGTATCTCCGTGTTCACTTATCCACTGACCATCCAACTCGTCCGTCCGCGACAACTGCCCGGAGCCTTTCAGTTTGCAATTACCGGACCCCCGGGAGCGTATGCCATTGCGGCCTCCACCAACCTCACAGAATGGTCCACGTTGAGGGAGTTGACAAACAGGCTCGGCGCGATCGTCTTCACCGACGTCACGGCGCAGCTTTCGCCGCATAAGTTTTACAGTGCCTCTCTGCAAGGCCCGCCCACGAACATGGTGTTTGTTGCGCCGAACACTTTCACGATGGGCAGCCCGGTCACGGAGCAGGATCGGCAAGTCAATGAAGGGCCGCTAACGAGCGTGACGCTGACCCGCGGCTTTTGGATCGGCAAATACGAAGTGACTCAGGGAGAATACCTGTCGCTCCTGAACACAAACCCGAGCTTCTTTCCCGGCGATCTGAGTCGTCCTGTCTCCAGCGTGAGTTGGCCCGACGCCACCAACTACTGCGCAAGGCTCACGCAGCGGGAACTCGCGGCTGGACGCATCGCTCCTGGAAGCCGTTATCGTCTCCCAACTGAGGCTGAATGGGAATGCGCCGTGCGCGCCGGAACTTCGACACGATTCAGTTACGGCGATGATCCCGGCTACACAAGCCTCACAAATCACGCGTGGTTTTTTCTGAATGGAGATCTAACTGTTCACCCCGTCGGCCGAAAGCTCCCGAATCCCTGGGGCTTATACGATGTGGAAGGCAATGTTTGGGAGTGGACTCTGGATTGGCTCGGCGATTTGCCCGGAGGTGCAGTGACCGATCCACAAGGCCCCCCCTCCAACCCGATCGGATGCAAAGTCGTGCGTGGCGGAGGCTACGATTTCGGCGAGTCGGATTGCCGGTCGGCCCGGCGGTTTTGCTTTGGCAATCATCCCGCGCTCAACGATTCAAACCTGGGCTTTCGCGTTGTGTTGGTCTCGGAGCCCTAAGAACGTCACATTGCCGCCTGAGGCAGTTCCTTGTTGAACATTCGCAGCGTTTCCACCGTCGCCCAGTGCTTCGGAGGGACCACCTAGCTGAGAGCGCTCATGAGGCCTGCCAGGTTAATCAGGCGGCAGGTTTGATGTGACCCCGCGACGAATAGAGAGACGCCGCGTTTGGCTCCCGCCAATCACGCTCGACCCGCATAAGCGGACGCCGAGTTGGAAGGGAAATGCCTCTTATCTGCGTGTGACACTTCCTCTTCCGAAGCTCCACCAAACCCTGAAAAGAGCCATCGTCACGCACCCACTGGCTCATTAGTCCCATTGTGCTGCCTCGCTGCCCGTGGAATGAATCGCAGTCACAATTTTGAGCCACCCAATCCAAACGATCATGAACTCAAGCGAACAGTTCGAAGCGATCGTAAGCGAGCACTACGAGCCACTCTACCGCTTCGCAATGAGCCTTACGCGCGCGGAATCCGACGCGCAGGACTTGACCCAGCAAACATTTTACATCTGGGCAACAAAGGGGCATCAACTCCGCGACATTTCCAAGGTCAAGACCTGGCTGTTCACGACACTGCACCGGGTGTTCCTCGTAGCTCGGAACAACCAGAGCCGTTATCCGCATTGTGAATTGGAGGCAGCCTCGGCGCAACTGCCCCCGCTTAACCCGGAGCTCGCCACTCATCTGGATGCTCGGGGAGTGCTGTCCGCATTGGCCCGAGTGGACGAGGTCTTCCAGGCCGCCGTGGCCCTCTTCT
>Ga0134127_10001198_pt1 | contig 19808 bp, 11 predicted proteins | sample KB31753_FD_96459 | JGI IMG/M metagenome (GOLD analysis project Ga0134127, IMG submission 96459) | Terrestrial soil microbial communities with excess Nitrogen fertilizer from Kellogg Biological Station, Michigan, USA - KB3-175-3 | ecosystem: Environmental > Terrestrial > Soil > Unclassified ... | reverse complement strand
CATTCCCGTGATCGCGATCACCGGCTTCGGACGCACCGGCGACATCGAACGCGCCCGCGCCGCCGGCTTCTACTCGCACCTGACCAAGCCACTGAACCTGCAAGCCCTCGCAGAAATTCTCCAGCAACTCGCATCATCACGCGGCGAGCATCCCGAACCCAGCGTCGATCAAGACCTCAGCGCCGGCCCGGTGTGTTAACCTTGCGTTACCTTCTTGTAAAAAATTCAACAGCTTCGATGTTCACTGTGTCCCTTATTGCTTCACCTCGTTCGTCCCGCTCAATACTAACCATGACCCAGAACGGAACCCTGTGATCCTCGAGGCTGACTCCAACCACTGACAGGCGCTTTTGAATGTTTTCAACCGTCCGTGGATCGGTGAATGCGATACATGCCCCCTCAGTACCCAGAGAGGATCTTCCAGCTAATACCGCTGCCATCAATTCCGGGTTGTATGGGTTAGGCCCACGCACGATTAACCCGAAGTCTTTCATGTTGCGATCACGCTCGTCATTCAGAACCCAGCCACGAGGTCGAAGCAATTCTCCGTCACATAAGATATTTACACTCACGTTCCTGAGATTTTTGCTCTCGGGATTGGCGCTGAACGCCATCCTGGGCGCCCAGCGTCGGCTGTACTCATCAAGAATCGTTTTGGTCCATCGGTTGGCCTTCGGACTCGCGATGCAATACACGTTCATTGGTTCCTGAAGTACATCATCAGCATAATCTTCCGGGTCAAGCATGTCTGGTAGAACATCAAAGTCGAAGAGTAAACCGAAGCTCTGAAGGATCCCACGCACGCCTACATAGTCGGAATAGGTTCGACGCAGCTTAGTGTATCCACCCGCGCGTCCGACTGCTCTGCGATATGAAAGCGGACTTGCGACAATGACGAAGCGTGTGTCGCTGGTGGGCCAGCCAAGTGTGCTCGGAACAAGCATTGTTCGCAGTAGTTCGTTAGGCGACGTTGTTTCGGCGAGCGCCTGATCCACTTTCAGGGCCAACTGGTGCAAGTCGCTCGGGTTGTAGCGAATTACAGTGAGACTCCGAACGTTGAAGGCAGCTTGCTCGGGCTGTTCCTGTGTGAGAAGTACGATCGGTTTACCAAATGCCTGAGCCAGGCCCACTTCGTGCAAGACGTTGGGATTGCTTCCCGTTACATCTGCGATTACGACTCGCGCTTCACGGATGGCGCGTAGAACGCTATCGATCACGGGTTTGGCTACTGCAGACGTCTGGTCTATCCGCTCGGCTTTCAGATGGCGCTTGGATGCCAGCGCCGACACGGCGTCAAATACGTCATCGAACTGTCCATTAAACGGAATGCTGACGAAGACAGTATTCATTAACGTCGGAGCCGTTCTCATCGGGTTTCGTTGTGTTGCAAGGATGACGTGTTAGAGCGGCGCGAAGCTTATAGCTGCTTAGCTTGCAAGTCAATGTGCGTCTGGTTAGCTGTTTTGGTGTGTGTGAATCGTTGCTTAGCAATCACGAGCCATGCGATTACCAGGACCAAGCAGATCACAAGACCAACCCAACGAACCATTCCATCCTTGAAGACAATCGTGGCGTTGAAGAGGATGAAGATGATGAAGCCGTGCCACAAAGCAATCAACGGCCAGGGACGACTGCGGTAGGAACTAAGACCGCGGAGCCACCACCACGCGATGTCAACGATCCAGATGACCAGAAAAGCGTAGTTGATGAATAGACCACCGCCCCAGTTCAGTCCAACAACCTCTTCAGTTTGACGTGCGGTGTCGAGATACGCGGAACGCTGACTCCAGTGGTGATAAAACTGGTAAGCGCAAATGAAATGAGCGATGAGCGACACGACGGCGATGGTCCATGTGATTCGTGTTGCCGAGTCCCAGCGGGACCTTCCTCGCGAAAGAGCGAACAGAATGCTGCCAACCGTGTAGCCAGCGATGGTGGTCCAGATCGTCGCCCTGGTTAAGAATTCTCCGGTTTCCATTGTTGGACCTGTGCGTAGTGAAGCACGGCCCCGATTGCTGCGCCAAGGAACAAGCCGTACACGACGCCCCAAAGCATCATTCCGGCGGTACCGCCAAAGCGATCGTTCACGTCAGCGCCCCAAAAGTATCCGATCCAGTTCGCGACGAATAGCAGCGCTGCAAACTTCAGTATCGAGCGCATCACCCTGAAGCCTGCCGCGAACACGATCGCCATCAAAATGGATCCGGCAAGTAAGCCAAGCCATTGGCCGTGGAAACCGCGCAGTGCGAAATACAAAGCGGTCCACCCGAATGCGTATGCGAAGAATGCGAGGCCAAAGAGCAAGTAAAACTTCGGCAATCGCCAGCGTCCGACTACGAGTGAGCCCAATGCTAGTCCGCCGAGCAGAATGAACAGTGCGGTCCAGAACAGATACGCGCCGTACACGGTGAGCTTCCGATACAGCCACACCTCACCCGTTGCGACAGTCGCGAATACGCACAAAGCTACGAGACTGAAGCCGAGTCCACCGGCGATGAGAGATCTCGTTAAAGAAGGTACGGAGTTGTGATTGGGCATAGACGATATAGCCACAAAAAGCAAAAGAATTACAAAGGTACTTAAATTAATCGTCCGGCAACGCTCCGCGAAAGAGCGGTTCGCCCGCGAGAGAAGTGTAGAAACCAAAAGCTGTAAGCGCAACGCATATGATCAGCGCGAGCACATAGTCGCCGGCGTACCAGGCTGACAAGTCTGATGTGATTGGATAAAAAATCGCCAGGTGCAGAAAGAAGATCGCCGAGATCAGTGCAAGCAAGCCGTAACGATAAAGCACCGAGATGACCAGCGAAGCAACCACAATCGCGAAAGGCACACCCGCGAGCGTTTCGTGCGTCAGAGTCAGCGCTACAGCCATGATCAACCAAAGCGCAAACGCGGCGACGCGCTCTCGACGCAAAATAATGAACAGCAGCAGGAAAATGAAAAGCAGGATGAAGCCTTGAAGAAGACCAGCGTAAAACTGATTGGTGATGCTGTGCGCAAATGAACGAAGTCCCAGCAGTTGCGTCGCGGGAAAATCCAACCACGGCATGCTCGGTGGATAACCCAGCCACTTCGGAACGAGGTTCGCCAGGAAGAAATTGCACAAAACTATTCCGAGCCCGAATACTGCGCCAATGAGTATGTCGCGCCCTACGAGCGGATCGCGAAAGCCTCCCGCCAGCAGACGGCTCCACGAAATAATTCGTCCGGGCCAACGCCGTCTGACGAACGGTTCGAACGCGAGGTAGACCACCCAAAAGAAGAAAGTCCAGAACAGCATGTTCTGAACGTTTGAAATGAAGTTGAACGCCTCGTCTTCCGTCGGAACGTGATGAAAAGAGAACAGCCAGCGTAGAAAGAAGATCGCCAGCACGAACGCAGCGAGACGAAATGCACCTTTGCGATCGCCGCGACCCAACTTCAAATTTCGCAGCGCCAGCAAAGCACTGCCAAGCATCACCGTAATGAACACACTGAGAAGAAGAGCTATCAGCGCACGATCTCTGAAACGTCCGACGGAAGGCTGGTCGGGCAATTCATCCCACGCTTCGAGGATTTCAAAGTAGACAGGTTTGCCGGCGAATGCGCCTGCTTCGATGCGTATTTTCTGTTCGGGGTGATCCGGGTACGAACCTTCCCATGCAGCGCGATCGGTTGCCTGATGCGGCGGAGTCCACGCAGGCGTAACTGGTTGAAACTTCGACTGGTCCAATCCGCTCTCTGCAAACAACGCAGACCAATCTGGCGTTGCAGCAGCAATCGGTGAACTCTTCTGCGGAGGCACGGCGTAGAACGAACGCAACCGGCCGAGCGTGTCGAGTGTCACCGTTGTCATGCCGGGAACATCGCGCGCGGGAATGAACTCACTGACATCGTCGCCCCTGGAAACGTCGAATGGTTGCGGAGTCTCGCGATACCAGAAATAGATCGCCGCCGGTTGCGCTGTGTGCAGCTTGTCCCAACGTGTTACGGAAGTATCGTTGTCATGAACGTAGTTCAGATAACGACGATCGACGCCCATGCCGAAAGCGGAGTCGGCCGGCGTTGTCGTGTAACCGAACTTTCGCAAGAGTTCTGTCGAGCGATCGCGTAACACTTCCGGCGACTTGTTTAGCGGGACCATGCGATACAGCGCCGTGCTGCGCGACAGAAAGGAGACGCTCGCGAGCAGGACCAGCACCGAAGCAAACAGCAAAATTGCGACCGCTGGTTTGAGCCCGCCTTGCTTTGGCGCCGCGGCGACCATCTCGGGCGAAGGAGTTTCGCCTGCCGCAAGTGCTGCGGCGAGTGGATCGCCACCAGGCAACGCGGCCGCGACCTGAAGCGCCGACACGGGACGTTTCGCCGGATCCTTTTCCAGACAACGGAATATGACGCGTTCGACGAGTGGATCGAGTTCGGGAACGATCTGCGAGAGACTCGTGGGTGTCGTGTCGCTGCGTCGCAGCCGCATCAACTCCGGCAAAGTCGCCGCGTCGAAGGCTTTCTTGCCGGTGAAGACTTCATAAAGCACAAGACCGAGTGAGTAAATGTCGCTCTTCAATGAAAGCTCGTGACCGTCGAGTTGTTCGGGCGACATGTATGCGGGCGTGCCGGAGATCTCGCGCCGATCTAGTTCTGATGCGAGTGCCGCGATACCGAAGTCGGTGATGCGTACTTCACCATGCTCGTCGAGCATTATGTTTGCGGGTTTGAGATCGCGGTGGAGCACGCCGCGTTCGTGCACGGCTGCGAGACCGGCGCAGAGCGCCTTCGGCTCGTGCTCCAGCGCGGCCGCAAAAAGTCGTCCACGACGCGATGCTTACACTCGTGATGACAAAGGAGAAAGCCGGCTGGACGATCGCGGCGTTTCAAAACACGGCTGTCGCGCCGGCAGAGTAGATAAAGATCTGTCGCGCAAAGGCGCAAAGACCGCAAAGCGCTGCCGCGTTTCCAGGAATATCTTTGCGTGCTTTGCGCCTTTGCGGGAAACAAACTCTACTTTGCCTCCCAAATCAATTGACTTTTCACGCTGAAATACGTATGCATCACCTGCTTTCGTCTCACCTTTTCAAGCAGAGGAGTTCATCCCATGAGCAGTCCTCATGATGCAAGCGTCAAAAGTCTCGCGGTGAGCATGTCGGGCGGCGGGCATCGCGCCACGCTTTTCGTGCTCGGCGCATTGATGTATCTCGTCGACGTGAAGGCCAACGCGTTCGTCACCTCGATCGCCTCAGTTTCAGGCGGGTCGATTACGAATGGCCTGGTGGGCCAAAACCTCGACTTCAGACAGACGAACGGCGACGAGTTCCGGAGCCGTGTCGCTTCACCACTCGCGACCCAAATCGCAAGACACGGGACGCTGTTCGCGCCAGTGTTCTCGAAAGTGTATATCGCGATTCTGATCGTCGTCGGGTTACTTGTCCTCGCGATCTTGATTCCACCACTCGTGCCAGTGCATTGGTTGGTGCGGTATGGATTATTCCTCATTGGACTTACGGTGTGGGGTTGGATTCTCGCCGCGCGCGGTAACGTTTGCGCGAGCGCGTTCAACTCCACGCTGTTTTCACCCAACGGCCGCACAACAAAACTGTCGCAGATAAAGAAAGACAACCTGGACCACGTCATCTGTTCGACTGAGTTTCGGTCGCAAGAAGCAGTTTATTTCGCCGGCGATTTTGTCTACAGCTATGCGCTCGGCCACGGAGGACCGGGCGAATTGCCGTTGGCAAAAGCCGTCCAGGCGTCGGCAGCGTTTCCCGGCGGTTTCCCGCCCTCGACTCTGCCAACCAAAGATCACAACTTTACCGGGGCGCCTTCGCCCAAGGATGGTGGTCCACCCTATCCACCGGCCGAAATGGTGCTAACGGACGGTGGCGTTTACGACAACATGGGAGATCAGTGGGCGCGCGGCCTCGCTAAAAGGTTCGGCGCTTGCGATAAGCTGAGACCGGGACGCGATGTGCCGGATCGACTTGTTGTCGTGAACGCGTCGGCGCGGGTTCCGTGGATTCCGTTTAAGCGCCGTCTCCTTCCGTTGGTGGGTGAATTGATGGCGATTGTCCGAGTGTTGGATGTGATGTACATCAACACCACGAATGTGCGACGGCAGGATATCGTTGCGAGTTACAACCCGCTAGATCCATCGAAGACAACCGGGCTTCCGACTGTGCTGGTCCAGATCTCGCAGAGTCCGTTTAAAGTGGCGAAGTTCTTCGCAAAATTCACCGAGCCGGCCGCGATCCGCGCACAAGAGGTGCTGAAACTCTTGGGGCCGACTGAGGACGAATGGGAGAAGATGGCAGACGACAACTCAGCAGTGGGCACGTCGCTCAGTAAGTTCAAACCAGAAGTGGTGGCGCGACTGATTTACCAGGGTTACGTCGTGACCATGTGCAATCTGCACGTGTTCTTCGACGACTTTCCATTGGTTCCCGACGCACTTTCGATCGATCGGTTCCGAACGCTGATCAAGTAGTTATGTGTTTGCCTTTATGGCCCCGCCACGTCGTCAGGAATCTGAATCGGAATGGGGTGCTGTAGGGGCGGCACTCCGTGGCCGCCCCTCGTTGACAACCTTCGCCGACCAATTCCAAACGAGGGGCGGCCACGGAGTGCCGCCCCTACAGTACGTCCGATGAATTGCATTGTTGATGAGTTGAAGTCGAGCGACTGGGAGCAGGTTCGTTCGATCTATCTTCAAGGGATCAAAGCCGGCAACAGCACGTTCGAAACGGACGCTCCGTCATGGGAGCAGTGGGACGCGGCCCATCACACATTCGCGCGCTTGGTCGCGCGAGATGGGAATGACGTTTTGGGTTGGGCCGCTCTGAGTCCAGTTTCAAAGCGCAGCGTGTATCGCGGCGTGGCCGAAGTGACAGTGTACATCGCTGAAAGTGCGCGCGGTCAGGGAATCGGCCGCGTGTTGCTCGAAGCTCTCATCGCGGAGTCTGAGCGGAACGGTATCTGGACACTTCAGGCGTCGATCTTTCCCGAGAATACGGCAAGCGCGCAGCTACATCTGCGGTGTGGATTTCGAGAAGTCGGCAGGCGCGAACGTATCGCGATGCTGAACGGCGTCTGGCGCGACACGTTGCTGTTGGAACGAAGAACTAAGAACTAACCTTCCCGCTACTTTTGAGCTGTCGAGCTTCCCACCGCTTTGCGATAAGACGCGTCAACGTTAACGAGCCTATCCGCCGCGGCCGGATCGCTGCGTGCCAGCAGCGTGATGATCTCGTCGCGCTGTGTGAGCAGCGGACGAACCGCGTCCTGCTGTGTCTGGTTGAGAGCAGAATCACTCCGACCGAGTTCACCGCTCAACGCGTTGAAGAAATCGCTCATTGCTTTCCGCGCCGGCTCATAGTCTCCACGCCTTGCATCCAGCGCAGCTCCTGACAACGCACCTTGCATCTGACTGCGGCGCAACTCAGACCGTGTTGTTTCCAGGTCCCGGGAGCTTTGCCTCGACTTCAGCCACATCGGCACAAGCCCCAGCAGGAAACCGATGACAAATAACAGAAGGTAAACGCGCAGCCGCTTCCAAAGGGGAGCGCTTCTTCGATCGGTATCAGTTAGAGCACGACTTTCCTCTTCGGGTCTCATGTCGAATTCCTTTCGCGAAACTGGTTGGAAGCCAGATGGTACCCCCGAAAAATCCGTGACACAAATCGCCGCGAGTTGTCGCTATCTGTAGTTGAGAGCGGTTCGAATGCTGTTCTGTCACAAAAAGGATTGGTTGAAAACGGTTATGGATGCGAAAAGACGAGTTGCGAAACTGGTTTTGGTCGTAATTGCCACTGCGGTTGTGATTTTCACGGTAGGGTACGGTTCGAGACAGGGGGGTTCTGCTGGGCGCCTCACATTCGAGCGAACAGCCGCGCGACTGGAGCGCGGTCGTTACATCGTCGAAGGTCCCGCGCATTGCTTCGAGTGCCATTCAGATGTTGCCTGGCAGGAGCCGGGCGCGCAGCCCAAAAAGGGTACGAAGGGTGGCGGCACGATATTTCGGGAAAAAGGAATGGAGTGGCTCGTCGCGCCCAACATCACGCCGGATGTTGAGACCGGCGCCGGAAGTTGGACCGACGAACAGTTTGTACGCGCCATTCGCGAAGGCATCGGTCACGATGGACGGCGACTCTTCCCGATGATGCCTTACCTGAACTTCCGCGAGATGTCAGACGAGGATCTCGCGTCAGTGATCGTCTACATTCGCTCACTCGAGCCAGTGCGCAATCAGTTGCCGAAGACGGTGCTTCCGGAACCTGTGAAAGGCATGCTGCCGCCGCACCAGCCGATTACTGCCGCTGTGCCGCAACCTGATATGTCGAATCCGGTTGCGCGTGGAAAGTATCTCGTGACGTTGGGGAATTGCATGATGTGTCATACGCCGATGAAGGATGGTCAGCCGATCGCCGAGCTGGCGTTTGGCGGTGGCGTGTCGTTCGACGGTCCGTGGGGCAAAGTCCACAGCGCCAACATCACGCAGGACCCGTCAGGCATTTCTTACTACGACGAAAAGCTGTTCGTCGAAGTGTTGCGAACGGGCCACGTCGGCGCGCGGAAGTTGAACTCGCTGATGCCGTGGGGCTACTTCAAAAACATGACGGATGAAGATTTGAAATCGATCTACGCGTACTTGAAGACAGTACCGCCGGTGCAGCATCGCGTCGATAACACTGAAGAGGCGACTGCGTGCGAGGTGTGCGGTGGGAAACATGGGTTTGGCGACAGGAACCATCGCCGAGATACCGAGTAAAGAATATTCATCCGCGTTCATCTGCGGCTAAATATTCTTCAATTCACGAGTCAACCAAGCCTTCGCGAGGCGCAGGTCGCGTTGAACCGTAGCACGGGAAACGCCCAGCGCCTCAGCGACTTCTTCGTTGCTCAATCCACCAAAGTAACGTAGTTCAAGAATCTCGCTCTTCCTCGCATCGAATTCCGCCAGCCGCGTCAACGCCTCGTCAACCGCAATCACATTGGAAGCCGGGCTGCATGAAACTTCCCCTGCGTCGTCGAGCGACAACATTGCGACGTTGCCTTCGCGTTTCGCGCGATGGTTAGCGCGCGCGTGGTCGACGAGCAAGCGCCGCATCAACCGCGCCGCTACCGCAAAGAAGTGCGCGCGATCCTGCCACGACACCTTCATCTCCACGAGCCGTATGTAAGCCTCGTTAACCAACGCGGTCGGTTGCAGCGTGTGCTCACGGCGCTCGCTGCGCATGTAACGAGCGGCCAGCCGGCGAAGCTCGTCATACACGACCGGCATCAACTGCTTCAGCGCTTCCTCATTGCCGCTGCGCCACTCGAGCAGGATTTGCGTAACGTTAGGCAGACTCTCCGCAGACATGAATCAATTAAAACTTCAATCGTGAAAATCTTGCAACATTCGACTCAGACACAAAATCTGAGACTCCCACCATAAATAGCATGAACACACCCAAGGATCAGACCCATCAGATCACAAGTCTCAGTGTCGAGACCAACGGTTCAGAAGAAACCGACTACACCGTGTCCGGCGTTGTAGGCAGTCCCGATCGCGCGGGCGTACAAGAGCTGCGCGTTGACATCGTCGACAAGAACGTGGGCGAGGACGTGCTGTTGGTTCAGGCAGCGACTGACGACCGCGGTCGTTACGAAGCGACATTTCCTGCGTCGTCATTGCGAGAGCGTCAGAAACAACACCCTGACTTGCAGACGCGCGTGTTCGCGGGCGACACCTTCGTTGGCGCGTCGGAGGTGCGTTATAACGCGGGACACAACGAAACGCTCAACGTCGAACTGCCGGCAAACTCACGTGCACTCGCGGGCGAACACGAGACGCTCGTCAACGCCCTCTTCGCACATTTCAAGCGCCCGCTTCGCGAAGTGAAAGAGACGCGCGAACGCGAGGACATCACATATCTCGCCAACAAAACCGGCTGGGATGCACGCGCTGTCGCACTCGCCGCACTCGCCGATAAGTTCAGCCAGGATACCGCCGATCCGAATGGTCGAACCACGATCAAACCAGCCTTCTACTACGCACTCTTCCGCGCCGGCCTGCCCGCCAACCCCGACACTCTTTTCCGCGCTGATGCGCAGACGGTGAAACAAGTGCTGACAAAAGCGGTGGACCAGGGCGTTATCTCCGGAGTCACAAACGACGAAGTCAATGCTGCTGCACAATCGTTTCAAAAACTCAGCGCGCAAAAACTCTTAACTGCTCCCGCAATCATCGGAACATCGCCGCTGAAAGATCTGCTATCAGTTTCGCGCCTCACCGCCACTCAACAAGCACGCTTCGCGGAGTTGTACACAGAGAACCGGCAAGATCTGAACAAATTCTGGACGCAGATTCGAACGGAGTTTGGGCCAGAGACAGCGCAGCGTTTACAGGTGGACGGAAAACTGAACTTCGTCACGCTCAACAACGCGGCGCTCATTCGTAATCTTCAAACGGCGATCGGCGCGAACGGGATCAGCGATCCGGTGCAGTTGGCGCAAAACGGTTTTCATCGTCCTTCGGCATGGACGCGTCTGCTGGATAACAACGTCGCGGTGCCGAAAGAGATTCCAGGCGAAAATGACGCAGCGAGAAAAGCCAACTACGCCGAATACCTTGCTGCGCAAGTGCGCATAAGTTATCCGACTGCTTCAGTCGCGGAGATGGTTCGAAGCGGCGACCTCACGGTCGGGTCACCGGAACGAGTTGCAGGCTTCTTCAACGAGCACCAGGGCAAATTCGAGATCGGTACGATGCCGGTCGGGCAGTACATCGCGCGAAACAACGTAACCGTCGAAAGAGAAACGCTCACGCAAGTCAAACAACTCGAACGTGTTCACCAGATCACGCCGAACGATCGTGCAATGAACACGTTGATGAAGCGCGGGTTGCGCTCCGCGGCGGAGGTGGTGAGTTTCGATCGCGAAACGTTTATTCAGAAGTTCGCCGATGAAATGGGCGGCGCAGCAGTCGCCGCTCAGACTTACGACAAGTCCGTGCAGATACATACCGCCGTTTTAAATATCGTCGTCGGCTACGCCACGGCGCTGAACGGTATCGCTGTGGGATCGAAGCCGCTAGCCACCGGCGAGAATGTCGCCGCGGGCGAGAATGGCGCCGGGGTGGCGGCGGACGGCGATAACGAGCGCGCTTTGATCCGGCCCGCACCGCTCGCGCCGGAGGAGGTTGAAGATCGCGCGCGCGATGTGATCGCGTATCCGACGCTTGAACAGTTGTTCGGCGAGATGGATTTTTGCGCGTGCGATCACTGCCGCTCGATCCTTTCGCCCGCAGCCTATCTCGTCGATCTTTTGCAGTTTCTCGATCAGGAGCCAACCGAGGCCGGAAAAGCGAACCCGCTCAGCGTGTTGCTCGAGCGACGTCCGGACATCCAGCACCTCCCGCTGACGTGCGAGAACACGAACACCGCCCTGCCTTACATCGACGTCGTCAACGAAACACTCGAGTACTTCATCGCGAACGGCGTTCAAGCGCTGACCCTCCGAGACTATCTCGGCCACGACACCGGTACAGCGTCGTCTGAGGATTTGCTCGCGAGTCCGCAGTTCGTGATGAACTCGGCGTACACGACTCTGCGCAACGAACGATTCCCGATACCGCTGCCGTTTCATCAGCCGCTTGAAAACCTGCGCCGGTACTTCGACAAGTTTGAAGTGCCGCTTCCGCTCGCGATGGAACGTCTTCGTGTTAACGACCAGTTGGAGCGTGGAACCAACACGTACGGCTGGCGCGACATCCTGATGGAGGAGTTGCGTCTCTCGCGCGACGAGCATGAAGTTCTGACTGACTCGGCCGCGAATCCTCTGTGGAGAATTTACGGATTGCCGAACGGCACTTCCGACGCCGACGTTATCGCCACGCTGTCGAACGCGAAACAGTTCTCGCGACGTCTCAACATCACGTACGAAGAGCTCGTCGACATTCTCAAGACGCGCTTCATCAACCCAAACAGCGATCTCGTTCCCAAACTGGAACGACTCGGCGTCTCGATCGGCGATCTTCAGGCACTCAAAAACAACACGCTCTCTGACGCTGACTTCGACAAGAAACTACCAACCGGCGCCCATGCACCCGATCCCGCCCAGTATGACGGCGAGATCAAGGCGTGGGTGAGAAAGCAGGAGAACTTCGACCGCATCATGGCGCTGATCACGCTCGTCGATCCGAGTGAAGAGCCCGATCCGTGCAACTTCGATTTTCTCGAGTTCAGGTTTGCGAGACCGATCACTGCGCCCACCGACACGTCGACGCGCCTCGGCGCAGCGGAGTTTGTGCGTTTACTTCGCTTCATCCGTCTCTGGAAGAAACTGGGTTGGACCATCGAACAAACCGACGCGGCGATCTGCGCGCTCTTTCCGGTGCCGAACTTTCCGCTCGGCGCCGCCGCAATCGATACGGTTGCGAAACTGGACGCAGGCTTCCTGTTACTGCTTCCGCGTCTTGGACTCACACTGCGGATCATGAAAGCGCTGAACCTGAACGCGAAGCGCGACCTGATGTCGTTATTCACGTTGTGGTCGCCGCTCGGCACACATGGTCCGAACGCGCTCTATCGAAAGATGTTTCTCAACGTCACGACGCTAACGCAGGATCCCGCGTTCGCAGACAATGGTTCCGGCGAGTTTCTGCGGGACAACACGCAGAAGATTTCTGATCACGCAGTCACGTTGCGCGCCGCGTTTGGTCTTACTGGCGACGAGTTTGACGAAGTGATTGCCGCGCTGAGTTTCAGCGCCGCGAATCTTACCTTCGACAACATCAGCGCGATTTACCGTCACGGCTGGCTCGCGCGCAAATTGCGAATCAGCGTTCGTGAACTTGTGCTGTTGAAACGTCACACCGGTCTCGATCCGTTTGCGCCGCCAGACGCGACGAACCCCGCGATCCTGCGGCTAATCGAGTTGGTGCAAACGCTTCGTGCACGGTCGCTGAAGACTGCAAGCGCGCTTTACTTGATCTGGAACCAGGATCTGAGCGGGAAGTCCGCGCCTGATGCGGACGATCTGACTGAATTTGCACGTACTTTGCGCGCGGACTTCGCTTCAATCGACGACCAGTTTTCAGCAGTTGAAGATCCGGGCGGGAACATCGCGCGCGCGCGAATGACGCTGGTGTACGGCGCAGAAGCGACCGACACGTTCTTCAACCTGCTCGAAGACACGGTCACACTCGACGTGTCGTACACGCATTCGCAACCAGTGCTGCAACCAGCGATTCTGAATGAGTCGCGGCCCGCTCCAACGAGTGATCCAAAGATCGCTTACGACGATCTACGTCACCGACTTTCATTCACCGGACTGCTCAGTGCGACTAAAGCAGGCGCGTTGAAAACCGCAGGCGCACTACCAGCGTTTAGCACGGCTGTCGACGCGTTGTTTGCCAGAAGCGAAGACGTGCAAGGTTCGTTCTTTTCACGTCATCCGGAGTTGAAAACGCTCTTCACTGCTTACAGAACTTCTGCAGCACCAGTCGAAGACAAACGAAAAGCACTCCTGGCCGCTTTCAGTCCCGAACTCTCACGGCGGCGCAAACGCCAGCAGGCGTTGCAGCGCTTGAGCGCGGCAGCTAACTCGGACCTCACTTTTACGCAATCCCTCCTTGATCCGAACGCTGCCGCGCCTTTCCCGTTACACGCAACCGGCGACGTCAACCGCGCTGCACTCGACGACGTTATCGGTGTCGAGAAAACTGGGTTTGCTGCGAGCTTCTTCTTCCGCGACACAGCGACAGGAACTGTCGACTTAAACACGACAACCAACACCATCGACTACACCGCCTCCGGCAAAAAGTTACCCGCGAATCCAACAGCCGGCGCAGCCATCTCCGGCCTCTGGACCGGACGCGTTGAGACACCCGAATCAGGTTTTTATAACTTGGTCGTCGAAGCGGACGCGGGCGCCACAGTGACTCTCACGCTCGATGGGCAACCGATCGCGTTGATTCAGAACGGAACTGTTTGGCGCAACAACAATCCACTCGAGCTTGCAGTCGCGCTGCACGACGTCGACTTCTCGGTTGAGCGCGTCAGAAATTCGGTGAGCTTCAAGTGGGAAACACCGAAAAGTGCGCGCGAAGTGGTCCCGCAGCGATATCTTTACCCGCCCGGAATCCTGCAACCGTTCCAGGATGCTTACGTGCGTTTTCTGAAAGCCGCTTCGTTGGCCCAGGCGCTTCGCCTCACCGGCAACGAGATCAGCTTTTTCGCGACGCACGCTGATTACCGGATCAACGGCGACGGCTGGCTCAACGCGCTTGCGGTGAACGGCGAAGCTGTGTCGCCGGTTTCTGAAGCTTTGCTGAAACCCTTCCGCGATCTGCTGGAGTTTGCGCGGATCAAATCAGAGATCTCACCTGCCGGCGAATCGTTGCTCGAGCTCCTGCGCAATCCGGCGGAAGCTGATGCTGACGGCAGTCTTTATTCACTCACTCGCTGGGACAAACCTTCAGTCGCCAGCCTGTTGACTCATTTCACTCTCACATTCGCAGATCTTGCGCGCCTCGATCAGTTTCGTCGCGTCTCCGACGTGTTTGACTTGTTGCGAAAGATGGGTCTCGTCGCAAGTGCACTGATCAAAGCGACAACAAACGAGCCCGTCGCGACGACGGTGGTCGACCTTCAATCGGCGTTGCGCGCGCGCTACGAAGCCGATAGCTGGCGTTCGGTGGTCCAGCCAATCAACGACTCGATGCGCGCGCTGCAACGTGACGCGTTAGTCGCGTACATCCTGCATCGCATGCGCGCAAACGCGACCACTCGTCACATCGACACGGCAGACAAGTTGTTCGAATTCTTCCTGATGGACGTTCAGATGGAGCCGTGCATGCAAACGTCGCGGATTCGTCATGCGCTCTCGTCCGTTCAGCTTTTCATCGAGCGCTGCTTCATGAACCTCGAACAGCCGCGCGTATCGATGGCGCCGCCTGCCGGGCAAAGTCCGGATGCGCCGGGCAAGGCGAAGCAGTGGGAATGGATGAAGCGTTATCGAGTTTGGGAAGCGAACCGGAAAGTATTTCTGTATCCCGAAAACTGGTTGGAGCCTGAACTGCGCGACAACAAGTCGCCGTTCTTCAAAGAAGTCGAAAGCGAGTTGCTCCAGGGCGACATTACAGACGATGCAGCCGCGGTCGCGTTGCTCAACTATTTGTCGCAGCTCCAGGAAGTCGCGAAGCTCGAACCGTGCGGCATTCATCACACGCCTGCGAACGAAGAGCTGCGAACGGGTGAAGTGAATCACGTCATCGCCCGCACCTCTGGAGCGCATCGTAAGTACTACTATCGTCGTTTCGAATACGGTTACTGGACGCCATGGGAACAAGTCAAACTCGAGATCGAAGACGATCCGGTGATACCTGTCGTCTGGAATGGACGTCTGTTGTTTTTCTGGGGGCGCATCCTGAAGGAGGCGCCGATCAATGCGGCCGAACTGCCGGCAACCTCCAACACGCCGGGAGAAATCGGAAAGCTCACGCTTTCGACAATTCGTGGCGAAGCTAAGTCGACGGCCCAAAGTAATGCGCGAGTAACTCTCAGGGCTGTGCTCTGCTGGAGTGAGTATTACAACGGTAAGTGGCAGCCGGCGAAGACCTCTGATCTCAACCGGCCCGTCGAACTCGGTGTGTTCGACGCGGGTGGACCACGAGCATTCGATCGTACGAAGCTTTGGCTGTCGGCCCACGAGGTAGAAGGTACGCTACGAATCAGCTTCCATAGTGGGAACATGGGTAGCTTCTACCTTTACAACACGCACAGTGCTCCCGTGCGGCAGGAAGATGTCGACTTTTTGGATCTACTGTTGCCGGCTCCATCACGCCACATCGAAGTGCTGGATAAGGATCTCACCATCAGCTATGGCAGTGGTCTGCTTTTTCTCAATCCCGAAGGTGGGTTATCCGGCAAGACGCTCGACCGCAAGGTGCTGGAGAACAGTTTGAAAGATCGCGTCGTCGAGCCGGATCATGATACGACCGATTCGTGGGACGCGCCGTTCTTTTATGAAGACAGCCGCCACGTCTTCTACGTCACGACGACAGAGAAGCTCGTCAGGGTTATTGATTTCACCGCTTTCCACGTTGAACCGGACGAGAAGAAACTCGATCCGAGAATTCCACCATTCCTCGTCGCCGAGTTACAGCAATCACAGCCGAAACCGAAGATTGGTCCCGACGATTTCAGGTCTGAGCCCGATTTCCGCGTGGTCAATCCCGCTCCCTTGCGCCGGTTCATCACTGAAGACGCCAACATTCGGCGCGGCATCGGAGCGACCGGTGAAGTCAAGTTTGGCGACGTGCTGATTGGACCAGGCGGAGCAATCAAACAAACAGGCCGGTAAATTTCAGGAGGAATCATGATCGTCAGTGGCATCGAAGCGATTGCGTTTCACAATAACGAACTCGTTTCACATTGGGCGCCGTCGCGATTAACCGACGACACCGAGTTCACGTACAAGTTTGAAAACTTCTTTCATCCCTTCATCGGCGACTTGATCTCACGACTCAACCGGAAGTCATTGCCAGGCGTGATGGATGCCGAGTGGCAGGATGGTCTGAAGCAAAACTTCTTCGACGCGCTCTATAAGCCGAGTCAGAACGAGCTGGTGAAAGTGAAGTCGTCTCCGAAGGAGATTGACCTGAGCACGGGTGGTCCGTACTCGAACTATAATTGGGAACTGTTTTTCCACATCCCATTCACGGTCGCAGTTCACCTGAGCAAGACACAGCGCTTTGCTGAGGCGCAGCGGTGGTTTCACTACATCTTCGATCCAACGTCGACCGACACCTCGCCGATGCGCTTCTGGAGGTTTCTCGCTTTTCGGAAGAATGACGATCCCAAACAGATCGATGAGTTGCTGTTGATTCTGAGCAAGAAACCGGAGGAGTTGAAAGACGACGAGCCTCAGATCAGAAAAGACATTCTCAACGGCTATCTCGCGATCCTCAACAAGCCGTTTCAACCTCATGTCGTCGCGCGCACGCGTCAACTCGCCTATCAATATGCCGTCGTGATGAAGTATCTCGACAACCTGATCGCGTGGGGCGATCACCTGTTTCAACAGGACACGATTGAATCGATCAACGAGGCGACACAGCGCTACGTTTTAGCGGCGAACCTGCTGGGTGCACGTCCGCAACGCATCCCGCCGCGCGGCGAAGTGCAGCCAAAGACGTACGCGCAACTGAAGGCTTCAAAGCGGCTCGACGCAATGGGCAACGCGCTCGTCGAGCTCGAAGGCCAGTTTCCGTTCAACCTTGCGCCTTTCGAAAGCACGCCGTCGGGCGGTGACTCGGCGAGTTCGAGCACGTTGTTTGGAATCGGACGCACGCTTTACTTCTGCATACCACGAAACGAGAAATTGCTTGGTTACTGGGACACTGTTGCCGATCGGCTCTTCAAGATTCGGCATTGCATGAACATCGCCGGCGTCGTGCGCCCACTCGCGCTCTTCGATCCGCCGATCGATCCGGGCATGCTCGTGAAGGCAGCTGCCGCTGGTCTGGATATCAGCAGCATCGTCAGTGGTTTGAATCAGCCGATTGGTCCAGTTCGCAGCTTGTCACTCATTCACAAGGCGCTCGAACTCTGCAACGAAGTGCGAAGTCTTGGCAATGCGCTGCTTTCTGCACTCGAGAAGGGCGACCGCGAGCACGTGGCCCTCGTCCGGCAACGTCATGAAATACAGATCCAAAGGATGGTCCAGGAGGTTCGCTTTTTACAGTGGCAGCACGCACGCGAAAGTACCAGGTCGTTGTTGACTTCTCGCAGAGCGTCACTCGAACGTCTGCGTTACTTTCAACGCCAACTCGGAATTCCACCCGATCCGAACGCGCCGGACACTCTGCCGATCGCCGATCTCGAACTCACAGAGGAAAACTTCGACGAGACGTTTGCTGCGCTGGTGGGCGTGTACGAACGACCATTGACCCTTCAGGCTTTGCCGCCGATGAGAAAGGCTGGTGAAACGTCGCCGTCGCAACAGTCGGGCGCGTCTGGCCAGGGACGTTTGCAACTGAACGTAAACGAATCGCTCGATATCAACGTGCAACTGCCCTCCGCGCGCGACGCTCGAATCGCATCGGTTGCTATCGACACGATTTCCGCGGTGCTCTCACATATTCCGGATTTTGGAATCGACCTGCACTTCTGGGGCCTGGGTGGTAATAGCAAGATATTCGGTGGATCGCTCCTCGCGACCGCCGGCCGTTTTGCGTCCGCGATTCAGAGTATGGAAGCGGCGATGAATGAAGGCAGTGGCGATACCGCTGCAAAGACCGCGACCTACGAACGTCGTGCAGACGATTGGATCCTGCAGTACAACCTCGCCGCACACGAACTGATGTACAACGGTCGTCAAATACTCACCTCGCTGATCGCCGAGCAGATTGCGAAGCACGAGTATTCGAATACGAAGCAACAGATCAAAAACTCTGAAGAGCTTAACGAGGTGCTGCACGACAAATTCACGAACGAGGAGCTCTACCTCTGGATGCAGGGCGAAATTTCGCGGCTCTATTACGAGTATTACCGGTTTGCGTTCGACACTGCGCGCAAAGCGGAACGCTCGATGAAGAGGGAACTGATGCGTCCCGAAGTCGACGCGCAGGATTTCGTCAAGTTCAATTACTGGGACGGCGGCCGCAAAGGTTTGCTCTCCGGTGAAGCGCTGCACCTTGATCTGAAGCGCATGGAGATGGCCTATCACGAGAACAATAAACGCGAGCTCGAATTGACTCGCCACATCTCTCTGCGCCAACTCGATCCGATCGCATTGTTGACACTGAAAGCAACCGGAAGTTGCCAGTTTACGATTCCCGAGTGGCTCTTCGATCGAGATTGTCCGGGCCACTACATGCGGCGAATTAAGAGTGTCGCGCTGTCGATACCATCCGCAGCCGGACCGCAAACCAGCATCAACTGCACTGTGTCGCTGTTGCGAAGCAGTATTCGGAAGTCGCCGGAAGGTGACTATGCGCGCGAGGGTTTCGAGGATCCGCGTTTTGTGAATTACTCGGGCGCGATTCAATCGATTGTGACGAGCAGCGGCAGCAACGATAGCGGTCTATTCGAGACGAACCTTCGTGACGAACGAATTCTTCCATTCGAATTTGCAGGCGCCGAAAGCACGTGGAAACTCGACCTTCCGTCGGAGCATCGTTCGTTTGACTACGCGACCATTTCAGACGTGGTAATGCACATGCGCTATACGGCGCGGCAAGGTGTGCCGGCAACAAACGTGACCGCGTTTCTCAATGAACTGTTCCAGGAGGCGAGCCAGTCGAACCTCGGGCTGCTGTTCAGTTTGCGTCACGATTTTCCGGCGGAGTGGGCATCGTTCGTCGGCGGAGCAGGCACGCCGTTTACGGCGACGATTCACAAAGACCTCTTTCCGATCTTCACGCAGGGCAAGGCAGTCGAGATTACGCGTCTTGAGCTCTACGCTCAGAATCCGGTTAACCATCACTCCACCGGCGACCCCGGCGCGGCAACCACAGGTCTGAACAATGCCGCACAGCCGCAATTCACGATCTCTATCGCGGAAGATCCCGCCGGACCGACCCAGGTGCTGAGACGTGACCCCAACTCGGAGGCGTTCCTGTTGATTCGTTACACATTGTAACGGTCCAGTCCTCTGTGTCTCTGTGCCTCTGTGGTGAACTTTCCTGAGCAATGATTAACCACAGAGGCACATAGACAAGTCCCGAAATTAGGACACGACCTAACGGTCCCGGTTTATTGCCACAAAAAGGCACAAAAGGCACAATGGAGCGTTAATTCGTTTGTTCCTTCCGTGCTTTTTTGTGGCAGTAAACTGTAGTTGGCGGT
>Ga0134127_10001195_pt1 | contig 19830 bp, 18 predicted proteins | sample KB31753_FD_96459 | JGI IMG/M metagenome (GOLD analysis project Ga0134127, IMG submission 96459) | Terrestrial soil microbial communities with excess Nitrogen fertilizer from Kellogg Biological Station, Michigan, USA - KB3-175-3 | ecosystem: Environmental > Terrestrial > Soil > Unclassified ... | reverse complement strand
TGTTTATGCTCCTGTTCTGTGTGGTACTTCCCGCAATCGCTCTTTCCATTCTTGGCCTATCCGTGATGCGCGAACGAGCTTCACGACCGCCGCAAACCTCTGTGCCTTCTCCTGTCGGATTGAACTATGAAAGTGCCGAAACTAAAGGGCATGAGTCGAATCTTAACATCCGCATTCTGGCCCATCGTTATGACGTACCGAATGAGCCTTGCACGATAATCTTTCAGACTCCGCAAGCTGGCGAAAGCGTGAGTTACGGAACGTTTGTCGGAGTAGTGGTTAGTAACAGAGATTGGAAAAACCCAAAGCCGTGTTCATTCCATTAGTGAGTGGTCCAAACGTGAGTAAAATAACCGCCGCAATAGCTGGCGCACTACTGTATAATCCTGCGCCTTGCATCACAATTCCAGTTAGTACGAGGCCCCGACATGCGCAAATCTAAGTCTCACACAACACAGCTACTCGATGCCGTTAAGTACGGCAGAGTCTCATCTAAGGAGCAGGAGAAGGAAGGCTTTTCTATTCCGGCTCAGTTCAAGCTGCTTGATCAGTATGCCCAAACTCAGGGGCTGAAAATCGTGCGTGAGTTGTCGATGCCGAAACGGCCAAGCGGCCAGGTCGGTCTCTTTTGCTATTTCAGCCTGGCCGCGCAGCGCCCAACTTACTCCAACATCATCTCCCACTCTTTCACTAATTTGTTCAGCGAGCAAAAAGGCTTGTTGAGCTTGCGAGAGTCTCAACTCCATGCTCAAATCTGACCAGCTCCCAACTGCGCCCAAGTTATCCCCTTGATATCACGGAATGCGTTGAATTCCTCCATTACCTCTAAATGCGCCTCCAAAGCCCTGCGGCGAAAACCTCTTATCCGGTCCACCTCAGCAATCTCTGCGAAAGCCCACGCTTGACATCTACGCTGTCCCGCTTCTTTTGCCAATAGGTATGCTCGGCGTAACCATTGACGACTCGCGTCAAAGTCACCGGCCATTCTTAGCGTGCTTCCAATTCCCACAAACACCAACACATGCGGTTGGTTTCACCGGCATTATTCAAGAATAAATAGGACTTCTTGAACAGGTCTAGAGAAGCCGTGAGATTTCCTAACCTACGAGGAGTTTCTGCGAGGTGAGCAAAGATTTCGCCTGCTTCACTAGGACTAGCCTGAGAAGAAGAGGCTAATTCGAGCTCAAGTTGACTTAGTGCTTCTCGGTAACCGAGACCCGGCCTATCAAGGAGAAATCGTTCAAGGTGCGAGTGATGATCCATCCCAATATCAAAAATCTATTTCAGCAGAAACTATGTCAGAGTTAAGCCCGAAAGCTCTAGTCTTCGCGGGCTCCGATTTAAAGGAGGCTCACCGTTGTTTTAAGATCTCGATACTGCCTTGGCGAGTATTGAGGAAGTGACCTTTTTAGCCATTTGAGGTCTCCTAATCTTGAGATGGGGATTATTCTAGCCAAACAACTTCGAGCCGATAGGTCGTCCGAGTCGAACAGGCTTTTTAGTATCTGTTTGCTCCTGTTTATCTAAAGACATGGACGGCTATGGCGTAATTTAATTTGAGTTGTATACTTCCGGCACTGTCCTCTGATCCAACAGTACGAATACCAGAGATTTGAACGACGTCCGAATTTCCAATTTGAGAGAACTTGCTCTTCGATGACTTCTTCTGTATCGCTTGGCGTCCACCACGATAGTTCGTGACCTTGGACACGCAGGGTTATTCGTTCTGGCAGCAACGTAGCCGAGCTTCTGAGCCAAGTTATCAACTGTTAGCCCATAGGGATTCTCCGAGTTTGCATAAAATGAAATGGCTTTCGCATCTGTCGTCTTATGTCTTCACGGCAGTCCGGCATTCTTGAGATAGTTATGATCGGACAAACCTTTTCTCGCTACCGAATTGTAAGCAAGCTCGGCGAGGGTGCAATGGGGACCGTGTATGTAGGTGAAGACACTGTTTTGCGCAGGCGTGTGGCTATCAAAATGATGACGCTCGTCCACGACAAGCAGCATTACCGCATGCGCTTCCTGCGGGAAGCACGCTCGGTTTCAGTCCTCACTCACCCACATATCGCCGCGGTCTATGACTATGGCAAAACCCCCGAGGGAATCCCTTTCATTGTTATGGAGCTGGTCGAAGGCCAAACACTCCAGCGGGAGATTCAGGACGGTACTTTGACGCTCTCACGTGCGGTAGAAATTATTGAAAAGGTGACCGAAGCACTTGCTGAGGCTCATCGAGTTGGCATTATCCATCGGGACATCAAACCATCTAACATCGGCATCAGCACGCGTGGCGAGGTAAAGGTGCTCGACTTTGGCCTCGCTAAGCAGCTTAACAATAGTTCCCCCAACGCAATTACGCCCGAGGGTAAGGCAGTAGCTGCTACTCAGACACGCGAAGGCGTGGTGGTTGGTACTCCAATGTACCTTTCGCCCGAACAGGCGCTAGGTATAGAGTTAGACGCCCGTAGCGATATTTTCGCCGTTGGTTCGCTCCTCTACGAATGCGTTGCCGGTCGGCCAGCTTTCGATGGAACGGGACCTATAGATATATGCGCCAAGGTTATTCGTGATGAGCCCGTTCCTGCTTCACGCTATAACATGCAGGTACCTGCCGAACTCGACCGTATCATTCTAAAAGCGTTAGCTAAGAAGCCCGAACAGCGCTATCAGTCTGCTGAAGAGTTGCTGCAGGACTTACGGGTTATACGTGATTCAATCCGATTGGAGAATACTGTCCCTCGCCGACCACGTGTGCCTTCAGATTTGTTTCATTTGCCCGGACGGATCTCTATCGCCCAGGTGATTCGCCGCCCACACAGTCTTGGAATAACATTTCTTACTGCGCTCGCAGTTGGCATTACCGTTTGGTTTGTTCATTCGTGGCAATCCGATCGTTCTCCCTGGAATTCAAGCGCTGCCGAGGATCGTTTCGCCGAAGGTGTTAATGCGCTAAGAGACGGTACGTACCACAAGGCAAGCAAGTTGTTCGACGACGCAATACGACTTGATGGCAAAGCACCTCTGGCTCACATGGGTCTCGCAGAAGCCCTCGCTGAGCTAGATGATCAGCCGAAAGCTGAACGCGAGATCTCTTTGGCTCGTTCGCTTGCTGCCGAATGGGGACGGTTGCCAGCTCTGAGTCAACTATCGCTCGATGCGACGGAGGACAGTATTCGTCGAAATTTAGATGGCGCAGTACAGAAATATGAGCAAGTTGTAAATGTCACTGCGGACGAAAACAGAGTAGAGAAGGTACGCGCCTATCTTGATCTTGGACGGGTCTGGGAGAAGAAGGGAAATAGGACAAAAGCTCTAACGAACTATCAAGCAGCGTCCGCGCGGGATCCACAATCTGCTGCCGCTTTCCTACACATGGGCATGGTCCATGCCATATTAAGCACGGAGCAATCGACGGGAACCACTCAACAGGCATTAGTAGAGTTCGCCAAAGCTGAAAAGCTTTACGAAACTTCAAGTAACTATGAAGGCGTCACGGAAGTTTACCTGCAGCGCGGAATTCTCCTGACGGCGCAAGCCGGAAAAGGAAATGAGGCGCGGACTCAAGTCGCCAAAGCGCGCGACATCACTCGAACTACAGGCAGCAAACACCAGGAGATTAGATCGCTGTTATTGCTAAGCCGCATCGCTGCCACGGAAGGCAAAACTGATGAAGCAAAGAATTTGGCGACTGAAGCGGTCAACTTAGCCCGGACTGAAGGAATGGAAAATCTGATGGGACTAGGGCTGGTTGAATTGGGTAACGCCTTCTTTCTTAGACGCGAATACGACGATGGCGAAGTTTACCTGAAACAGGCACTCGAACTCGCGCAACGTTTCGGGCAGAATCTCAATGAGGCCAAAGCCCAGTTGTTCCTGACGAAGCTTTACGTTCAAAGAGAATTCTTAGATAAAGCACTGCCGTATGCCGTACAGGCTCTTAACTTTTATCGGAGCACCGGCTACAGTCGAGAGACCTCAGAGGCCCTATTAATTTACGGACGAGCCTTGCTTTTAAAAGGAGACTACACTGGGGCTCTCAATTCATTTGATCAAGGGATAGAGATCGCTAGTCAGATTCAAGATCCAACTCTGATCGCCCGCTCACAAACCGAAATCGGTTTTTTACTCGCCTCACGGGAACTCTATCCCGCGGCACTTCTTCATTATGAAAAGAGTACAGAACTAAATCGATCGCAGGATGATCCCAGGCGCACAGCTTTTAGTCTATTGGCTGCCGGCGACATGCTGTGGAGGGTGGGACAACAGGAAGCGGCCGCCACTGCGCTTAGTCAAGCCTCCATTCAAAGTGAGCGTATCAGTGACGAGTATCGCCAACTTTTCCTCGCAAGAGTTTTTTTGCTGAGAGCTCGCATAGAACTCAGTCAGCGGAATTTTCCCGAGGCCATAAAAAACGCTGAACTAGCACAGAAGGAGGCAGGCACAAAAATTCAGTATGCCGCGATTGAAGCGAAGTACACACTCGGCCTTGCGCGTGCACTTTTCGGCGAGGGATCTAAAGCAGTTTCGCTTTGTCGCGAGGCGGTTGCTGAAGCACGGAAAGCATCTTTTAGCGAGCCACCGCTTGTCGCGGCGGCACTATTGGCTCTTGCTGACGCAGAACTTGAAACAGGCAACGCTCGAGACGCGCTTCGTGACGCCTCAGAGGGGCAGGCTACATTTGCACGGATTGGCCGGCAAGAGTCGGAATGCCGTGCGCATCTCACATTGGCCCGGGCTCTATATACACTTCGCCGCTTTGAAGAGGGGCGCGCGCATCTGACTCGTGCTAACGAATTGCTGAACATCCTTCGCCAGAACTGGGGAGGTGATTACTTTCTTAGTTATACAGCCCGTTCTGACTTGCGTTTTCAGCGCGACCAAATCGTCACCGCTCTTGCCGAACATTGAATAATCACCACGAGTGCGCTGCTATCGCAAGTTCCTCTCGTTGCCAACTCTCAGTCTTGTGTATCCCAAAACATAACTTGGGCCAGCCGCCTCTTCTCCAAATAGACAGTATTCCCGTTCTTGACCACCTGCACTTGTTTAAGTTCATTAGCCTGGTTGTTGGGATGAGTATGACGTCTCTCGCGTTTAGGTCGTGTGTGACCAGTGGGGCTACTGGCAGAGAGTGGTTCATCCGTTTCCACCGTGAAGTTACTTGCATCTACGAAAATCTGCTCAGTGCCTGTCAGAGGTTCTTTCCACCAGATTTTTACCGAGCAGTCCTTCGCATCTCCGTTTAGATATATAGTGTCGCCCGCATCATCGAGGATTTTCAGGCCCAAGGTCTTTCTATTGCCGTTAAATTTGTGACGATTACGATGTCCATTTCCGCCCCCCGTATCACGAGCGTCGAAGTCTCTGTCTGTTTCCACAATGATTGAGCCTTCACTAATGAGGAGAGGAGGCGGAGTGTGATCTACACGAAACAGTGACGCGTCGATTTGATCCTTTGCTGACCCAGTCGAAGTACCGCTTCTCTCTTTGGCACTCCCAGCCAATTTTCCTTCTTTAGAGCGTTGTCGTGGACTGTTTGGATTGTCTGCCATTGCTTTTCTCCTTTGAATCCGCTTTGCGCGCCAAGTGGTCAACCGTTTGTAGGCGAGGGTGCAAGCAAGCCTGCCAGCGCCCCGACGGCCGCCGAACCGAGTGCGGTCAATACCTCAAGATTAGTCTTGTCCTTCAGGACCAGGATGATAGAACCGATGAGGGCGATTAGGACAGTAAGTCCGAGCGCCGTCACGACTATCCTATAGACCGTCGTATTAGGGATAGGCTCAGCAATGCGTGATAGCGTGCCAGCCGGGTCTTCTTTAAGTTCTTCGGCGAGTTCGGGGTCTCGTGCAACTCGTGTTGCTAACTCCCTGACTGATTGAATTCGTGTACTCATATTTTCTCCTTCTGGTGGAATTGGGCGCGGTATGCCCGCGTCAACGGTTGTTAAAAGCTTTGAGCAGTTTTGCAAAGTCTAAAGTGAATCCGAAGCGACCTCTGACCGTCTTTTCCTGGATCAAATCTCTTCGATTGGCAAACGAAACGGAGACCGGAAACTCGATGCCGTCGACGAGAGGAATAGATAGTTTCAACTGCCCCGTGTAGGTAGGCTTCTTCTCGGTCAGCCACTTGGCTTCCCCCGCGATGCTAAAGACGAGCGGGTCTTTGCCACTGAACAGATTTTTGTTCGGTGTAAGCAAGAAGTGTGTCTCGGCGGCGAACCGGCCACCACGCTTATCCGCGCCTATGCTTTTGCTGTCCTCGTAATCGAAAGTTCCGTTAAGGGTCAGGTTGATGCGTCGATACAACCCGTAGTCGAACAGCACGCCGCCTCTGTATTCGTCGACGCCATCTTCCGAGCGCAGCTTCGATTGAAAGTTAAATGAGAGTTGTGGCGCCCGCCGAATCTCCTCGAATGTTTTTAGGCTCGCCTCTTTCAAAGCGATCGCAGAGCCAATCCGCTCTTCGATGATTTCATTGATGTGGGCGAGTTGCTTCTCGTTCAACTGGTTAAGCGTAGCCTGCATCCTCCCCGTGCCGAGGGCTTCTTCGTCGAATGTAACAATGCTCTCCGGAGTGGGTTCGGCGGGTAAGCCTCGTGATGCTGCAAGTTCCTGGTAAAGATACCGTTTCACCTCAAACGATGTCCTCAGGAAATTGGGTGTGGCGTCTCTTAGATACTTGGACACATCCTGCAGACGCTTTCGGTTCCTCGGCAGGCTGGCGTCACGTTTGTTGATGGCCAGGAACTTGAAACCGAGGATTGTTGCTCTTTCACCATTGTTAGCCTCTTTATCGTCCGGCAACTCGCGGCCAAACGTAAAGGAGAACCGGCGTAGATCAGGATGACGCACATAGAATGACGGATCGAGTACATCACGATGGGTAGTGAGCGCATACAGAGCGTAAGCCGTCGTGGTGACACTGAAAGATGTCTTGTCGGTGTCGCCTGTCTTGCTGGATAGCCCCGCGAGATTAAGAGCGGTGCTGAATAGATCGGGCGGCTCTGTCTGGTCCACCAGTGAGGTCGTGTTATCGGCGATGCTCGGCACTTCGACCTGTTTGAGCGCGCCCTTTTGATTCATCCGCGCCGCTGCAATGACGTCAACCTTGCAGTTGATCCACTCGTCAAAATCGCTGGGACTATTGCACCGGTCTCCGTCAGCCGGCTTCATGTCCTGAGCTGCAATCACTTGAGCCGTCAACAAGAAGCACAGCGTGAGTAGCACTGCCTTGAAATAGTCTTTGAAACTCATACTGTTACCTTTCTGGGTGATTTGGTTGATGGTGAACGGTTATGCAGCCAGCACCTCGAGTGTCTCGGTGAAGTTGTCGACGGGCGCCTGGCTCTCGTAGTCGATGTCTTTGAGAACTTTGATTACGGAACCGTTCTGGGCCCGGTGCTCCACGAAGAGCGTGTACTTGATGGCGGTTATGAAAGACATTGCTACGCCATACATGTCGTCTTCGGCATCGATCTCAGTACTCGGGTTATGACCCCATTCCCACTCATACTCCTGTTTTGGGTGGCCATTGAATTGATGTTCCGAGAGCAAGGCACGGTGCATACATGCAAACGTGAAGATTGGCTCGGCACCTTTCACTGTCAGTTTGAAGGCGAGGAATTCGCCTTGGGTGAAGCGAACGATCACTGCGCCTTTGCGAACTCTTATTGTTCGTGTTCCGGCTGTTCCGAAGTTTGCCACGTTGATTTCCTCCCGGCTGAAACGTCAGCCTAAAAGTGTTAGTAATGCGCGAAACGGTGCGCTTTGTCTGGCGGTCCAATGTGCGAGTGACGTGCCATCTCGACAAACAACCGCGAAGTAAGGAGCGTTGGGCGTAATTGCTTGTCCAGAGCTAACAAGTCACTGGCGAGAGATGATCTAAGAGGGGGTCGCGACCGCGGAATTCTTTTAACAAGCCATCAATGATGATAGCTACCGCTATCAAGACTGATAGTCGGGAGTTATGATGACGGCAGAGATTATGAATCCGACACTTATCATCCTGGCAGGACCGTTGAAGGGAACGACTTTTACTTTGTCGGAGGCCGAGACCTTAGTAGGTAGAGAACCTGGAAATTCGTTGCGACTAGATGACCCATCGGTATCGCGTCAGCACTGCTTCATTAAGCGGGATGACTACGACGTATTCAAAATCATGGACCTCGATAGTTTTAATGGCACTTTCGTTAATGACGTTCCTATTAAAGAGCAGCGGCTAAATCACGGCGACCAGATAACGGTTGGCGATACACTCCTGCTTTTTCTGACAGATCATGTCGAAGGCTCAATGAATCTCAACCTTGTACAACTTGATCAAGGGAAAGTAGTAACGCGTTCTGCTGCTAGGCTGCGTAAGGACGAGGCACTTTACCTGAACCCTGCCAAACTGCTCTTAACTCCTAAGCCGCTGAGTCGTCTGGAGCGTGACCTGAACCTATTGCTGGAGATTAGTACCTCTCTTAACGCTATACGCGATGTCGAAACGCTTCAACACAGATTATTGGAATCTGTACTGGAAGCGCTGCCTGCCGAGCGAGCCGCGATTATTCTGCTGCAGGGTGGTCTCGACGACGTGCTTGCGGTCTATGGCAAAGACAGAAACACGGAAAGGCTTCAAAGTATTTCAGTGAGCCAGACTGTAGCTTCACAAGTGCTTAATGACGGACTCGCTCTACTCAGCAACGACGTATTGGAGAACGAAGAATATGAAAAGGCGGAGAGTTTATTAGGTCGGCACACGCGGGCGCTCGCTTGCGTACCGCTAGCGATCACGGACCGCATTGCGGGCCTCATCTACGTGGATACGAGCGATCCGTCAAGCCAGTTTGATGAGGGACACTTACAGTTATTAATGGCTGTAGCCGGTATTGCCTCTATTGCCTTCGAGAATGCACTGCATTTTGAATGGCTCAGCCGTGAGAAAGGTCGCCTACAAGCGGAGATCGAGTTAGAACACGAAATGGTGGGCGAGAGTGAGAGGATGCAAGAGGTCTATAAATTGATCGCACGTGCGGCGGCGTCTGATTCAACTGTACTTATACGCGGAGAGTCCGGCACGGGAAAGGAGTTAGCTGCGCGCGCCCTTCATCGCAATAGTTTGCGGCGCGATCGACCTTTCATCGCGATTAACTGTGCTACGTTAGCTGAACAGCTCTTAGAATCGGAGCTTTTTGGCCATGAGCGCGGCGCCTTTACTGGTGCAATCCAACAAAAAAAAGGAAAGCTGGAAGTGGCGGACGGTGGCACGATTTTCCTGGACGAGGTTGGGGAGATGAGCGATTCCATGCAGGCAAAACTGCTGCGGGTGTTGCAAGAACGGGAGTTTGAGCGAGTGGGTGGGACTCGCACGATTAACATGAACGTTCGTATTGTCGCTGCGAGCAATAGAGATTTGAAGGCTGCGATAAACGCCGGCGGCTTTCGTGCCGATCTCTATTACCGCCTGAATGTCATTGCGGTTGAGATGCCTCCGCTGCGTGAACGCAAAGAGGATATTCCGCTCCTCGCTACTTATTTCGTCTCCAAATTCGGAAAGAAGTGCAACCGTCGTCTCAGAGGGATTGCTCCAAAGGCGCGCGAGTATTTGGTAGGCTACGACTGGCCCGGCAACGTGCGCGAGTTGGAAAACGCTATTGAGCGTGCAGTAGTCTTGGGACTTACTGACCAAGTTCAGGTAGAAGACTTACCGGAGGAATTGCTCGAATACCTACAGCCAGTGAATGGTGTGTCGTTGACATATCACGAATCCGTGAAGGAGGCGAAAAGAGAAATCGTTCGCAAAGCGTTGGAGCAAGCTGGCCGTAATTATATCGAGGCAGCACGCAACCTCGGAGTTCATCCAAATAATCTCCACCGTATGATTAGAGATCTCGGTTTGCGAGATCGTTTGCGGGAATGATCGAGGCGCTCAGTGTGATCGGGACTTGTGCGATTGTGAACGCTATCGATCTAAACTCTCAGCCACAAAAGCGAGATTCATGCGCAGAATACTTAACAACAATTCATAGTTGATGTGCGTAAGAGTGTCATCCTCACTGTGGGTATTTGGATTGGCGTTATCATATCCTTCAATCGTCAGAACCGCCGGAATGTCGGCTCGGATAAACGGGAAATGGTCACTCCGTCCTGGATAGAGTGATTTCTTCACAACGAGAGCTGTATGACGTGCGGCAGCGGCGGCCAAGCCGTCAATAACGTGTTGCGAAACCGGTGCGCCCTCAAGTAGAACGGTTAAAATGTTTCCAGAATTAACAGTCGCAACCATATCCATATTCACCACAGCTTTTATTCTTTGTCGCTCAGCCTGTGAAAGATGCGCGACGTGGTGCTCGCTGCCTTGCAGTACCTGCTCCTCACCCCCAAAGAGTATAAGTCGTAAATCACCTTTGCCTTCGTGCTTGCTTAGGACGCGCGCAATCTCGAGGAGGGCCGCGCTGCCGCTGCCGTTATCGTCGGCTCCCGGCGCGGGCGCTAAGGGATCCACAGAATCATTATTGATTGAATCAAGATGAGCCGTGACTACGGTGACGTAGCGCTCGCCCGCGCCGTGCCCATACTTTTCGGCGATGACATTCAAACTAGGTTCACCACTGACTGAAATATTCTCGAGCCGGGTAGCATAACCAAGCATATCAAGTTGATGTTTAGCCCATCTCGCAGCAGATAAATAATATTCTGTGGTTGAGCCCCGTGTTGGGAAGGAGACGAGGTGTTCGAGTATGTCCCTGATATTCTGTAGCGAGATGCCCGCTACTAGATCGCTTATCCATTGTTCTGAAACTGCCTTTTTAGCCGCAGGCGAGCCGAATTCAAAAACGATTTTGTAGCCGCTAAGCGCGCGCACCACATAATCGGGAGACTCCTCGTTCAGTAAACGATTCGCCCGCTCACGGTCCAATATCACCCCCAGGTGACGTCCTCTATCCAGAACCACAGACACGTCTGGCTGGTCCCTACAAAATGAGTTGCCAACCTGTACTACTGAATACAGCCCATCACTCTCGGAAGTCTCATATAACTTTGTTAGCTTTACTTCCGCAGCTTCCGAGCTTTCCACGAGCAGTGGCCATTCTCTATCAGCCACAAAGCAAATCACCTCGTCGCCAAAGCGAGCAAAGGTGCCTGTTAGCTCCGTTGCAGGAGAAAATACGTCAGCCCTGCGAGGTTCGACCTTATATGTCGCGACCTTCATAGGTTAATCCTAAATGTTGCAATCGACGGCAACTTAGCACGCCTTCCTTTCACTGCGTCCTAATTGGACATGTGTTTCCTAGCGAGACAGGCAATCACCAAGCCGTGGGCTCAAGGTCTGCTTACGTGAGCCGTCTTCTCTTAATCCGCATTGATGAAGGCCATGCTCAAGATATACGCCCTTCTCCTCCTCGGCCTGGCGAAGATCCTTGCAAGAATGAAGCGTAGCTCGCAACCGAAGGAGCAGCGGTGCTTTGCCAACTCGAGTATCGCTACCTGCGGCGTACAACTGATATTGCGAGCAAGATGATCTTGGGTCACTGCATCAAGGACGTGGGCGATCGCCGAACCGGGCTCTCCCCAGCATTCAAAGCGACCGTGTTTGCACGCTACTAGGAAATACCATGACTTTGGTCCAACCTTAGCGTCTGTGAAGTTTTGCGCTAATAGTCAGGTGCTGGCTCGAGAGGATTTTATGCGGTCATTTACATGAAGCAGGCCTGTGGCAAAAGGGGCGCAGGTGGACAACATCACGAACCGCAATGTGAGATGCGAATATAAATAGCTAGTTAATGATCTGATCAAGTTTACGACCCCTTTGGTACTTTCCAAAAATTGGAACCATTGAATTGCCGGGCGTTTTTGGAACCATTAAGTTGCCGCGAGTGCGTCTAAAAGAGAGCGGGTAAGAATTTACCAAGGAATTTAGGGTAGTTTGTACTTTTTTGAAGAATTGGAAAAAATTGGAACCAATTAATTGCCGCAGGCTATTGGAACCATTAAGTTGCTGCGGCGGCAAATTAATGGTTCAAGTGACATCTCTAACGGTAAGTTGTTGAACTTGTATGGCGGAGGGGACCGGACTCGAACCTGCATAGCCTTTCGGCCGGCGGTTTTCAAGACCGCACAGTGGGCTTGAACCTGATCCGACCTCCACGGATTTAGCAATATAAATCAGGGTGCGCAGCCATCAAAGTGATCGAGGTAGGGGCAGGTTCATTTCCATCAGCGCGCCATCTTAGCGCCAACTTTCGGTGGAACTAACAGTCGTCGATGATGCGTTTATCGCTCGGTCGCACACGCGCAAGCGCGTGTGTCTAACACCGCTGTAGCGAATAACACTATGTGTCACGCGGAGCATCACCGGTGGAGGCCAGCCCTAGAATGGTATGTCGGCCTCGAAGTCGGACACAGCGGTCTCTGGAGGTAACGCACCTTTCGGTAGAGGTAGATTCGTGACGATGAACAGGTTGAGAATATCGTCGCGATCCATAAACATGACCTGAGACCGCTTGGTTGCATCCAGCTTATTACCAAGCCAGTTTCTCGCCTGCTTGGTTATCTCGCCGCCAGCGACAATAAATGCGTGGTCAACCAGCACGCGCCGATTCAACTCGGGGTCGAATATTTCGTGCCCAAGCATCATTGTCACTTGATTCAAGATCTCTGCGACATTGCTCGACCCATCCTTGCCGATGCCCGCAGCGTCCAGCTTGCCCTTCTTCGCTTGGATGCCGAAATAGAGGACATGAAGCGTCGGAAGTGTGTACTTCATCCACACATCCTTACCATATTCCAGTGCCTTATCTTTGTGGCCTGCGGCCGTAACCCGGTGGAAACCAAGTTGACGGAACAAGGGCAGCAGCACCTCCTCAATTAATTCGTCTTCTGAACATTCCTCGAGATAGGCGGTGAGTTTGGCCCTACGGATTAACTCTGCTGGCGTCAGTGGACGGTGCGGGTTCGCCATTTGCGGAACTGTATTCGTCGCGATGTGGCGAAGCTGGCCGATGCCATGCTCATCGTAGAACGCTTCCCAACCCTCACGGGACAGTACTACATTCAGCGCTGCAAGAGCCTTGCTCCGGTCCGGATCGCCTTCTTGTGCTTCGCCCCTGTCGAGGACAGCCCGGATGATCCGGATGAAAGCGTCAGGTGGTACGGAAGGGCTCGGATGCGGCTGCGCAAGTACCTCCTCAAGCCTGCTCGCAACCCATGCCCATCGAGTCGAGCCGTCGTGGACGTAGTCAAGATCACAGTCGGCGAAGAATTCTGTGATATAGCTGCTCGACCGATAGCGGAAATGTTCCGCGTTGCCGCAAATGATGTCGGCGAGTTCCCGAAGACTCCTGTTTTTCCATTTCATGACTAAGAACCTAACTCACACGAGAGCAAAGAGGCTGTGTTTCCAGCTGTGTAGTGATGCAAGTTCACAGTGAAACTGCATTAGCGCCGCCACCTGCAGTCTATTGTACAGCGCCTACAACGTGCTACGAGACCCTCTCCCGTTTCGTCCAAACCGAGCGTTAGAGTGGCAAAACCGTGCCACAGCCATCAAAAGTGATCGAGATAAGTGGTGGGTTAGTTCCATTGGCGCGCCGTCTTAGCGCCAACTCTGCGTGGGCACACAATCTTTTAGGAAGCGTTTATCGATTGGCCGCACACGCGCAAGCGCGTGTGTCTAGTACTCCGATCGAGCCGCCTACTTAAAGAGTGACTCCAGATTCCTTGCTGCAGGCTTTGAACCAGCGAACGAACAGATTAGGAGACATGATGAAGGATACTAACGAAGTTGGACCAAGTGAGATGTAGCAGTATTTACCGAATCCGCAGCCGTCAAAATGAGGGTCTTCTATGTCCGAACACTACCATCGCGCCAAAATCACGCCAGCGATATTCATCTTTCACGAATTCCCGATTGCTTAGACGCCTGTTTGCGTTCAAAACGATCACCAAAGGGCTCAACAAGCACATCCTGGAGCTGCCACACGGCGTCGCGCAATGCTTCAGATTCCTTAACGTACGTCTCGTAAAGAAGAGTTACTTGTTTCGCATACTCTTGCTTAAGATCGAAATCTTCAACTGTACTGCGTCCTTCCGTCATCGCTGCGAACTTAAACATGAATGTGTCTTGTGGATCTTCACCGAATGGTCTCTGGATCCCTTCGTGGGCCCTCTTGTTTCTTTCTTCCCGCAATTCCTTGCCTATAGAGCCGATCGCCAATAACGCAGTTAATACAGTCGTTCCTTTCAACACGTCCTCTTGTCTTAGCCGGCGCAAAGACAATTCGCGCCCATTAATCTGCAGTTCAAAAACTTCATTAACCAAGACGTAGCAACAATCTCTAATCGTGGAGACCCGAAATAGTGCTAAGTCAATTGTCGCGCTGAGCCAAACATATCTATCTAGAGCTCGTACTTGGGAGGCGATGGGAAAATCGGTTACGCCTAACATTTGAACAATTGGACGTAACGCGATAATGGCTTCTTCTAAGACATTAAAACGACCCCCAACAGACCAGGCATATGCTAAGTCGGGATCTTTTCGAATAAAATCGTCCCAATTCTTATATGTATGATCTGTCAGCTGGAATGGGGTGAGGATGCCGTGAAGCATAGCCGCGAAATCGCAACCGTCTAAATCCCACCATGGATAGTCCTGCTCACTAAGGATGATCATGAAGTCTTGATTATCGAAGGTGAATTCGAGGCAGCTAATGTTTCCAACGATCAGTAATACGGACGTCTGGTGGTAGTTCTTTACGACTTCGGCTGATTGCATTTTGCGTGACTGTTTTACCTTGCCGCACTTGTGCAACTCGCAGAACGGGAAATTCGATGCCTTCACGTACGCAAGGTCTACCCTGATCACCGCCTGAAAGAATTTCCCACCAATTTCGGCGTTGCTTGCTACCCCGAGCGGCCATCTTAGCTGTCGCTTGGTCGATCAACTCGACCACATCTTCATAACCATTGGCGCGCAGCCATTCCCTGCAAGTCATTCCGTTTCGTCGCCTTCGTCTTCTTCCTCGGTCTCTTCACCATCCCCAGCCCGCCAAATGTGCACATGCTGTTCGGGACCAGTTTCGAGCATCCATACCTCAGATTCACCTTCTGCTAATCCAATCATGCTTCGCACGAATAGTTCATGAAAAAGAAAACGCACCGACTCGAGTTCTGCATTGTCTGCATAAGGAAAAATGAACCGAGTCACTGCCGTAGTTTCGTCTATCAGGTATCTTCGGCCGCCCTTAAGCAGCTTCGCAACGGCGTCATAGTCGCGAACGGCTACAGCGCGGAAGCGTCCATCGACGTGGGAGATTGAATAGCCAACGAAGTGTTCACCAATGAAGTCAATAATCTTTTCAAAGTACTCTTCCGTTGTCTTTCCGTTGTCTTGCGGGAAGTGAACCTCTAAATCCGTTGGACGGATCGCTTTGAGCTTTCTGAGTATTGTGTCCTTAAAGAATAGACTATCAAGACTAATTCTAAGATCAGTCTCATGGGTCAATGGCATAAGAAACTCGTAAATTAATACTTTAGACCGAACTCTCTCATGGCTTGTGAGTCCAATTCGAACTTGAGTGACGTGTTGTCGGAATTTTCGCCATTCAACAAACCTTCTAAAGGCCTCGGTGACTCGATACTGCGCCGTTTCGGAAATGAGAGTTCCACCTTCAATGTTTTCGATCAGTCCCCGATATTGTTTGCGCAAATACGTATTGAGTGTTCCTGACTTTCGCCACCCCGTGGCCCTTCGAAAATCATCAAGAGTAAATGTCTCACCCGAGAGAAAGTGCTCAAGGAGGAACGTGTGGGCTGCGCGCTGGGTGGCAGTTTTGTCCATTACAGTTTTCCCGAGTTTGCTCTCGCGACAAATCCCTCGAGTGTCAGTATCTCAACGTAATCTGCGTATGACAGGTATTTAGCTAGACCTCCAGACGTGTAAAAGGTCCTAAACGTCCAGCCCTCACCACCAAGAACTAAGTAAGCCTTCTCGTATGGTCCATTCTCAACCGCTTCAAGCAGACAAATGATTTCGAACGGGGCTTTTTGCTCGGCGGTTCCCGAGACCTGTTGCCATTTGAGGGATATGAGGAATTGCCTTCCATCTTTCTTGGCCACCACGTCTACAACATGGCTGCCAATTCCGAATCGCTGTCCAAGCTTTGCTTGAACGCGACACGAATAGCCGCCTTGTTCAAGCGCCGGAAGAACCATGCGCTCAAGCACAACGCCAGTACGAGTATTGCGGCTCATTGTGGCAGGTTTCGAATAGCCAGAACTTCCTCTGCCGGAGTTCGGTCGCCATTACAGCTAATCCGCCGAGGCGCGTGAAGAAATCTCAATCCGTATCCTAGCGTGCGGTACAACTTGATAATTCGCGGGGTGGCTTGATTCGAGAGTATGACCGGGCCGGGATGCGTAGCGAGCCACTCTGCTGTCCGTTCTTGTTCATCCCAGCCGAAACCATCCTTGGAGTACTGACGGAACTCAACATCATACGGCGGATCTGCATACACAAAATCATCCGACCGCAATGGCAGCTTTACGAAATCGACGTTACAAAACTTCCAACCAGAAAACACTTCTCGGTATTCGAGAAAGTCACTACGGTAGCCGATCTTGTTATAACGGCCGAACGGCACATTAAATTGGCCACTCTGATTAAATCGGCAAAGCCCGTTGTAGCCCGTGCGATTCAAGTAATAGAACAGCATGGCGGCTTCGGGAGTATCACTCTTTCCTTCGGCTAACAGCCGATTGAACTCTCGCCGATACGCATAGAACACCGGTGCCTTGTTTTCTTGTAGAAGATTTGAGACTAGTCCACTCTTGAGTTGCTTGTAGAAGTTAATCAGATGAGGGTTGATATCGTTTAGTAACGCTCGCGAGGGCATTAAACCCAGGGTCACTGCTAGTCCCCCACAAAACGGCTCAACTAGGCGGCGATGGCTTTCGGGCTGCCAATAACGCAGAACCTCAGGCACCTGCCAACGCTTTCCACCAGCCCATTTGAGCGGCGGACGAACAGCGAAAGCTACTTGGCCCAATCCATTATCCGAAGCCCCGTTCGATCTCGATCCTTTTGATGGCTTAGGACGCGACGCAGCGACTCGCGTTAAGACTAACCCCCTACACTCGCCACGCTCAAAGGCATGCACATCCTCGAGGGCCTGTTTAATGTTCGCGAGGGTGTGAGGCGTCAGGGCTTTGACTTCTCGTTTTCGTGTTTTAACTACCGTTCGGTCGTTATCGTGTGATTGGGTCATCTCTTATTTCAGGAATTACGCAGAATCGTTCATGGTTTGAATCCACCCCTTCGTCGACAACACGACGGCAGCCAACGCAATTTGACGCTCGGTGAAGCGTCTTTTTCTATCGTTCCATGCATAAGTCAATCTAACAATATCATCCATTGACCGTGCGTCCTCTTCGGTGGATATCCAATGCACCGTTGACAGTAATTCAAGACCAAACGGTGATTCGAAACCTTCGACGAGATCGGCGACCTTATTCAACCGTGCCTGGGTTTCAACGTGACCCTCGAGAAACCTCAGTGCATCATCAGTCGCGCCTGGAACAAGTTTCAATTGCTTGTCTGGAACATCACCCCCATCGGCGTACCCCGAAACTAAATGTCCTTCAACGGCCTTAAGGACATGCCTAAGATTCTCAGCATATGGTCCGTAAAGACCCTTTGTGAATTTTAGCTTTAGCGGCTCCCCCGATCGCTCCATAAAATACATGAGCTTGTGAACTTCAAGCAGTGTAATAAACGGGTCCAACAAACCAGCAAGATAGCGATTCATCAATCCAACGAGAGCCGCCCGCCCCGCAGTCATCTTTGGGACGTCGCTTGAGCGATTGGAACGCTCATCGTGAGAATCGCCACTCGGCTCAAATATCACTACCTTTACACCCTCAAGAGCCCGCAAACTGGTTTCAATACGGGGTCGAACATTTGACCAATCAAGCCCACCTAATCCGCTACCCAAAGGTGGAACGGCAACCGAATGAATGTTGCGCGCACGAATTTCATCAACCAGCGCTGCAAGCCCGGCTTCGATGTCTTCAATTCGGCTCTTTCCCCGCCAGTGACGCTTGGTAGGAAAATTGATGATGTACTTCGGATTCGTGAGTCGACCAGTTTCGAAGACGAGCATGCGGCCCGGCTGCACCTCGTGGCGGTCGCACGCGGCGGCATAGGCCTTAAAATTCTCAGGGAACGCATTCTTAAACTGAAGAGCGATTCCCCGGCCCATAATGCCAACGCAGTTGACGGTATTCACCAAGGCCTCGACGTCTTCTCGAAGAATGTCGCCCTTCTTAAACTCGATCATCGGTGCTCCGTGCTTCTAATAGTACCATTCAGGTTTGATTTCGACGACGGGTTTATGCATCACATGTTGTTGCACTTTTAGGACCTCATCATGAACTCCACGGGTCATTACTCCGATCCGTGAAACCAATTCCCAGGGGAATCTACGCTCGATCAGGAATTCTGCCTGTTTACCTTCTTTGCAGTCGCTCCAACTTCGGGCCGCAACGGCATTCCAATCGATCTCACTAAGTTGGTTAAGATCTCTTCGGTCCTCGAAATAGCGAGAACCGGCATTCCCAAGTGTAAACGCCCAGCGTAGGGCCTGCGCCTCAGCCCATTCGACTGTTCGGTTCAAATCAGATTCAAGATGGATTATTGGACCTTGCCCGCCTCTATACGCCAGATCTGGATGATTGCGCTGGTAGATCAAGTAAAGCATGATTGACCTTGGACAAAAATAGAATGGTACGCATTCGCCTACGAAGAGATCCGGATGGCTGGCCAGTGTCAACTCATTCAATCGACGTTGTTTGATTGCGTTCATGCCGATGGTAGTGCCTAGAGCAGAGCGACGAACAACCTCGGCATCGCACCAAAGCCCGCCACCGGCAATTGAAGGAAGCCGGTCGACGTGGACGATGTGATAGATCTTTGGGTCGTTGGGTACCTGATTAACCATTCGGCAGATGAGCGATTGTATTTTACGTCTGTCGTTTACAAAAGCTTGAAACGCGTTCTTGAACCACCCAAACCAAATCGGACGGGCATCCGATAACGTTGCATTCTGTCCTGGTCAGACAGGCGACGCGCCACCTACGGTGTCACGCCGCCTGCACCGGTACAGAATGAACGTTGGACAAAACCGCTATGCGGTAGGCATGTGAGCGGAGCTCGAACCTCAACTGATCTCTTCACTCCTCCATAGCAGAAAGCTCCCTTCAACAGAGCATAATGTTTGTCGCCAAAACGAACATTTCGCCTCTGAAAGGAGCTTCCCATGACTACTCTTCGTCAACGCATGATCGACGACCTGCGGATACGCAACCGATCGGCTGACACCATCAGGATCTACATCGACTGCGTCAAACACTTTGCCCGGCATTTCGGCAAGTCGCCGGAGTTGCTCGGACCGGAAGAGATTCGTCAGTACCAAGTATATCTGGTCAACGAGCGCCACGTCTCCTCGAGTTATCTCACGCAAACGGTCTGTGCGCTGCGCTTTCTTTACTGCGTAACTTTGCAGCGCGACTGGGCCATCACGCGCATCCCGCATCCAAAGCAGCCGCGCCGCTTGCCAATCGTGCTCAGTCAGACAGAAGTCAAACAGCTCTTCGATTCGATTCGCAATCTCAAGTACCGGGCCCTGTTAATGACTGCTTATGCCGGTGGGTTGCGAACCTCAGAAGTGGTGCGCCTGCGCCTGACTGACATCGACTCGCAGCGAATGGTGATCCGCATCCGGCAAGGCAAGGGGCAGAAGGATCGCTACGTGATGCTCGCGCCCACTTTGCTCAAGGTGCTGCGACAATA